>ERZ1106950.386-NODE-386-length-47585-cov-6.527015_pt1 | contig 47585 bp, 71 predicted proteins | sample MGYA00403675_ERZ1106950 | MGnify/ENA primary metagenome ERZ1106950 (study PRJEB35170, sample SAMEA104062410) | human gut metagenome | biome: human gut; feature: human-associated habitat; material: faeces | place: Denmark | collected 2012-06-13 ... | reverse complement strand
GCCCGCGCCCTGATTACTAAACCGGCTATCGTACTGGCTGACGAGCCCACCGGTAGTGTCAAGTTAGTACAACACTACCCGAAAGAAATACCCGTGATATTATTTTCACTGTCAATGCGTATTTCAGAGATAACAGACCGCCACAGTGTACGCTTTTCTTCACGGGTCAGCGATTCATAAATATTCTTGAAATCAGATTGCAGCAGTCTTTCCACGGCTTCAAAGTCGGGCGGGGCTTCTGCTGCGGGTTCCGGGAGCTGCCGGAGTGCTGCCGTATATATTTCATAGTCCTTCTTGTATTCGTCAATGTCAATCAGTTCATTCACATAAAGTTCTTTTAATTTTGTCAGCTTTCTTTTCAGGGTCGCTTTATCTGTCCGCAGGGCAGCCTTTTTCTTTTCTGCCGCCTTTACTTCCCATTCCAGCCGGACCCGGTTCAGTTCGGATTCCAGATTGTCGAAAAGCCACTTTTCAATCATGTCTTCCCGGACGGATTTATTGTGGTTGCACTTGCCCCGCTGAAAGTGCTGGTTGCAGCGGTAATAATAATATTCCCGTGTTTGATAACCGACAAGATTGTGGTTACATTCAGCACACTTCACGATTGAAGTAAAAATATAGACCTTGCCGGACGGGGCAGAACGGGCGTTTCTTTTCAGGAGGGATTGAACCTTGTCGAATTGTTCCCGGCTGATGATTGCCGGGCAGAAGTCTTCATTGCGCCTGCCGCCCCGGTCATAGATTCCAGTATAGAGCGGTTCCGACAGCATACGCCGGAAGGTTGCCTGACACCAGTTCACGCCGTAAGTTTCCCGGATATGCTTCACGGTTCCCCGCTGGCTGACAGTGCTTTCAAAGTGATTGAAAGCGTCTTGCACAATCCCGGCTTCTTCCGGCAGGACTTCCAGCCGCTTTTCTTCATTGACCCTGTACCCAAACGGGCAGGAGCCGGAAACGACGGTTCCGTGGGCAATCTTGCTGTCAAATACAACGTCTATCCTTTCCCCGCAAATATCAGCTTCATTCTGGGCGATTGATAACTTGACGTTGATATATAAACGCCCGTTTGCGCTTGTCGTGTCGTATTCTTCATCTATTGTCTTCCAGTCGCAGCCGTGCGCCTGCAATATTTCCATGACCTTGTAATAATCAGCGACAGACCGAAACCAGCGGTCAAGGCGGCAGAACAGAAGCAAGTCAACTTCATCACGTTTCACAGATTCTATCATTTTTTGAAATTCTGCCCGCTTGTGCATATTCTTTCTGGCGGTTTTCGCAGCGTCGATATATACCCCGACAATAAGCCAGCCTTTTTCCCGTGCGTATGCTTCAAGGCGTTCTTGCTGGGCTTCAAGGGACAGTCCCTTTATTTTTTGTTCTTCCCCTGATACCCGGATATAAAGGGCGACACGGACAAGCGGCGGCAATTCCTTATTTTTCATAGAAAATCACCTGCATTTCCTTTAATTTCCCGCCCGCAGATGATATAATCAGAATTGCAGACGGTATGTTGTATCTGGTATGATATACTTTGCATTGCGGCGGCAATATTCCCAGTATTGCCGCCGCTTCCCTTTCTTCATTCAGTTTCAGTGTAGCTATAATTTCCGTTATCGTCACGAACCCAAAGACCGTATGCGTCAAGTATACTGCCGTCCTTGTCGAGTTCACCATAAAAGGCAGATGAAATGTCAGAGCCGGAAAAGCAGATACCCGTATCAGAATAACCCATAATAGAAACCCAATTATAACCAGAATCGGCAACTACATTGTCAGCAAATTCTTTCAGCATATCAGGGGTAATTTTTTCAAGATTATCATTCGTTATACGAATGAACGCATATTCACCAATGACAGTATCGCCGGAACCGTTCATAACGTCTTTTACAGTAAGTTCAGAATCCATTAAAAAATTGTGAAGAACAGTTTCAGGATATATTTTATCTTTTTTGTTATAGACTTCTGAAATAGTGTTTTCGTCAAGGTAGACTTCTAAAGTATTCAGACCGTAATTGACATTATAAAAGCCGCCCGAAGTGTTTTTGGTGACAGTGAAAAAGCTGTCAACACCACATTCAGAAGCAAGAACAATAAAAAGTTCGTCGGCTTCTTCTGCGGTTACGCCAGTAGCAGTTTTCAAGCCGGAAATACTGGATTTATAAAAATCATATTTTTCAGTAAGCTCCGCAGATTTAGGAGTGGAAGAGCCGCAGGAACAAAGCAAAAGGCATATAAGGAACGAAAGAACAAAAGATATTTTTTTCATTGTAAAAACCTCCATAATCATCATAAATTTTGAGAAAAAGCCCGGTAGAGCTTACGCAGCCCCACCGGGCTTTTCATTGGTTTGAAACAAGGCTATTGCCGTTTGCGCTTCCGGGTTCCGTGTCTGCGGTGGTACTCAAAGCAGAGTTGCCCGCTTTTTGTGCAATCTTGGAGCGACTTTTTATATATGCCGCTTCCGCTTCTTCAACGGTCATTTCTGGAAGTTCCGCAGATTCAGCACGGGAAGCGGTCAAGCGTTCTTTGAAGTGCTGAACCAGCATTGCCCGTATATCGGGTTCAAGTTCAAAGTACGCTTTCATAATGTCAACTTCTAATTCAGTCCCGCCCCGTTGCCGTACAAAGTCGTCAAGGCTGAAAGTCGGTGCTTGTATGTACATGGGTTCTGTACCGTTCCGAAGCCAGTCTTCGTTGAGATTAAACGCCATACAGATAGATTTGAAAACTTGTTCTTTTATGGTTGCGCCGTCTTTCTCAATATAACTTAGACCGGTTTGTTTCATGCCGATTGCGCTGGCAAAGTCCGTCTGGTTCATCTTCAAAACTTCTTTACGAAAATGCCGTAAGCGTCCATTGATTGTCATGGTATTTTTTCACCCCCTTTCTAACGGTGTAAATTAAGAATAGCAGTACCCGCTAAAAAAGTCAATAGAAATATTAAAAAAACTATTGACAAATAGCGGGGACTGTTATAATATATCAACATAGACAGCGGGAACCGCTAGAAAATAGCAAAAAGCATTATAAATAAATCGGAGGTAATGCCCTATGATGAAACATGAATTTGAAGCCCTTGCGGGATATGAAGTAAGCGTATCAGACTATGACAATATTATTGAACCTATGTACATGGCTACAGACTTAAACAAAGCGGAGTTTGTGAAGGTTATCTGCAAAGAAAGATTTGCATTGAAGAACCGGGAAGAACTTATTCAGGAAATGAAGAAGATTGCGGAACACTTGAAGCAGACCTGCGACAACTTCACAGACTATGAAGCAGAAGAAAAGCTGAAAGAGCTTGCAGAGGAATACAAAGAGCGGTTCGGACCCTACAAGGGCGGCTTCTTCCTGAATACACGGTACACGCTGGAACATTTAGGGGAGTGCCGGGGCTGTAGTTATCCGGCAGAACTTGAAGTATTTGACGGCAAATATCACACGACAGAGAAAATCAAAATCGCATAAAGGACCGGGAGCCGCACGGGGCAGCAGGTGAAGCCCTGCGGGGCGGGTCCGATTCCCGCCCGGTTCAATCGGGGGCAAGCCAGACCCCTAAAAATAAAGCACTGTCAAACGGGCAGCGGTTACACCAGCTATAAAGTGTATAGTCGGACAGCAAGTTTTCCGGGCAGGCGGTTTTTTAGTAGAGAAAAGCGGCAGCGGCGGTGCGGAAAGGAACGTACAGGAGTGTCAGAGGTACAAATAAATAGCGGCGTGACATATCAAAAGCGGATAGCGGCAAAAGAGCCGGACACATACGCTGAAATCACGCTGAAATTTGAAGGGTTGAAGGAAAGCAAGGTTTTAGAAATGCTGTCCTTATTCAAGCAATTTGCCGCAGAGGTTGAAGGAATGGTGCTTGAAGAAGTCAACCTTGTATAGCTGAAAATAAAAGCGAAAAAGGGAAGGAGGGAAGACGGATGGCAGAGGATAAGAGAACAGAAACCATGATTGCACAGGAAGACGGCAAGGAAGCTGCGGAGGTTATGGGCTTCATGGAAATGCTGGATAGTCACGAAAAGCGGGAATTTCTTGCCTTTATTCAGGGAGCAAAGTTCGTGAAAAGTCTGCCTGCCGGGGCAATCAGAACAGCATAACACGCCCGCCCCGGCTGCGGGCGTGAGAAAGGAAAAGAACATGAATAAAACAAAATGGGCTGCGGTTATTGCCGGGACATTGTTTCTTTGCGTTGCGGCTTATGTGGCTGGAAGCTATGCAAAAGAAAAGCTGATAGAAGAAGCGGTGCAGGAAATGAAGCGGCAGCAGGAGCCGCAGGAAAGCCGGGAAATGACGCAGGAACCGCAGACAGGCTATATCCTGATACACACGACGGACGGGGAAACATGGGGCTTCTACGGTGATATGAAAATCATATCAGACGGAGCGGACGGCGGGGACATTGATATTGATATGTCAGGCTGGCTTGTCGGGTCAACGCATGATTGCTATAACCCGGACCCGGAGGAATGACGCAGGAGGTGGCGCACATGAAAGAAGGGATTGCGGCAGCAGGCGTTCAGGTGGAAGGAACTTTCAACGTGCAGCGGTTCTTTGAAACGCTGGCAATGATTCTTTCTCGGAAAGAAAACCTGTCAATCAAAGTGACGGTGCATGAAGAAGGAGAACAGCAGCCGGAAAAGGCGGCTGTATAAATAAATCATACCAGATACAAGGAGGAAAAGAAGAATGTCAAAAATGACAGCAGAACAGGAAAAGGGCATTTTCAAAGCGGCGGTTGTCGTGAATGATGAAGCCGGGCTTCCCAACTACATGACAATGTTTTACATGGAGCCGGGAACCTACAAGGAAGAGGACGTGCCGGAAGTGTTCAAGGTAAACGGGGAGATTATGGCGGCTATTCTCATTTCACAGTATACGAATACCGTAATTAACGGAATACCCGTTTCCCTGCCGTATCAGAAGCCCGTTGAAAGCATGGGTCATGATGAATCGGCGGCAGCTTGCCGGAGAAAAGGACCCGGCTGGCACTTAATGACAAATGCTGAATGGGTATACCTGATGAAAGACGCAGCGGCAGCAGGGCATACAATCAGCGGTAACACGGACTACGGGAAGAACGCCGATAACCCGGAGGAAAAGGGCTATTGTTACGACGGCTACACGGTTTTGACTGGGACAGAACCGCTTGCGTGGAGCCACGACGGAACGCCGGGCGGGGTTTTCGGACTTTGCGGGAACTTTTGGGAGCGTGTAGCGGGCTTGCGCCTGCATAAAGGCGTAATTGAGTATATCCCGGACAATAACGCAGCAGCAGAAGACTTCAAGCCGCAGGACCCGGCGTGGGTAGTTGCACGGACAGAGGAACCGGGGGAAGAAGGGCTTCCGTTCGGAAAGCCGCTGTATCTTGACGCACAGTGCGGAAAAGTCGTGCTGACAGACGGGCAGATTGCCGGGGGCTGGAATTGCTGTCATATGCGGGATTTGCAGCTTGCCGGGAGCCTGAAAGAAGTCCCGGACATTGTACATAGACTGGGGATATTGCCGCAGGACTGGCAGCAGGAGAAAGCGGGGATATGGGCAGACAGCGAACTTGAAGAAGCCGTGCCTCTCCGGGGTTCGTGCTTCAACAACACTTCCTACGGTGGGGTGGCGGCGTTGTACTTGAACTACGCCCGTTCTGACGTCAACAGCAATGTGTCCTTCCGTTCCGCTTTATACCTGAAAGACTGGAAACTGGTAACTGAGCTACTGGGGCGGGCGTGATAACGCCCGCAGGAGGGAAGGAAAGCAATGTATACAGGATTGAAAGACAAAAACGGAACGCCGATTGAAATAGGCGACAGGACCCGGCTTGTACTGCCTGACGGAGAAGTACGGGAATTTGATGTGCGATTCAAGACAGTAAAGCGTACAAGATTAAAAACGCTTCCGGGTTTTGAGCCGGAAGAAGTAGAGCTTTCTATAACGGGTATTGTCTTCTGCTGGCAGGGAAACGATTTATTCCCGTGCGTTGATGAAAACGGCGTGTCTGACATTGAAAAAATGGAAGTATTAGAAAAACCGAAATTTCCGTATGTTGTCGGTCAGCCCGCAGCGATTTTCCATGAAGGGAAGTGGCACGAAGGGACGATTGAAGCCGGGTACAGGTTTTGTGACGGAATAGTGACAATCAGGACAAAAGAAGGAAAGAAGGTATGGTGCGGGGAAAGCAGAAAGGAGCTATACAAGCCGTTGTGACCCGCAGGAAAAGGATATAACAAAAAGCCTTTGAAGAAGTGCCGCAAACACATTCAACAAAGGCTTTTCGCTAACATTTTAATAATCAAGTCATGTTTATTATACCATGTTGGCGGTGTAAAAGCAAGCGAAATCAGCGGGAAAACCGTTGAAAATACCGGGTTTTTATCCCGGAAAACGGGCTTGTATGGGGTATTAACATTCCTACGAATAATAGTATATATACTTACGCAAGGTACAGCACAACTATATACTTGCGTAAGATAATATATTATATACTTGCGTAATACATGGATAATAAGCAGGAGGGAAGGAAGGAGAAGGGGGGAGAGTCCCCGCCCGGAACATACCCACGCCACACAGGTATAAGGACAGCAAAGGAAGGTGTGGTTGTATTGGGTAAAACGTTTGTGAGAGAGAAGAAGGTGGACTGCGGGGGATATAGGGAAGTTGATATAATTCCCCGAACAGAAAAGGCAGATAAGGCGGCAAAGGGGAAGAGGGGGAAGCGTAAGAAGGTAACAGAGCCAAAGCAAAAGGACCTGAACGAAAAGAAGGCTAGAAGGTATCTTGTGCAGTTAGGGAATGGGAATTTTGGTATAGGTGATTTGCACGTTTCCTGTACATACGATAAAGACCACTTGCCGGGCAGCATAGAGGAAGCGGAAAAGACAGTAAATAACTATTTGCGCCGGATAGCGTACAGGCGGCAGAAGTTAGGGCTGGAACCGCTGAAATATATCCTTGTGACAGAATATAAGTTTGACAAGGCAGGGCAGATGATAAAGCGGGTTCACCATCACATTATCATGAACGGCGGTTTGTCCCGTGATGATGTAGAACTGATGTGGACAACTGACCGTATCAACTGGAATAAAGCGCAGGACTTACAATATAGGGCGGGCATAAAGCAGATGGGGTGGGTTAATGCTGACCGCATACAGACAAACGAAAACGGCATTGAAGCCCTATGCAAGTACCTTCTGAAAGACCCACAGGGCAAGAAACGGTGGAGCAGCAGCAGAAACCTTGTGCGCCCAGTAGAGCTTCCGAAAGTTGATTATAAATACACCAAAAAGAAGGTTGAGAAGCTGGCAAAATCAAACGACAACGGGAAAGAGTTCTTCAAGAAGCAATTCCCGAATTATGAAATTGCAAGCGTTGAACCTGTCTACTATGAAGACACGGGCTGGCATATTTACTTGAAGATGTGGAAGAAGCCGGACAAAAAGAAGGGAAAGAAGAAAAGCGGGAAATCAGGAGGGAAAAAGAAGTGATTCTTGAAATGCTATATGACAGACTGAAAAAGGAATATCCAATGTATAACAAGCTTGACACGGAAACGAAAAAGGCGGCTTCTGAAATAGCTGCAAAATACCCGTACCATACAGAACACGTTGCAGAAATAATTGTGAAAAACGGTTTCAACAAAGAGGAAGCAGAAAAGCAGATAGAGCGGGAGTTGGTTCTGGGAAAAGCGGGGTTTTAAAACAAATTTGAAGGAAGGAGCTAAAAAGAATGAAATACAAATATTACAGTTTAGAACGCCCGGTAATGCCAGGGACATATCCGAAACCGAAAGACAATCCGGCAATGATTATTCACAATTTTAATAACAGGGAATATGTGCCGGAAATCGGAAGAATGGCGTGGGGATATATCGAATACGACAAGCCGCTTGAAAACAAAGATATTGACGGGTATGAGCTTATGCCGGTGGCTTTCTTTTCATAGCAGAACAGGAGGGAAGGAAAGATGGCTGAAAAGCAGAGGTTGTCCGAATCGGACACAATCATATTGTCTTTACATGACCGCTGGTGGAAGAAGGTTCTTGCGGGAGAAAAGCCGCTTGAAATCAGGAAGACACGCCCTGCCGGGAAGGGTCCGTATAGGGTTCTCGTATATGTTACCGGGACAGGGGAAATAAAAGGGGAATTTGTCTGCAAAGACTTTTTGAAAATACCGACTATCACGGAAATGCAGGACAGAGAAGTGCAGAAGGGAAGCTGCCTGACCCGGCAACAGTTGAAAGAAATGCAGGACAGAGAAGTACAAAAGGGAAGTTGTCTGACCGGGCAGCAGTTGAAAGAGTACGCAGGAAAAAGCGGAAAACCCTTGTGGGGCTGGTATGTGTCGCAGGTGAAAGAATACTACACGCCACACCCGTTGAGCCTGTACGGGCTGAAAAGACCGCCGCAGTCATGGCAGTATTACAGAGGGGAAGACGTGCCGGACATTATGACAATCAATCAGCTTGCTAATATCTGCGGTCATTCCTTCAATGCGGAACTTGACCCGGACAGTGAGTTTTCCCCGAATAACGGCTATAACTGCCGGAACTCGAAAAACGAAACGAAAGAAAACGGGATAGGTTGTTGCTATCAGTGGTCATGCCCGCTTGAAAATGTCATTCCCGCTGATGAAGAGGACTGCAAAAAGTACGGGCTGGACTATGAAGACAGCGAATTTGTACTTGTGTACCGGGGAAAGCAATAATATGTTTTTCTGCGAAAAAGAAAAAAGGTGGTGCAGCGTCTGGAGCTGCGAAAGAAGCAAGTGCGAATTTTCGGGAAGGGAGGAAGCAGCGGGAATGTATAAACACGTCAACGGGGTATACACAAATGACGATTTGAGCGTATCAAAGACAGTGCGGCTTTACCCGGAAACGCTGGAAGTAATAGAGGGGTACAGGGGGAAGAACTTCACGGAAAAGCTGCGGAACCTTGTACATGATTTTGCAAGACAAAATCAGGAATTTGTAAGACAGAAAGAAGGTGAAAAAGGTTGTGGAGATATGAACCGAACACGTTTTTAAATGCGGACTGCCTGCCCGTCATGCGGGAAATACCCGATAAATTTTTTCAACTTGCGATAGTTGACCCGCCCTATGGAATAGGCAACGACGGACAAAAAAAGAAGGTGTGCAGCAATCCGAAACAAAGCAGGAAGGAACACGAACAGAAGGACTGGGACAGTAAAGGCATACCGGGGGCAGAATACTTCCGGGAGCTTGAAAGAATATCAGTAAATCAGATTATCTGGGGCGGCAATTATTTTGTGAAGCACTTAAAAGCAGGGCATAAAGGCTGGATAATCTGGGATAAAGGGCAGCGGGGCTTGTCAATGTCAGATTGCGAAATTGCCTACACGTCGTTTGACTGCCCGACAAGGATTGTCACAATGAACCGGGTCGAACTTCTGAAAGAAGGAACAATTCACCCGACACAGAAGCCAGCGAAGCTGTATGAATGGATATTGACAAATGGCTATGCAAAGCGGGGCGACAGGATAATTGACACACACGCCGGAAGCGGTTCTTGCCCGGTTGCGTGTCAACGCCTGCGGTTTGAATGGTATGCGATAGAGATTGACAAAGAATATTACACGGACGCTGACAGGCGTATACAGGCAGAGAAAGCGCAGCTTTCAGTCTTTGACTTAATCTGACAGGAGGGAAGGAAAATGCAAAGTAAATTATGTTACATATGCAGCCCGTACAGGGGCGATATTGAAAGAAATACAGAGTACGCAAGGGAACTGACCCGGATTGCGTTAGACTGCGGATATACGCCGATAACGCCGCACTTGTATTTGACACAGGTATTGAACGAAGAGGACCCGGAACAAAGAGAAAAGGGAATGGCAGCAGGCACAGAGCTTTTGAAGCATTGCAAATATATCTTTATCGGAAGCAGGTACGGACTTTCAGAAGGTATGCTTGCGGAAATACAGATTGCGCTTGAAGAGGGCATAACGGAGCTTGCACAGGAGAAAAACGGGCTTGTGGAAGTGTACGGAGGGCGGCAGGCATGACAAAAGAACAGATAACAAAGAAGCTGAAAGCCCTGAAAGCACTTGCAGAACAGGGCGTGGGCGGCGAAAGACGGGACGCACGGCGGCTGTATGAAAAGCTGAAAAGCAAATACGGAATAAGTGAAGAGGAATTGCAGCAGGAGCCGCAGAACCAGCAGGAAAAGCCGTTTGACGGGGACACACTCTTTCAGGCGGCGACGGCAGCAACAATGCTGAAAGCAGAGCAGGAAGAGTGCGACGCTTGCCCCGGTCATTACGGGCAGGAAGAGTGCGAAAGCTGCGGGACATATGAGAATATACAAAGACTTTGCTTGCAGCTTGAAAAGCTGTCAAGGCAGAGGAAAGGGAAGGGGCAGCAGGCATGACAAAAGAACAGGCAGCGGACAAACTGAAAAAGCTGAAAGCCCTTGCAGAGCGGGGCGTGGGCGGTGAACGTGAAAGCGCATTGAAGCTGTATCACAAATTGCTGGAGAAATACCAGATTGACGAAGGGGAGATATTAGAAGAGCGTGTAACGCTTCACTGGTTCGGTTACAAAACGGAGCTTGAAGAAGACTTGTTGAAACAGATTTTTTATAAAGTCACGGGAAGCACTTCATATCACCATTACACGGGGAACTATAGCCGGAGGAAGAAGCGGGGCTGTAATTGTACGGAGATTGAAGCGGTGGAAATAAAAATGCTTTTTGACTTCTACAGGCAGGAACTAAAGCGGGAGCTGGAAGCGTTCTTGATTGCCTTTAAACAGGGAAATAACCTGTACCCGGATAAAAACGCCCGTTGTTATCAGAAATACGACGGACCAGAAAGGGAGCTGGAAGGGGAAGAGCTGCGGAAGTATAAAAAGGCGGCATGGTTACGGATGGTATTAGATAAAAGAACGCCGCCACGGGCATTGATAGGAGAAGCGGAGGAAGAAGAGGAATGAAAACGGAAGTTCAGGAATGGATAGAAGCAAAATACAGGAATTATTTTGCGTACATAAAAAGACCGGGGGCGGCTGACCTTCTGCAATGGATGGACGCAAACAGCTTCTTTGAAGCCCCGGCAAGCAAGCGACACCACGGAGCGAACCCCGGAGGGCTTGCGGAACATTCAATAAATGTATTCAGGCGGCTTTTACGGCTGAATACAGAGGAAGAAAAGCGGCAGCAGTTCCCACAATATGATTTAGAAACGGTTGCAATCTGCGGACTTCTTCATGACCTATGCAAAATAGACGCATACAGGCTTACAGAGGGGCAGCAGGGAAAGCCGGAATATCAGTTGACAAAGAATTTCCCTGCCGGACACGGGGAAAAGTCCGTTATCTTGATTTTACAGTTTATGCACTTGACACAAGAAGAGATTCTGGCAATCAGGTGGCACATGGGGCAGTACGACTTTTACGCAAGGGGCGGCGGGTATGATTTAGACAACGCTTTCAGGCAAAGCAAGCTGGCAGTCATGCTTCATATTGCGGACATGATGGCGACGCATTTTGACGAACGGGAGGAAGCGAAAGAATGAAAAGAAGCGATTTAGAACAGTATCTGGGGAAAGTTGTCACAATAAAGCTATTTGACAACGACGTTATCACGGGCGAACTTCATAAAACAGGGGAAGAACAATTCAAAAATGACCCTAATTTATACATACCGCAGAAGTGCTATTTCTTAATCAATCCCCAGTCATGCTTGTTTAAGAGTTCGCACGTTAAAAAGCTGAAAGAAGGGAGATAGAGGGAATGAGCTATTACACAAGGCAGCAGAACCGCAGGAGAAGCGAAGCGACAGAGCAAGAAACACTGATACAGTGGTGCGGCTGGCAGCAAAGCAAATGTCCTGAATTGAAATTGATTTATCATATCCCGAACGGCGGCAGCAGGAACACGCTGGAAGCGGCAAACCTAAAGCGGCAGGGGGTCAAAGCGGGCGTTCCTGATTTGTGCCTGCCTGTAGCAAGAAACGGCTTCCACGGGCTGTATATCGAAATGAAGTACGGAAAGAACAAAACAACGGACAGTCAGGACGAATGGCTGGAAGCACTGAAAGAACAGGGATATTTCACGACGGTTTGTTACGGGGCAGAGGAAGCGGAAAGGATAATTGCACGGTATTTGCAGTTTCCGGGCTATCCTGCAATAGAGAGCCGGGCAATACAGATGATAGACTTTATAGAAGGACCCGTGCCGGAAGACCTTTGCACGATTGACCGGGAAGGCGGCGCAGATGATTTTATGGGCTGCGGTCATTGTTTTGATAACGGCGGCGAAGAGGGCGCAGACTGCGGAAGTTGCATTGTCGGCAGGATATTTGAAGAATATGCAAAGCTGACCGGGCAGGCAGCAGGCAGCGGACTGGGGCTGAAAGAATACGATAACCCGGAAGAAGTCACAGTGAAAAAGCTGATAGAGATTTTAGAGGGAATGGACCCGGAAGCGGTAGTAATAAGCGGCAGGGAAAAGAATATCAGAGTTTATCCGGGAAAAGAAAGCAAAGAGAACGGAAGAAATATTGTTCTTCTTTGCTGATGAAGGGAGCTGCGGAAATTTGAAAGCAAATGTGATGATGGAATATGAGGACGGCACAAGCGAAAATTACAAAGTTTACGAAGTAAGCACAATAATTGACACGCCGGAAGAATATCTGCTGATATTGAAGGAACCAAAAGGCGGGGAACCAATAGAGAGAGTGCAAAAAGATATTTTTCACCTGATAGTGGAGTGAGAGAAGGAGGGCTAAAACATGGGAATAGATATGCGGGGCTTTAAGGTTGTTTATAAAGAGCGTGTATATAATGCGCTGAATATGTGCTGGAGGTATAATGACACGCCGCCAGAGATTGAAGCAGAGGAAAAGGGAATTGCAAAGCCGAAATTTTTAACGGTTGTTACCCTGAACGAAGACGGGGAAGTGATTCTTCTGCATGATGAAGCCTGTATGTTTCAGTTTTTAAGAATCACAAATTAAAGGAGGGGAAGACGTGAACATACAGAAAGCGGCGGTAAGGGCTTCTAATAACGCCATGCGGGGATATATCCCGCATAATGCAATAGTTTCACAGGGGGCGAAGATTGCCGCCCGGCAGCAGGCGCAGGAGAAGCCACAGAGGGGCAAAAAGGGCAGGAAACGGGAAAGGCTTACAGAGATAAGCACAGGAAGCGGAAAACCCGTTTTAAGGCAGAATGTGGGCGTTGTACGGGCAACAAAGAAATTGTTTGAGTATGAGGAAACAGGGCTTGCCCCGTATGAAGTCCGGGCGTTGATAGAGAGGGAAAAGGCATTGACAGAAACGGTGAAGAAAATGCAGGACTGGTGAAAGAAGGTGCGGGCATGGACCGTGAAAAATGTATTATCTGCGGAAAGACGCTGCCGGAGGACGGGCAGGGGATATGCGCTGACTGTCTGGCTGAAAAGTCGGACGAAGAAACCGCAGAGGAATTGCGGGATATAGCGGACGTGTTAAACATTACGGAAGACACGGACACGAACATAAAAAAAACAATGGAAGCAATCATGCGTATTGCTTACAGGATAGACGGGAGGAAAGAAAAGTGAAGGTTGACAAAGAAAAGCCGCCGTATCTTCCGAAAGTTGCATTTGTGCGGCTGCATACGGCAGGAAAAGAGGTAAAGGACTACCAGCAGGAGTTAAAGGGACAGGGCTTTACTTTCAATCAGTTTAAGCACATGAAGAAAGCTGATGAATTGTGGGACGGCTTAGAACTATGGGTAAGTATGTGGGACTATGACAATCACGAAAGCTGGCACTTATGGAACTGGAAGAAAGAAGATGATAAACGGGTAATGCTTGCTATGTATGAAGCAGAACAATATAACCCGTTTTGCGCTTATGAAGATGATTTTGAAGGATTCAAGGCTGACTGGGAAGCGGGAACCTATGACCCCGGCTGTACTTATACATTCCCTATTCCTGCGGTAGAGGTTCTGGAGGTTGTACAGGAGGAAGAAGACAACAGAAACCATGAACGGGTACAGAAAGAAGTTATCCGGGCGAAAGAAGACGTTTTTCTAAAACGCCGGGCGGCAAAGAAGAAAAAGAGATACGGGAAAAAGAAAAGAAGATAGGAGGGCGAAGGAAGTGGGAAAGAGAAAGAACAGACATTGCCAGAGTAAACAGGAAGTATTGCAGAGGGTCAGGCAGCAGAGGGCGGCAGAACAGCAGGAGAAGCGCAAACCGATTCTGAAAAGACAGTTGCAGACAATCAACAGCATAAAACCTTCTATTGACCGGGCAAGGGCGCAAATGAGGGAGAAGAACAGGAGGGAAAGCAAAAGTGATATTGTTTGAAAAGGCGGTGGAAGCGTTTTTCTTCTTCATATCAGCGGTAGTTATTATTTTGCTGATAGGGGCAGCGGGGCTTGTGTTTATCATACTGCGGGAGGTTGCGTGGTATGTCAGAAAACAGAATGAAAAGAAGATGGAGGAAAAGAACAATGCAGATGGCAGCATTTAGCGCAAAGTGTCCGTATGAAATCGGGGACAGGGTTGTGGTAATTGAAGTGGCGGGAACGAATGAAAACGGGGTAATGTATACGCAGCGGGAAGGAGTAATAACGGATATTGCCTGTACTCATTACATAAAGACAGGGAAAATAATTTTTACATATGAGCTGAACGGGTCCGGGAAGTATGAAAGGATTATGACCATAAAGGAAGTCGGGCTGACTGTCTGAAAATCTGCATATCTTACGCAAGTATACAAAATAGACAAATATACTTGCGTAAGATTGTGCATTTTGCCTATTGAAAATATACTTGCGCAAGTATATAATAAAGACATAATCAAACAAGAAAACAAGCGGAGGTATAAAGGATATGACAAAGAAAGCATTGAAAGAGAAATACACAGAATGGAACAAAGGAATTTCAGCACTTGACGCACGGCAAAGTGAAATCTGGGAAGAGTTGCAGGAAATGAGCGCAACAAGAGGGGACGGGAATAGATGGTGCTGCATGGAAAAGTTAGTCGAGAGCTTGACCAAAGCAGGGCTGGTATATCAGGTAATGCAAAAAGTTTCTGAATACTACAAGATAGAGGGGCAAAAAGAAGCGTTAAAGAATTTAGCGATTGCAACAAACAACTTTGAAATTTAGAGCCGGGAGCCGCACGGGGCAGCAGGTGTGAAGACCTGCGGGGCGGGTCCGATTCCCGCCCGGCGCATTGAATGAAATAATCAGACGCAAGGAGGAAGGGCGCATGAAAAAAGCAGATTACAGCAAGTTAAAGCCGGGTGATTTAGTAGAGGTTCCCAGAACACAGTTTTCAGAACAGAGAAGGGGGTGGAATGGCTGGTTATTCAGTGAAGCGGTTGTTATCGGTAAGGGAATAGGAAACAAGAGCAAAAAGCCTGTTGTCAAGGTTCTAATGAGAACGCCGGGAAAGCGGGGAGAATACGGGGTAAATGATTACGGGGAATGTGAAAAGATATTCTTTGCAGAACACGTTTTTCAGACAAACGCAGTAAGAAACGCAGAACGCTTCATGAAAGCAGACGGAGTTGAAACAAAAGAAGCGTTTTATCAATTCATCAAAGAAGAAGACGTGACAGGTTGCGACTGGATAAAGTTTATTGTAGATAAAGGGTTTTTGTTCGGAGAAGAGCCGGGAGCCGCAGAGGGGCAGCAGGTGTGAAGCCCTGCGGGGCGGGTCCGATTCCCGCCCGGCGCATTACTGGGAAAATAAAAAATCATACCAGATACAAGGAGGAAAGGCACATGAAGACAATTTCAATTATCAACCTAAAAGGCGGGGTTGCGAAGACAACTTCAAGCGTCAATATGGCGCATATCCTGAACGCCGTACACAAAAAGAAGGTTCTGCTGGTAGATAACGACAAGCAGGGGAACGCTTCAAAGTTCTTCAACCGCCACAGCTATGACAAAGCGGGCGTTGCGGAGGTAATGACGGACAAGGAAATTGACACAGCAGCAGTCATTCAGCATACAGACTATGAAGGGCTGGACATTATCACAGCAAATATGAATTTATCAAAGGCTAATCAAAAAGTGCTATTAGACCAAAGCTGTATACAACAGACCCGATTCAAAAGAGCGTTGCGGCAGGTGGCGGGGCAATATGATTTCTGCATAATCGACAATGCACCGGATATTAACATTAGCACAATAAATGCACTAGCTGCTTCTGATGATGTGCTTGTGCCAATTACGATTGATGACTTTTCACTTGACGGGCTGGAAGAATTGACAGAACAAATTGAAAACGCACGGGAAAATTTAAACCCGACATTGTGCTTCCGAGGGTGCTTCATTACGCAGTATGACAGACTGAACGAAGCAGACCAGCAGGGGGAACAATATCTGCAAATATGCAATAAATATCCGCTTTTTGATACACATATCAGACGAACGGCAAAAATGAAACCCAGTACGTTTGAGCGGAAGCCGATTTTGATTTATTCCAGCCGCTGCGGGGCGGCGCAGGACTATAAAAAGCTGGTTGAAGAATATCTGGAAATGTGACCGAATTGGACACAGAAAGGAAGGAAAAAGAGATGGCAAAAGCAAAATTCAACCTGACGGACTTATTGAACAGCCGTTCAAAGGAGCTGGAGGAAGTAAGCGGAGGGCAGCAGGAGAAAAGAGAAGCGGGGCAGCAGGACAACGCCCCGCAGCAGGCAGAGGAAAACACAGTTGTAAATATTGATGTACATGACCTTGTACCGTCGCAAGAAAATTTCTATCATGTAGACGACGAATTAAAGCGTTCTATTGAGCTTGTGGGCATATTGCAGCCGTTACTTGTAAGCCGCCCGGAAAACGGCAAATACAGAGTGATTGCGGGGCATAGAAGACGGCTTGCGGTGCTTTCCCTGTTAGAAGAGGGGAAAGAGGAAATGCGGTTTGTGCCTTGCGTCTTCAAAAAAGAGGACGTGAGGGACCGGCTGGCGTTGATTATGGCGAACCGCTTCCGGGATAAGACAGACTGGGAAAAGATGATGGAAGCAATTCAGGCAGAGGAACTGGCAAAAGAGCTGAAAAAGGAATACAGCCTGAACGGAAGGACCCGTGAAGTCCTTGCAGAGATAACAGGGACGACGGAAGCGCAACTGGGGCGGTATAAGTCTATTTACAACAATCTTTCTGCCCGCCTGATGAAATACTTTAAAGATAGTGTTATCAATGTTTCTGTAGCGGTTGAGTTGTGCGGCATGAGCGCAGCGGGGCAGGAGGAAGCGGCAGACAGGGTGGAGGAAGTAGGGACGCTTTCATTGACGGAAGCAAGGGAAATGAAGCAGAGGGAGGAAACTGGAAAGGATATGCTGGGGCAAATGAGCTTCACAGAAGACATTTTGCCGGGCGAAACGGGCGAAGGCGAAGAAGAACCCGCAGAAGAGGAAGAAACGCCCACAGAGGGCGCAGGAGAAGCCACAGAGGGGCAGCGGGAAGACTTCATGAACCAGCCGGAGGAATACGAAGACCCGCAGCCGGAAAATATCACTTCTCTTTGCTATTCCTGCGAGAATTACGAAACGTGCCACGAAAAGAAAAGCACGGTCACTTCCTGCAATGCCTATGTGAACCGGGAGGAAGCCCGCAAGACAGATGAACAGCGGTACGACGAACAGCAAGCAGCACTTGACCGGGAAGCGGCAAGAAAGATGAAAGAACAGCAGCAGGAAGAAAAAATGCAGCAGTTACCGAGTGAAGCGGAAAAGAAGGTGCATGAAATCACGCTGGCGGCTTCAAAGTATAATGAAATCGCAAATGAAACGCTGACATTCTATCTGTTAAAGAATGACGGGTACAGGGTAGGAGATACAGCAGTAATGCAGGAGTACACGGCAGGAAGAATGACAGGGCGGGAGATTGTAACAGAAATAACGTATGTATGGGAAGACTGGACGGGGCTTGAAGATGATTATTGCATTATCGGTTTTTCGGTTCAGGAATTAAGAAGAAGGGAAGAAGGCTGAACATAGTGGGATTGCTTGCGGATATTGCGGAGGTTATGGAAAACATGAAAGAAAACGGAGAGAGGGCAACGCCGGAAACGGTGCTTGCCCTTGCCGTGTGGAGAGAAGGAGGTAAAAGGGATGGCAAAGACCATGAACAAAAACAAAGTTCTGAAATTGCTTGAATTGTTCCCGGAGATTGACGGGGAAATCAAGTCAAGACGCAGCTTTATTTCAGACTTAGAACAATATTACAATCCGATTCAGGGGGGAGGCTATAGCGACACAACAAAGGGAAAATATGCAAATTCTGACCCCACAGAACGGCTTGCATTAAATATCCCGGATTATGTGCGGGGAGATATTCAGCGTTACCAGCGGGAAATAGAGGAATTGCAGAAAGTAAAGGTTGAAATCCTGAAAGAAGTGTCCCGGCTGACAATGAAGCAAAAAAATGTTGTTTTCGGGTATTATTTTCACGGCATGAAGTGGGAACAGGTAGCGGAGCGGACGCACTACAGCGAAAGACAGTGTAAAAATATCCGGGACGGAGCGGTGGAACGTCTTCTGAAAGGTTTTGAAAACAATCGCATACTTTCTGAATACGAAATAAAGGAATGAAGGATTGCCCGGCATTGCACGGAAAAAGCTGGTATAATAAGGCGAAAGAAACAGGGCTTCAAAATGCAGGAGAAGCAAGGCTGGCTTCATATTCCGGGAATTTTGAAACCCTGATTTTTTTATATTTCCGAAATCAGGGAGGGGCAGGACTGCGAAAACGAACGAAGGGAAGTGAAAGAGGGCATGGGAAGAAAGAGGAACCCGGAGCGGGACCAGAGCTTGCAGCGGTACATAGAAAGCGGCGGGAAAATGACGATTGAAGAGCTTGCGGCGGCAGCAGGCGTTCCAAAAGCCCGCATAAGCAAGTGGAAATCAGAGGATAAGTGGGAAGATAAGCTGAAAGAAGCCCCGAAGAAAAAGGGCGGGCAGAGGGGCAATAAAAACGCAGCAGGCAGGACCCCTAAAAAGGACGGCAATAAAAACGCCGTCACACACGGAGCCTTTGCACAAGCGGGAATTGAAGACATAGACCCGGAGAAAGCGGAGGAAATAAAAGCGGTAAAACCGGGCGGCAGCATAGAGAAAATGACGGAAGAGTTGCAAAGCCTGTTAGTGCGCAAAGCCTATTTAGAAGGGCTATTGCAGCAGTACACAGCCCCGGAAGCAGAGGGGGCTTTCTATGCTGATAAATTAGTGCATATGGCAGTACCAAAGACGCTTGAAGAGGTACAGGGGGAGCTGGACAGCGGCATTGACACAGGGCAGGTGAAAGACCCGGAAGGGGGTACAGAGAAGCTAAAGACAGCAATGAAGACTATCATTAAATCAAGCGCATTTGATAGAGCTATGAAGGTAGAAGCAGAGCTGAACCGTCTGCATGGACGTATCATAAAGCAGATAGACAGTATCAAGTCATATGAGATGGAAGAAAGAAGATTGTCACTGGAAGAGCGGAAATATCAGCTTGCTAAACAAAAATTAACAGGTGAAATCATTGTTGATGATGAAACGGAAGAAATCATTGACGACTTGATGGACGGCGACTGAACGGGCAGCAGGTTCTTTCAGGCGTTTGGAAGCTATGCGGGTACGGCGACGCCCAGAACCTGCCTAGATACAAAATGAAAAAAACGGCTTCCGTTTCTGCCGGGAAATATTTAGAAAGGGGGTATGCAAAAATGAAGTTGTACACGTCGGCGGCGGTTGCACGGTATCTTGATATGACAGAAAGGAACGTGCGGACGCTGCGGGACAAAGGGATATTGACCGAATACAAGCCGGGGTTGTACGACTTGCAGACGGTGACAAAGCAGTATATAAATTTTCTGCGGAAGAAGAACCCGGAAGCGGAAGAAAAGGTGGACTACAACACGGAGCGGGCAAAGCTAGTGCGAGCAAAAAGGGAGAATCAGGAGCTGGAACTACAGTTGCGAAAGAATGAGCTTCACACGACAGAAGACATTGAAAAGATTGTGACAGATACGCTTGTAAATTTCAGGACACGTCTTCTGGCTATCCCTGCAAAATTAAGCCCGATTTTAGCAAAGAAGAAAGACCAGACGGAAATTTTTAAACTGATGAAAGCGGCGATTGATGAAACGCTGGAAGAATTATCTGACTTTGACAGAATAACGAAGGAGGGCGGGGAAAATGAGGGATAACACGGCGCAGCTTTTCCGCAGGTTATTCAAGGTACTACAGCCGCCGCCAGATTTGACGCTTTCTGAATGGGCTGACAAGTTCAGGCGGCTTGCTGCCGGGACGACTGCGGAACCGGGGCGGTGGAAGACTGCAAAAGCCCCGTATCAGCGGGAAATTATGGACGCAATCACGGACATATCAATAAAAAAAGTTGTGATTATGTCAGCGGCGCAGGTGGGAAAGACTGACGCAATGGTTTTAAATCCGATAGGATATTATATACATTATGACCCTTCCCCGATAATGGTTATACAGCCGACAATAGACATGGCAGAAAAATTTTCAAAAGAAAAGCTGTCCCCTATGCTGCGGAGTACGCCTGTACTTGCGGAGCGTGTAGACGATAAATCAAGAAGCAGCGGGAACACAATCACACACAAGATTTTTCCGGGCGGGTTCGTAACGATTGCAGGAGCGAACAGCCCCACGGGACTGCGGAGCCATACAGTCAGGATTCTTCTTGCTGATGAAATAGACGGATACCCGGCAAGTGCAGGGGCAGAGGGGGACCCACTTTTACTTGCAGCAAAAAGGCAGACTACCTACTGGAATAAAAAGCAGGTGGACATTTCAACGCCGACTATCAAGGGGGCTTCCCGGATAGAAATTGAATACGAGAACAGCAGCCGGGGAGAATGGAACACGCCCTGCCCGTGCTGCGGGGAATTGCAGCCGCTTGTATGGGGAAATGTTGATTATGATAAAAACGATTTATCAGAAATACGCTATGTTTGCGAAAAGTGCGGGGTCATATCCAGCGAAGCAGAGTGGAAAGAACACTTTGCAGAAGGAAAGTTCATACATGAGGACCCGGAAAACCCGGTCAAGGGATTCCACCTGAATACGCTTGCTTCTACTCTGACAACATGGAAAGAAGTTGTTGAAAAGTTCATTGAAGCAAACGAGGAAGTCAAAAAAGGAAATGTGCAGATGATGAAGGTATGGACAAATACCGAGATGGGGCAGACATGGGAGGAAGACGGGGAAAGCGTAGACGACGAAGAACTTTTGAGCCGCAGGGAATACTATAGTTGCGAAGTCCCGGAAGAAGTTCTGTATCTGACAGCGGGAGTTGATACGCAGGACGACAGGTTTGAAATTGAAGTTGTCGGGTGGGGTCCTGAATATGAAAGTTGGGGCATAAAGTACGCCGCAATATACGGGGACTTGCACGGGGACAGGATTTGGGAAGAGCTTGACACGTTTCTTGCGCAGACCTTCACGAAAGAAGACGGAACAAAGTTAAAAATTATATGTACCTGTATGGACGAACAGGGACACTTCACAAATGCGGTGCGGAAATTCTGCAAAGCAAGGTTCCACAGAAAAGTATTTGCTATCAGGGGTTCAAATAACAGCGCAGCGGCGTATATACAGAAGCCGAAAAAGGGAAACAGAGAAAAGGCATATGTATTTGAAATAGGAGTTGACACAGGAAAAAGCTGGCTTATGGATAGATTGAAACTTGAAAAGCCGGGTCCGGGGTACTGTCATTTTCCGTTAGAGCAGGGGAAGGGGTACAACGAAAAATATTTTAAAGGGCTGACTTCTGAAAAAAAGGTTCTGCGGTACAAAATGGGAAGACCATACTTTGCATGGGAGCTGAAGGACAAGGGGGAACACAAAAGGAATGAGCCGCTGGACTGCCGGAACTATGCGACGGCGGCAATCGAAATCACGCAGCTTCCGTTGAAGAAGCCGGAAGAAAAGAAAACGGCAGCAGCAGGAGCGGCGACAGTAAGAAGAAGAAAAAAGAGAAAAAGCAACGGAGGTATATTATAATGGCAGGAATTACACTTGAAGCAGCGAAAAAACATTTAGACGTATGGCTGGAAGCGGAAATGACGGTTGCGACAGGACAGAGCTATACAATCGGTTCCCGGACGCTGACACGGGCGAATCTAACGGAAATCAGGAACGCTATAGAGTATTGGAACGGGAAAGTTCAGAAGCTGGAGAACATACAGAGGAAGGGAGGAAGAAACAGGATAAAACGGGGAGTGATAAGGGACTTGTAAAATTGCCCGGTATTGCCCGCAATTTCCCCCGATTGCCCGAAATGCCGTTTTATTTCCTTTTTTTGCCCGGAAAAAGCTGATATTATATAAACTGGTAAGATTGAAAAAACAGCAAGAAAGCACTGGAAACAGTGCTTTTTTCATGCCATAAAACGGGAGAAGGTGAAGGATTGAACGGGATAGCAAGGGCAATAGACAGCGTAATTGCCACGGTTGCGCCGCAGACGGCGTTGAAAAGGACGGCTGCAAGACAGAAAATGCAGATTTTGAACAGCGGTTACAGCAATTACGGCGCAAACACAACAAAAAAATCCTTAATCGGGTGGAATTACGCAGGAGGTTCAGCCCGTGAGGATATAAACGACAATCTTTCTGTATTGCGGCAGCGTTCCCGTGATTTATACATGGGTGTACCGATTGCGACAGGTGCAGTAAAAACAATGCGCACAAATGTTGTCGGGCGGGGGCTGATGTTGAAACCAACGGTAGACGCAGAAGTGTTGAAGCTGACAGCGGCGCAGGCGCAGCAGTTAGAAAAAGAGATAACAAGGGAATGGGCATTGTGGGCAGAAAGCCCGGATTGCGACATGGCAAGGATAGATAATTTCTATGAGTTGCAGCAGTTAGCGTTTTTGAATTGGCTTGCTTCCGGGGACACGCTTGTATTGCTTCCGACAAAGAAGCGGAAGAACCAGCCCTATGATTTGCGGGTGCAGCTTGTAGAAGCTGACCGACTTTCAAGCCCGAATAATTTTGACACGTTCGACAATCAGATTGTCGGGGGCGTTGAGGTTGACAAAGACGGGGAGGTGGTAGCGTATCATTTTTCAAAACACCATCCCTTGTCATACGCAAATGAGCGCATGGAGTGGCAGAGGGTAGAAGCATACGGAGAAAAGACGGGAAGAAAGAACGTGCTGCATTTGATGTGTCGGGAGAGGATAGACCAGCGGCGGGGCGTTCCCTTCCTTGCCCCGGTCATAGAAGCGTTGAAGCAGTTAGGGCGGTACACGGACGCTGAATTGATAGCGGCGGTTATATCCGGGCTTTTTACTGTCTTTATTGAAAAAGAATCAAACGAAGACGGGGAGCCTGTAGGGTCAGGGATTGCAGAAGAAGACTTGATTGACGAAGACGACGAAAACAGCCTTGAACTGGGACCCGGCGCAATACTTGACCTTGCAGAAGGGGAAAAGGCGCACGACATAAACCCCGGAAGACCGAACAAAAATTTCAGCGGTTTTGTGGAAGCTATCTGCCGACAGATAGGCGCAGCACTTGAAATCCCGTATGAATTGCTTTTAAAGCATTTTACAAGTTCCTATTCTGCAAGCCGGGGAGCGTTAGAGGAAGCATGGAAAATGTTTAAAATGTACCGGGCATGGATGGCAAACGACTTTTGCCAGCCCGTATATGAAGAATGGCTTGCGGAAGCGGTAGCAAAAGGAAGGATAAATGCCCCCGGATTCTTCACAGACCCGTTGCGCCGGAAAGCGTACTGCAAAGCACAGTGGAACGGACCAGCACGGGGGCTTCTGAACCCGGTTCAGGAGGTAGGGGCAGCGGTAACAAGGGTTGAAAACGGATTTTCTACCCGCAGCGCAGAAACAATGGAGATGGCTGGCGGTGACTTTTACAGTAATTGCGAACAGCTAAAGCAGGAAGAAAAGAAGTTAAAGGAGGTAAAGAAAATTGTCAATGCAGGGGAACAAAAACCCGGAAGCGCAGCCGGGCAGCAGGGGAACGGGACAAAGCCCGGAGAACCAGCAGAACAGCAGGACGACAACGGGACAAAGCCCGGAGAGCCAGCCGAACAGAAAGACGGCGACGGGCAGCAGGGAGAAAAACCCGTTCGGAGTGACACAGAATAAATTCTGGGACTTTGTACCGGGGACGGCAACAAAGCCGCCTGAATTGCTTCTGTACGGGACTATCAGCAGCCAGCAGAGCTGGTGGGAAGACCGGGTAACGCCCGCACAGTTTAACAGGGAGCTTGCGGCATTGGGGGAAGATGTGCCGGAAATAGTAGTGCGCATTAACAGCCCCGGTGGTGATGTGTTCGCAGCAAACGCAATCTACACACGATTGAAGGACCATGACGCAAAAATCACGGTAAAGGTTGACGGGTGGGCGGCTTCTGCCGCCACGATTATCGCAATGGCGGGCGATACAATCAAGATACCGAGAAACGGCGTTTTCATGATACATGACCCGGCAATGACCGTCTGGGACACGTTCAGGGCAGAAGATTTTGAAAAGATGGCGCAGGAATTGAAAGTAATAAAACAGTCAATTATAAACGCCTATTCTGTAAAAACGGGAAAGACGGTTGATGAAATATCCGGCTTTATGTCAGATGAAACATGGTGGACGGGTGACGAAGCGGTGGAAAACGGCTTTTGTGATGAATTGATGTTTGAGGAAGCCCAGACGGTCATTGAAAACGCAGGAAGAATCATTGTCAATTCTGTACCGATTGACATGGGGAATTTCAAGACCGTTCCTAAAATGTTGCTAAACAGCCCGGCAGCAACGCCGGGAGGTTTACAAAACGGCAGACAGCCGGAAAATAAACCCAAAAAGGAGGAAAAAAAGATGGAACCGAAAGACACAATCACAACGATTGAAGCATTGAAAGCGGCATACCCCGACTTGACGGCAGCTATAGAAGACAACGCCCGGAAAGAGGAAAGAAACCGTATCAAGGCACTGGAAGACGCAGCGGTGGGAGGGTTTGAAAACATTGTGCATGAAGCAAAGTTTGTAAATCCTATTTCTGCCGGGGAAATGGCGTTGCAGATTGTAATGGAACAAAAGAAACAGGGCGGCGCATACCTGCAAAACAGGGAAGAAGACGTAACAAACAGCCACGTTTCTGATGTAGGCGCAGGCGCAAGCGAGAAGGGAAGCGAAGGGAAGGACCCCTTTAATGAAGCGATTGACCGCTTGTTTCCCGACGTGAAATAAAGGGAGGGACGACAATGGGAATGTACGAGATTGAAACAAGGACGTGTGAAGCAAAAAACTTTTTTGCTGGCGACTTCCAGACGCTGACAGAAAGCGGGACGGCAGGTGGTGAGCTTGCAGAACATATGCCCGTAGCGGAAGACGCAGAAGGAAAGATTGTTGCGGTGACAGCAGAAACGGCAGCGAATGTTGTGGGAATTACAGCAGCAGCAGCGGCAGCAGATGAACCCGTTGTATATTACATGACGGGGGAATTTTTTCAGGAAGCATTGAACCTGCCGGACGGCGTAACAGTAGAAGACATAAAAGGACCACTGCGGAAAATGTCAATTTTCCTGCGGAAGTTAGGTTAAAAGGGAGGATAAAAAGATGGCAAATGAAACAGTAAGCATTTATGAACCACGGACAATGGGGCGTGTAGTTTCCAAAATGCCCCCCGTGCATACGTTTTTCAGAAGCACTTTCTTCAAACATGAAGAAACTTTTGTAACAGAAGAGGTTGACGTGGACTTTGTAAAGGGTTCCCGTAAGGTTGCGCCGTATGTACACAGACTTATCGGCGGGAAGACCGTGGCAAACACCGGGTACGAAACAAAGAGCTATAAACCGCCTTTAGTTGCGCCTGATAAAATTACAACGGTTGACAATCTGCTAAAGCGGCAGCCGGGGGAAAGCATTGTTTCAGGAAGGACCCCTGCGGAACGTGCAGTTCTGAAAATGTCAAGTGATTTTGTGGAGCTGCGGGAAATGATTACACGCCGGGAAGAGCTGATGTGCGTACAGTCTATCTTTATGGGGAAAATCCCGATTATCGGGGAAGGGCTGAACGAAGTAATTGACTTCAAGTTTACGAACAGGGAGGAAATAACGACGGCAGCAAAGAAGTGGACCGGGAAGGATTCTGACCCGATAGCAGACTTGAAGCGGTGGCATAAGAAAGTGCAGCAGACAGGGTTCACGAATTGCGATATGTGCATTATGTCAGATGATGTTGCAACGGTATTTGTAAACCATGAGAAGGTGAAGAGCCTGCTGGACGTGAAAAATTATCATCTTGCTGTCATTCAGCCCCGGCAGCTTCCGAATGGCGTAACCTATATCGGGACTATTCACGAATTAGGGCTTGACATTTACACATACAACGAATGGTATCTTGACGATTGGACAGACCCGGACCCGAAGAAAGCAACGGAAAAGCCGCTTGTCCCGGAAGGTGAGCTTGTACTTATCAGCAGCAATGCAAACTATTCCATGTATTACGGCGCAATAACTTTGATTGATGAAAATACAAAGGAGTTCCGCACGGTAGAAGGAAAATATGTGCCTGATACATGGGTAAAGAGAAAGCCCGCAAGAAGATTCCTGCAATTATCTTCTGCCCCGCTGTCCGTGCCGCACGACGTAGACAGTTGGTTTGTAGCGAAGGTAATATAATGGACTTCAAAGCGCAGATAATAGAAGACCTGAAAACATTCCATAACCCCGGAGAATTTGCGGAAATAATGCGTATATGGTACGACGGGCAGCAGTACGAAGTACCAGCCGTGCTTGACCACATGACAGGGACAGACAGGCAGAAGCCGGGCGGCGATAATGCAGAGGGGATATATAGAGCAGAAGCAATGCTTTATATATCCCATGCAGATATGGGCATTGTACCGAAAAAAGGGCGTGAAATCGAGATAGAAGAAGCCGGGGCAGTAAGTTTTTATACGATTGAGAAAAGCGACTATGAAGCCGGGGAAATCGTGCTTGAACTGGGGGCGTATACAGAATGATTGAAGTATCAGCGGAAGCGATAGAACGGGTAGAACGTATTCTGGCGGGCGTTCCGAAAGGTGCGGAACGTGCATTATCAAACGCAATAAACCGGGGATTGTCACGGGTGAAGACCGGGGCGACAAAACGGGTAAAAGAAGTGTATACCGTGCAAAGCAGCGCATTTACAGCGGCAGCAAATACGCAGGCAAGCAAAGCAAGCACAAGCAATTTAGCTGGCGTTGTGACTTTTGCAGGCTGCAAGATACCGCTATATAAATTTCAGGTAACACCAAAAGCCCCCGGAGTAGGAAGACGGGTAAAGGCGGCAGTCATGAAAGGCGGCGGCACGCAGTTTGAAGAAGCGTTCATTGCAAACATGAGGCACGGAACGGGAGTTTTTGAGCGTGAAACGTCGCAAAGGTTCCCAGTAGATGAACTGATGGGGCTTTCAGCGGCGCAGATGGTAGGAAATGAAAGGATTGTTCAGGAGCTACAGGAAGAAGCGCAGGAAGTCATAAACGAGCGGCTGGAACATGAGATTGAACGCATCTTGAACGGTTACGGAGGTTAAAGGAATGACCGCTATAAATTTGTTAGAGTGTCTGGAAGAGTTTGTGAAAGAGAAGACCGCAGACATTAAACTGCAAGTGAAGGTAAGGAACCTAAACCCGCAGGAAGTGAAGGAACGGGCGGCAGACGTTTACAAAATGCGTCTTCCCAAAAAAGAAGACCAGACAGAGAAAGTCCCGTATATTCTTCTTCAATTCCTGACCGGGAAGGACGAAAAGGAGAACGGGGAGCCGCAGGAAAGCGACTGCAAAATACGGATAGTGGTTGCAACGTATTCAGAGGACGGCGGCGAAGGCTCTTTTGATGTGCTGAACGTGCTTTTGCGTATCAGGAGCGAACTGGAAAAAGCCGGGGTTATCGGTGAACGGTTCGTGCTGCAATATCCGCTTGAATACATTGTGTACCCGGACAGCACACAGCCCTATTATTTGGGTGAAATGATAACTAACTGGTCAATACCGACAATAGAAAGGGAGGTAATGGACATATGGCAGTAAAAAAGAACGCCACAGAAGCCGCAGAAGCGGCAGAAGAGAAAAAGACGGTAAATAATACCACGAAAGAAGGAAAAGCCGATTCTGGGGCAAATAACGAAGCCACAGAGGGAAAAAAGAAGGAGGGGGAAACGGTGACGCTTGCATATATAGGACCGTCGCTGCCTGCCGGACTTCTGAAAACAAATAAAATCCTGATAGGGACAAGGGAGGAAATAGACAAAGAGCTTGCAGCAGTTCTGGAGAAGTACCCGCTTGTGGGGAAAATGCTTGTCCCGGTTGAAAAGCTGGCAGAGAAAAAAGGAAAGGCGGCAACGGCAGGAAACATTCTGAACAAATATTACACAGACATTGTTTCTGCTATTGCTGCAAACGAGAGGAAGGAGGAGTAAAAGATGGCTGATATTACACATGGGATTGACACGAAAAAGCAGCAAACAAGCGTTGCAAGCCCCACAGTCGTAGCAACGGGGATTCCGTTTGTGGTAGGAGCTGCCCCGGCGCACATGGTAGGCGGGAAGGTGAATGATGTTATCATGGCGAATGACTATGAAGAAGCCGTGAAAGCATTGGGATATTCCGACAACTGGGAGGGGTACGGGCTTTCAGAAGCAGTCTATACGCAGTTTGTTTTATATCAGCAGTCCCCGGCGTTTTTCGTGAACATTCTGGACCCTTCAAAGCACAAAAAGGAAGTAAGTGGGAAGAAATACGAAGTTGCGGAAAACCAGATTGCGCTTCCGCTTGAAACGATTGCGGAAAGCGTAGAGATTGAAGGGAAGGAAAAAGGCACAGACTTTGAAGTGTTCTACAATGATACAGCCTGCATTGTTGAGTTTGTGGAGGACACGACAGGAGAAATGACGGTATCATGTACGGAGGTTGACCCGTCGAAGGTGACAAAAGCTGATATTATCGGCGGTTACAGCATAGCGACACATAAGACGACAGGGCTTGAACTGATTGACGATTGCTTCCCGAAATACAGGATTGTTCCTGACCTGATTTTGTGTCCGAATTGGTCACATGACCCGGAGGTGGCAGCGGTGATGTCAGCAAAAGGCGAAAATATCAACGGGCTTTTTGAAGCGGACGCACTTCTGGACGTAGACACAAGGGCAGAGGGCGGGGCGACGTATTACACGGAGGTTCCGGCATGGAAACAGTCAAAAAACTTCATGAAGCCGAATGAATTAGTATGCTTCCCGAAGTTGAAACTGGGTGACAGGGTTTTCAATTTTTCGACGCAGCAGGCAGGGTTGATGGCACGGACGGACAACGACGGTTCACTGGGCGACGGGACCCCCTGCGAAAGTGCTTCAAACAAGAGCTTGCAGGCTGACAGCATGGTACTGGCAAACGGTGAAGAAGTTGTGCTTGATGTGCAGAAAGCAAATTATCTGAATGACAACGGCATTATTACGGGGCTGAACTTTATTAACGGTTTTGTGAGTTGGGGAGATTATACAGCGTGTTTCCCGGCGAACACAGACCCGGTTGACTATTTCTATTGTATTTCCCGTATGTTCAAATGGGTTGCAAAGACGGTGACGCTTTCTTACTGGTCACACGTTGACCGTAAATTGACACGTCGGCTTATAGACGCAATTTTGCAGGGTATCAACGACTGGCTGGCGGCACTGACAGCAGATGAAAAGATTGTGGGCGGGCGTGTAGAGCTGCGAGAAGAGGAAAACAGCCTGACAGCGTTAATGTCAGGCAAGGCAAAATTCCATATCTACATTACGCCGCCTTCACCGTTGCGGCTTATGGAATATGTGCTTGAATATGATATTTCCTATCTGTCAAGCCTGCTGGCAGCGTAAGGAAGGAGGGCTAAAAAATGCCGAAGATTGATGAACTTGTTATAAATTTTAGAGTATATGAAGACGCAAACGAGTATCTGGGAATGTCAGAAGCGACGCTGCCGGAAGTGTCGAACCTTGCGGAAGAGATTACAGGGGCGGGGATTGCCGGGAATGTTGAAGCGGTAGTATTGGGACATATCGAAGCAATGACACTGAAGCTGAACTTCCGAACGGTTACGAAAGCGGCAATCCGGCTGGCAGAACCGAGAATACATAATATTGACCTGCGGGCGGCGCAGCAGGTAAGGAACACACAGACGGGAAAAATTGAAACGGTTGCAGCAAAACACATTATGAAGGTTGTACCGAAAAAGTTTGCGCCCGGAAAACTTGCAGCAGCTTCCGCAGCGGACGCAAGCGGAGAATATGCCGTTTCATACTATGCACTGTATCTGGACGGGAAGAAGGTAGTTGAAATTGACCCGTTGAACTTTATTTATTATATCAACGGGACAGATTATCTTGCAGACGTAAGAAAGGCACTGGGAAAATAAAAACAGGGAAAGGCAGAGAGCCAGCGGAAGGGTCCGCTGGTTTTTATCTGCCTATTTTTAGGAGGTAAAAAGATGGAAGATAACAAAATCGTACAGGGGCAGCAGGAAGACTTTGCAGAGGAAATGCAGGAAGCGCAGAAAAACGGGATTGTCAGCATGGAAGACAAGAAGAAGGAGAAAAAAACCAGTCTGAATTACACACACACTTTCAAAGCCCCGGTTGAAATCAACGGGCAGAAACAGAAAGTGTTGACTTTCTACTTTGAGAAACTGACCGGGGAAGACGTAGAAGCGATTGAAGAGGAATTGCAGGACCAGAACAAATACGTTTTGACCCCGGAAGTGTCGTCTGTATTCCAGACCATGCTTGCCGCCCGTGCAGCAGGCGTTGGGGCTGATGAAATCAGGCGGCTTCCGCTTGGGGAGTACATGAAAATCAAAAATCAGGCAAGAAGTTTTTTAATAGAATCGGGCTATTAAAAGTAAGCAGCCCCGGAAATTTTATCAGAAAACAGGCTTACAGACTGGCAAGGGCTTCTAATACGCCTATACCGTTCTTTATGCAGCTTACACTTTCCGCACTTTTCCGCTGGATAAAAAGCGTGAATGAAGTAGAAAGAGAAGACGCACGGGAGCGGGAACGCCTAGCACATAACAAGTGATAGGAGGTGGAAGCGATTGGCAGGGTCACAAAAGGAATTTGAGCTTCTTTTTAAGCTGAAAGCGTCACTGGGCGGGAATTTCAACAGCACTTTCAAAGGTGCGATTGAAACGCAACGGCAGTTACAAAACAGTATTAAAAGCGTAAATTCCATGCAGTCAAAGGTTGACGGCTACACAAGGACTTCAAACGCAATAGAGCAGCAGAGGGGGAAGCTGGAACGCCTGCAAGCGGAACACGAAAAAGTTTCGCAGAAGATACAGGCGCACCAGACGAACGCTGAACGGCTGCGGGCGAAAATCGAAGAAACAGGCGACGCAACGGGAGAGCTGACAGCGCAGCTTGTGAGAGAAGAAAACGAAGTCGCAAAGAATACCGAACGCCTCAAAAGCAATGAAAACCAGATACGACAGACCACTGCCAGCATACACTCACAGGAAGAACAGCTTGAACGGATGGCGCAGGAGCTGCGGGACGCAGGGATTGACACAGATAATCTGGAAGAATCAAACGCCCGATTGCAACGGTCATATGAACGGCTGCGGGGTTCACAAGAAAACCTAAACCGTATCAATTCCGAACAGGCAAAAATAAAAGAGAATATAGCAGCCACGAAGACACAGCTTCTGGGGACAATAGGAGCGATTGGGGCAGTAACGGCGGCAATATACGCAGGACCCGTGCAAGCGGCGCAGGAGTACGAAACGGCAATAGCGAAAGTTTCAACGATTGCAGACGCAAACGCTGTCCCGATTGAAGAAATGTCAAGCGAAATAATGAAGCTGTCAAATACAACGGGCATAGCCGCCAGTCAGATTGCAGATGATGTGTACAACGCCATTTCTGCCGGGCAGCAGACCGGGGACGCAGTAAACTTTGTTTCGTATTCAACAAAGCTGGCTAAAGCGGGTTTTGCAGAAAGCGCACAGACGCTGGACGTTCTGACAACGATATTAAACGCTTACGGCATGGAAGCGGAGGAAGTATCAAAAGTTTCAGATATGCTTGTGCAGACGCAGAACAAAGGTAAAGTGAGCGTGGGCGAGCTGTCAAGCGTTATGGGTAAAATCATACCGACAGCGAACGCAAACAACGTGGCACTTGAACAGTTGTGCGCCGGATATGCAATCATGACAAGCAAAGGTATTGCCGCAGCGGAAACGACAACATACATGAACAGTATGTTGAATGAGCTTTCAAAGTCCGGCACGACAGCGGAAAAAACGCTGCGGGCGACGACGGGGAAGAGCTTTAAAGAGCTGATGACCGAGGGCAAGAGTCTGGGCGAAGTCATACAGATTTTGCAGCAGGAAGCAGAGAAAAGCGGAAAAAGTCTGAATGATATGTTCGGTTCTGCGGAAGCCGGGAAAGCCGCCGTGTCGCTTCTGTCCGGGGGCGTTGAAGGGTTCAACGAACAGGTGGCAGGAATGGTGGACAGCGTAGGGGCGACGGAAGAAGCCTTTGCGAAAATGGACCAGACAACGGAAGCAAAAATGCAGAAAGCAAAGAACAGTATTGCAAATTTAGGTATTGTTCTGGGTCAAAATCTTCTGCCGATTGTCGGGAACCTTGCAGACAAGGTGGCTGCGGTTGTTGTGAAAGTTTCAGAATTTGCACAGGCGAACCCAAAGCTGGTGCAAACAGCCCTGAAAGTAGCGGCGGCACTTGCGGGAATGAAGGTTGCCGGGCTGACTGCAAAATTAGGGTTCCTGCATATATCAAGCGGGATAAAGGACGCACAGAAGATTCTGGAGCTTTTCAAAATAAAGGCAATCGGACTTTCCGGCATAGGTTCAAAGGTTGTCGGCTTCATCACAAAACCTTTTAGCGGTATCGGCGGCATACTTGGAAAGGCACTGTCAGGAATAGGCGGCATTGTCGCACGTTCCCCGCTTGGGTCAATCGGAAGGGTGGTTGCTTCCAGTTTTGGAAAAATCGGGTCATTCATTGCCCCGGTAGGAAACATTATAAAAAAGGCGTTAGGACCATTGGGAAAAATCGGTTCAACGCTTCTGGGTCCGTTAGGGGGGATTGCAGGAAAATTTTTGCCCGTAGTAGGTGTGATAACTGCGGTAATTACAGCAGTACAGCTATTGCGGAAACACTTTGATAAAGTCCGGGAAGCCGTAGGGAAGATTTTTGGAGAAAAAGGGCTTGAAATATTCGACAAGATTGTTGCAGTAGTGACAAGCGTGGGTGAAACAATCAAGGGCGTTTTTTCTGACGGAAATCTGGGTGCGGCAAGGGACAAGATACAAGAGATTTTCGGGGAAAAGGGCGTTGCGGTATTCGATACCTTTGCAGGCGTTTTTCAAAAAGTCGTAGCGGCAGCAGGGCAGTTTGTGGGGTTCGTGACCACACATATAGTCCCGGTTGTTGAACAGGTATTGAATGTACTGATAACAACGGTTATTCCGGGAATTATCAGCGGAGTACAGGCGGCAGCCCCGGTTGTCATGGAGGTATTTCAGGCAATAGCGGACTTCATAGGCGGCATTATCCCGATTATCGGAGATTTTATTGCAGGCATTATGCCTGTAATCAGCGAAGTTATAACATTTATTCAAACGTATGTTTTGCCGATTGTGGGCGAAGTTTTCAACTTCATTGTGCAGCAGGTTTTACCGTTCATTGTGCAGGGCATACAGCAGCTTGGGTCAATCATTACAACGGTTCTACAAGCCGTTTTGCCCGTAGTTCAGACTGTTTTCACAACAATTTGGAATATCATACAGCCGATTTTGCAGCAGGTTCTAACGACGGTTCAAGCCGTGCTGCCTGCGGTGCTGTCAATTTTTCAAAATGTGTTCAACACGATAGGCGGCATTATAAGCGCAGTACAGCAGGTATTGTCCGGGATAATTCAGTTTATAACGGGCGTTTTTTCCGGGAACTGGTCGCAGGCATGGGAAGGGATAAAATCTATTTTCAGCGGCGTATGGGACGGCATTTTATCTATCTGCAAAGGCGTGATAAACGGCATTACAGGGGCGGTGAATGTAGTTATCCGAGGGCTGAACAGCCTAAAAGTACCAGACTGGGTTCCGGGCATAGGCGGGAAGGGAATAAACATTCCCGAAATACCGCAGCTTGCAAAGGGTTCAAAAAGTACGCCTGATACATTCATAGCAGGAGAAGCGGGACCAGAGCTAATAACAAATGCGCCGGGAAGAACAGTATATACAGCGCAGCAGACGAAAGATATATTCAGCGCACAGAACGCAGCCGCACAGGTGGCGCAGGCAGCAGGAGCCGGGCAGACGGCTTCACAGGTATTCTATAATACCACGAACAATGCGCCGGAAGTAAAGCCGCCAGAAGTAGTGAGCGGCGCAGGAGCGGGCGGCGGGAACAATATCACAATCACAAACAGCCCGACGATATACGTTGACAGTGACAAGGCAGGTGATTTGGAAGAGAAGCTAGAGGAAAACAATAGAAACTTATTGCAGGAGGTAGAAGACCTTCTGGACAAAAGAAATGATGATGAAAGGCGGTCAAGGCATGAATAAGACTTATACAACAATATCCGGGGATATGTGGGACCAGATAGCGTACACGCAGATGGGAAGCGTTCTTCATACGGACAAATTGATAAAAGCTAATGCCGACTATGCCGCAATGTTTGTCTTCCCTGCCGGGGTAGTTTTAACTATCCCGGAGGTGGAAGAAAAACAGAGTATGGAGCTGCCGCCGTGGAAAAGGGGGTTGTTAATCTGATGAGCGACAAAAGACTTGCACGGCGGGTGGTGCTAAAGCTGAAATTTGAAAATGTAGACGTGCCAGAGAATATAGCGTTGCATTTAGTGAGCGCAAGTTATACAGACAATGAAGACGGCAGCACAGATGATTTTCAAATTGTGTATGAAGACCGGGAACGGAACCTGATGGGGGACTGGCTGGAAGTAAAGCCGACAATCATAAAAACGACAAAGCAGGTTGCAAAAGAGGTTCAGAAAGAAGAGGTAATAAATTATGTTGTGAAGCGGGGCGACACATTGTGGGCGATTGCTTCACAGTATTTAGGGAGCGGGACAAAATACCCGCAAATAGCACAAGAAAATAATATACCGAATCCGAATTTGATTTATCCGGGGCAGGTATTCAGGATAACGACAGGCGGCACGGCAAAAAGTACGGCAGTTGAAACCGTGGAGGAAGTGAAGCAGGGGGCAAAACCGAAACTTGTAACGGCGGTTCTTGTCCAGAAGAATTGGAATGATACAGGAAAAGACGCAACTTTGAATATCGGGACTTTTGAAATAGACGGCATAGACGTATCAGGACCGCCCACAAAAGTAACCGTGAAAAGCACGTCTATTCCGTACACTTCTACAATGCGGATAGAGAAAAAGTCAAGGGCGTGGGAAAATATCACGCTAAAGGCAATAGGGGAACAAATAGCGGGTGACAGCGGGCTTTCCCTGATGTATGAAGCAAGCGACAATCCGACTTTTAAGAGAAAAGAACAGGTGCAAACGTCGGATATTAAGTTTTTACAGGAGCTATGCCACGCCGCAGGAATGGCGTTGAAGGTGACAACGCTGAAAATTGTAATATATGACGCTGCGGAGTATGACGCAAAACCCGCAACAAAGACTTTTAAATACGGGGATAAAAATATTATATCCTACAAATTGGGAACCAGCCTGACAGATACGGCGTACACAAGTTGTCATGTTTCCTATACGGACCCGGACAGCAAAGAAACCATTGAATATACATACACGCCGGACAGCAGCACGGGGACAGGGCAGGTTCTGGAAATAAACGAGAAAGTCAGAAACACGGAGGAAGCAAAGACACTGGCAAAGAAACGTCTGCGGGAAAAGAATACACAGGAATTTACAGCAAGTTTGAAGGTAGTAGGCGACGTTTCATTTGTAGCAGGAATGACCGTAAAATTAAAGGGCTTTCAGAAGTTCGATAGAAAATATAAGGTAACGCAGGCAAAACATAGCCTGACAGGGGGCTACACGGTAGACCTTTCTTTAAAGCAGGTTTTGGAGGGGTACTAATGGCAGATATGAACGAACTGAAAAACTTAATACGAAAAGGAACCGTGCAGAGCGTGAACGCCGGGACCATGAAAGCCCGTGTGAAGTTCGGGGACAAAGGCGGCATTGTGTCCGGGGAACTACACATATTAGTTAGACCCAGAATCATAGTTCCGGGAGAAAAGGAAAAAACGGGGAACAAAACAAAGACGGAAGCAGGGCATTTTCACGAAGCATATTTGACAGAATGGATTCCGAAGACAGGGGACCTTGTTTTGTGCCTGATGATTCCAGACGGCGACGGGGAAGGGTACATTGTAGGGAAGGTGATGTAATGGCAAAAATCGGGAGTTTCGGGGACCTTGTTTTCAGTGTGTCGGAAAATACGGTAAAAACATTTGACGGCATGAATTGGGATTTTTCCGCCGATTATGCAACGCACGACAGGCACATAAAAGCTGACCTGTTAGAATACATGGGACCCGGCATTGAAAGTATATCATTTTCTATGGTGCTATCTGTATTTCTAGGGGTAAACCCTTTGAAGGAAATAAAGAAGCTGCGGAAGATGGTACGGAAAGGATATGCAGAACGGCTTGTAATCGGCGGCAAAGTATACGGCAGTTACAAGTGGGTAATGCAGAAAGGGACGGTTGACTTTCAGCGGTTCGACAACAAAGGAAATTTGTGGGCGGCAAAAATAAAAGTGACCCTGAAAGAGTACCCGAAAAGGTGATAAAGATGGATATTATCAGAGGTGACGGAACACTTTTAAAAAATATTGACCTATCCCCGAAAAATGAATATCAGGAAGTATTGCAGAATGTAGCAATCATAATAGATACATGGGAAAATACCTGCCCTTTGCTGCGGGCATTGGGGCTTCCGGGGCAGTTGATAGGAAGACCGCTGCCCGTAGTAAAAAATATCATGGTGGGACAATTATATGACCAGATTGAAGAATATGAGCCACGGGCGATTCTGGGGGATATAACCTTTGAAGAAAATGCTTTCACGGGGAAGCTGATACCAATAATAGAGATAGAGGGGGTGCAGACGGAAGATGAAGAAACCTGAAAGAGAATACCCGGACATTGAGTTTCTGGAAACGGACACAGAAACGATTGAAAGCAATATGATTGCGCTTTATGAAGAGCTGGTGAACAAAGAGCTGGTAAAGCAGGGAAAGCGGGAAAAATACAAAGTCTATCCGGCTTCCCCGGAGCGTCTTTTTATTGCATGGTGCGCCGCTATTATTGTACAACAAAGGGTCCTGATAAACGAAACGGCGAAAAAGAATGTTCCCCGGTATGCAAAAGGGGAGTATTTAGACAGCCTTGCAGAGCTTTTCAAGGATATTGAACGATTGCCAGCCACGCCTGCCGTCGCAAAGTTCCGTTGCTACATATCGGCGGCGCAGAATCAAAGCGTAATTGTCCCGCAGGGGACACGGATAACATTTGACGGGGAAATCACATTTGAAACCACAGAAGAGCTTGAAATAAAAGCCGGGGAAACATACGGGGAAGTAAACGGAAAATGTCAGACAGCGGGCATTGTAGGAAATGACCTTGCGCCGGGGCAGGTGAAAGAAATTGTTGACGTTTACGACTATTATTTGAAAGCTGAAAACGTGACAAAGACAGAGGGCGGCGCAGGGGAAGAAGACGACGCTTCATACTATGAGCGTATGCGGGAGAGCATGGAGAGCTTTTCAACAGCGGGTCCGATAAACGGCTATATCTATCACACAAAGACGGTCAGCACGGCAATAGCTGACGTTGCGGCGACAAGCCCGGAAGCGGGGGTGGTAGATATTAGGGTATTGCTACAAGGGGGAGAACAGCCGACGCAGGCGGTTCTGGAGGAAATAGAAGCAGCCCTGAACGCTTCCGACGTGCGCCCGCTGACAGATATTGTCACAGTATCAATGCCGGAGGAAGACCCGTTTGAAATAGACCTGACCTATTACATAAACCGAAACAGTCAGGCAAGCACAAGTATCATAGAACGGGACACAAGGGCAGCAGTTGAAGAGTACATACAGTGGCAGACCGGGAAAATGGGAAGGGACATAAACCCGTCATACCTGATACAGTTAATCATGGCGGCAGGAGTGAAGCGGGTGGAGGTAAGAAAGCCGACATTTAAGGCTGTAGAGGAAACGCACGTTGCAAGGATTGTGCGAAACACTATGACTGTATTGAATGGGGGTGTAGAAAATGCCTAGTCCCAGAGGGATAAGAAAAGCCGGGCAGGATATATTCACGGTGAATTTTGCGGATTATCTGCCGGGGGCGTTGAAACAGGACCCAAAAATAAAAGCGATTGCGGAAGCGGTGACAAAGGAAGCGTTGACGGTCAGCGGGGAAATTGAAAATGTGCTGATATATTCCCGAATAGACGAACTGCCGGAAGCGTTGATTGACATTCTGGCGTATGATATGCACGTTGACTGGTACGACTATTCTTTTCCGCTGAAAGTAAAACGGGACATTCTGAAAAGCAGCGTAAAAGTCCATAAGAAGATGGGGACGAAATACGCAGTTGAAAAGGCACTGGGCGCACTGTACCCGCAAAGCGAAGTTGAAGAATGGTATCAGTACGAAGGGAAACCCCATCACTTTCATATTGTGTGTGACGTGACGGAAAACAGGGTGACAGCCAGCTTTCAGGAAATTATAAATGCCGTGATGATGTACAAAAGACTTTCTTCACATTTAGACGAAGTTGTATATCAGGCAAGCGTGGGTATCAGGGTAGAAACACACACAGACTTTTTTCTGTACAAGAACCCGGCAACGGGAAGCCTGCTGGCGGGAACATACCCGCAGAGGATAAGGCGGGGCGTACAGGCAGGAAGTATGATTGTAGTGGGGACGGACGCTGCGGGGTTTATCTTTTTACCGACACAGGCGGGGACATATCCATACAGAAACACGATATTCAGGCAAACAGACGCACAGATTGACGTAGAAACGGCTTCAAACGCTTTCAGGCATACAAATACACCTGCGGGGAGAATAAGGGCAGGAGAAGAGCCACAGAGAAGCTACAGAGGGGCGCAGGCAGGAACGGGCATTGAAGCGCAGACAGGAAAAGAAAGTTTTGTGTTTTCTTCCCCGGCAGCAGGAACCGCCCCGGACAGAAACACGATATTCAGGCAAACAGACGCACAGATTGACGCAGAAACGGCTTTAAGGGCTTACGGGTATAGAAATACACCTGCGGGACAGATAAACGCCGGAGAAGAGCCACAGAGAAGCCACAGAGGGGCAGAAACAGGCGCAGGGATAGAAACACGGACGGAAGCAGAGGGAACGCCGTTTTCTGTCCCGGCAGCAGGAACCGCCCCGGACAGAAACACGGTATTTCAGGGAAGCGGCGCAGACATAGAAGCAGAAGGGGAGGCAGAGGGCTTCCCCTTCTTCATGCAAGCTGCCGGAACAAAACCTGAAAGAAATGTTGTCATGAGCAATTCCGAAGCCGGGATTGCGGCAGAGGAAGCCGCAGACGGCTTTTTATATACCGTAAAAGCTGCCGGGACCGTGCCAGAAAGGAACACGGGAGAAGGAGCCGGAAGCGGAGGGATTGAAAGCACGGTGAAAGCGGAGGTATTTAAACATACAAATAAACCTTGCGGGAGCCGCAGAAAACTTTGAAAGGGGGTGAAAAACCATGCTGACACCACAGGCAATAGAAGACTTCAAAGGCTTTCTTGACAATAACATTGCGTATGCAAAAGTTACGGTGAACGGGGAAGCGAAGAAAATCCCGATTCACAGGCGGGAACGCCTGAAAGACGGGCGGGTGGCGGTTTATCTGAACATTACGCCGCAGGCGGGGACGGAAGCGACGATTCAACGGGTACAGCTTTACAACAAAAATAAGCAGTTGTGGGCAGATAAAACGGAGGACATAACGCTTTCTAATGTGCAGGAAGGGGCGTTATACCGTTTTGTCTTCCGATTTGTAGAACAGGAGGTATAAAGATGGCATACGAATGGCAGCAGTGGCAGGACCATGTTACAAAGTATGAAAACCGTTACAGAGAGATTGAAAACGACGACGGGACAATCACGCATGAAGCCGTGGAAGGGGAGGTATTGCAGCAGGGAACCCCGCAGAGCGCAACGAACTTCAACCACATGGAAGACGGCATAACGAACGCCGGGGAGCTTGCGGCACTTCTGACAACGGAAACAATTCACATGAACCAGCGGGCGGCAGATGAAACCGGGGAAACAATTCTTCTGACCCTGACGAACGGGCAGCAGTACCCCTTCAATGATTCCGTGAAGACCGTTGCACTGAAAACGGAAAGAAACCATTTAGACTATACCGTGACAGCGGAAGTGCTGGAATACAGCGGCGGTTGCGTCGGGGATATTGAAGTAACGGAGAAGCTGGCGAACGGGTTCAAGATTGCGCATACAGGAAGCGCAAAGGAAGTCAAGCTGAAAGTGTTTGTGAAAGGGGGCTTCTACTGATGAAGGGCGCAAATGTGATTATCAGGAGCGAAGAAAGAAAGCAGCATGAAGCGTATGTGCTGCAATCTTTTGGAGTAAAGGGGAGAGGAACCCCAGAACAGCGGGAAGCAGCGGAAGTTATAGCCGCAAGGACCCGTGAAGTTGTAAAAGAAGGAGGAAGATAAGATGGCAAAAATCAAGGTTGTTGAAAAAATGCCCGGCAATCATATTCGGTATGAAGTGAAGGGCAAGAAGATTATTTTCGGTGATGATGAACTTTCCGTGAATCTGGCAAGCCGGGAAAGAGATTTTGAAGTTTCGCTGGACATTTGCATTGACAGTGAAAACGGCGTTGTTATCGGGACGGGAGGAAGGGCGCAGAAGTACGCAGCGCAAATTATCATTCCTGCCCGCCGCTATGATGTGATTGAAGACGGGGTGGACGAAAACGGAGAGCCACGGGAAGTGCCGATTCCGATTGACTTTGATGTTACACTTTGCACAATTATTTTATGGGAGGTATAAAGATGGGAAACTTTGACGATTTATCTTTAGCGGTTGCGTCTTTTGGAGGACACAACAAAGTCATTCTTGATGATTTAGGAAAGCCGTCTATTATGGTTGGCGTTCCGAAGATGAAGTATTCCGACGTTATCACGGGCGGCACACAGGAAACTTTGCCGTGGTGGGTGGTTGAAGGGGTAGAAAAGAATGTGATTTGGGTATCAAAGTATCTGAATTGTGTTGTAAATGACAGGGCTTATTCCCTGCCTATGAAGGACCCGAAAGCGTATGTGAATTTTGACGACGCTTTACGGTTCAGCAGGAATAAAGGCGAGGGCTGGCACTTGTTACAGAACGGCGTTTTTGCTGCCTTGTCCTTATGGAGCGAGAAAAACGGCACGATTCCGAGGGGCAACACGAACTGGGACGCAAGCTATGAAAAGGCGTGGGAACGGGGCGTAAATACATATATCGACGGTTCACACGGCGGCGGCAGGACAGCGACAGGAAGCGGACCCGTAACATGGAACCATGACCACAGCGCAGCGGGCATTGCTGACCTTTGCGGGAATTGTTGGGAATGGGTGAGCGGCGCAAGGCTTGTCAACGGTGAAATTCAGATTATCCCTTACGGAAATGCTATGAAGTCAGATTGCAGCATGGGCGCAGACAGTACGGAGTGGAAAGCTATCATGCCGGACGGAAGACTTGTTGAACCGGGGACGGCGGGAACGCTGAAAATTGACAGGACCAGCGCAAGTGATTCAACATTGCGTATCAATACAGGAGTAACGACACAGACGACGGATAGTAATGATACAAGCGTACCTTTCAAAGATACGGCGGCGGTATCTGGCGTGAGTATTCCGAAAATCTTGATTGCAGCAGGATTTTTCCCGGATAGCGGGCAGAAAGCCCCTGGGCGATTCTGGGCAAGGAATAACGGCGAAAGACTGCCTATCCGGGGTTCGGGCTTCGGCAGCGCTTCCCGCGGTGGGGTGGCGGCGTTGCACTTGGGCAACGCCCGTTCTCGCGTCCACGGCTATGTGTCCTTCCGTTCCGCTTTTTATGAATAACTGTAAACTGATAACTGATACACTGGGAGGGCTTGCGGCAGCAAGCCCATTCTACCAAAAACAGACAAGGCAGGGTGAAATATGGCGGGACAGGAAAAGGACCTGCCGGAGCTTGACCCGGTACGGGACAATGCGACGGCAGACGATTTTAAAACAAAAAATAAAATCTATGAGCTGATACTATACACGGGACCAGAGCTTGAACAGTTTCCACGGGCGCAAAGAAGACTTGCGGAAGAGATACGGGAAACAATGCTTCAAATTTTGCGGCTTGTCGTGACATTGGAGAATAAGCACTACAAGAAGACAACACTGGGAGAACTTGACAACGAAGTTGATGTATTACGCCACCTTGTAAGGCTTGCGGCTGACCCGCAGTATACAAGGAGCCGGAAACCCTGCCTGTCCCTGCGGAAGTATGAAAATATTTCCCGCAAAATAAATGAAATCGGCTGCATGATTGGCGGCTATTATAAATCATTAAAGAAATGAGCGGGAAAACCCGCTTTTTCATATCGGGAAAGAACCGTTATAGAGGACTTGCCGTGCCTATCCGGGGTTCGAGCTTCAACAACACTTCCAACGGTGGGGTGGCGGCGTTGAACTTGAACAACGCCCGTTCTAACGTCAACAGCAATGTGTCCTTCCGTTCCGCTTTTCCTCTACAGCCAGAAGTCACGTTCACAAGTGAGCGTGTCCCGTGCGTACAGGGTTAAAAGGGGTTCTTTTCCGTTCCAAAGGCGACTGGGAAACCGGGGACCGTAGGAAGAAGATTGAATTGTCGGGAAGATAGTTAGTAACTTTGCAAGACAAAATCAGGATTTTGTCTTGCAAGGCGAAAGTCAGCCGAAAGGCTGAATGAATATATCACGTTTGAAACGGAGTGGTGGACCGGAGTAAATTTGTCCGACACATTTTATTTGCAGGAGGTAAAACCATTGAAGAAGATAAAGGGAATTTTCCCGAAAATCTATGACTTTGAAAACCTGTTTTGTGCATACAAAGCGGCTATCAAGTGTAAAAGATACAGGCAGGACGTTATGGAGTATACGGACCGGCTGGAAGATAACCTGATTATCCTGCAAAATGAATTGATATGGGGACAGTACAGCGTCGGGACATACAATATTTTTTATGTTTATGAACCGAAAAAACGCCTGATAATGTCACTGTTATTCAAAGACCGGGTGGCGCAACACGCAATATACAGGCAGATAAACCCGCTTTTTGAAAAGAAGTTCATTTTTGACAGTTACGCTTGCAGGGTAGGAAAGGGAACGCACAAGGCAATAGACCGCCTGCAATACTGGCTAAAGCAGACCGACAGGAAGCCGAAGAAATACTATTATCTGAAATTAGATGTATCAAAGTATTTCTACAGGATAGACCACGGCATTTTGAAAAAGATTCTTGCAAAGATGATTGATGACCCGCCATTGTTAGACCTGATGGCGAAAATTATTGACTGCGAAGATACAAAGTTTGGACTGCCGCTGGGCGCAGATATAGGGGACGTTGCGTTTGACAGAATGTTAGATGATGTGGGCTTGCCTATAGGAAATCTGACTTCACAAATGTTTGCGAACCTGTATTTGAATGAGCTTGACCAGTTCTGCAAGCACAAATTAAGGTTACACTTCTATATCCGATACATGGACGACATTATAATTTTACATGATGATAAAAAGTATCTGGAAAAGATAAAACAGGACATAGCCGTATTTCTGGGAAAGAAGCTGAATTTGCAGTTAAACAACAAAACCTGCATACGCCCGATAAGTATGGGTATTGAGTTTGTAGGCTTCCGGGTGTGGGCGACACATAGGAAGTTAAGGAAGAAGACTGCAAAGAAGCTGAAAAGACGGCTGCAATATATGTTCCATGCCTACACAATAGGCGAAATTGACAAAGACACGCTTGACAGAAGCGTTGCTTCATACCGGGGAATACTAAAACATTTTGATAGTTACGGACTGCGAAAAAGTTTGAATGAAATGTATAAAAAGGAGGTATGCGGAAATGTCACAGGAGCTATTGCAGACAGCGAAGGAGATTCTGGCGTGGCTTGCGGCGGCGGGGATAATAATTGACCTGACCCCCGGCATTAAGTTTCAGCCCGTGCGGTATATCATAAAGCGTATAGGGGCGTTGATGAACCATGATATAAAAGAACAGCTTGACAAGATAGAAAAGGACTTGCAGCAGCACAAGGTGGAGAGCTGGCGGCATGAAATCTTGACTTTTGCAAATGAATGTATGAACCGCAGGAAGCACACAAAGGAAGAGTTTGACAATTTCTTTGAAACTTACAGCGATTATGAAGAGTACATAAAAGCAAACAAGCTGCAAAATGGGCGTGTAGATATGGCTTATAAGTATGTAAGCAATGTATATATGCGCCGTTGTGAAAAGAATGATTTTCTTGTGGAAAGGGAGGAAGGCGAAGAATGAACATTTTGTGTTTTATGCTTGGGTTTATCCTTTGCGGTTTTATTGTTTTCCTGTATAACCTGCGGTGGGTTGCGGCAGCAAGGCGCAGGCGAAAACGGGAAGCAGAAAAGGACCCGACAAAGAAGACGCAGGCAACAAAAATCATTGTCTTTTCAATCATGATAACTTACTATATCGCTTTTGCGGTTGCGGTATGGGTAGTAATAGCGAAGGACATATACCAGCTTTCAAGCCTGCTGACCTTTACGGGCGGCGTTGCGGCTTTTGCGGTTGCGTTCTATTGCTGGAAGAGTAAAGCGGAAAATTTAGAGAAGATAAAGAAGGGGAACCCGGACTTGTGCGGTTCCCTTTCTGATTTTTCCGGCATGGGTTCACAGTAAGGGAGGAAGGACAGATGAAAGAAGAACTGAAAAGAGAGATTGCAGCGGAAGCGGCGAAGGTTATCTTTGCGAATGAAGGAAACTATGCTTCCGTCAATGCTGATGATAATGGGGCGGTGAGCGTCGGCAAAGTACAGTGGCACGGAAACCGGGCATTGTCGCTTCTGAAAAAGATTGCACAGGGCGCAGGGGCAGAAGCGACGCTGGGGAAAGACCTATATAACGAGATAATGACCGCTAAAAATTGGGAAACCCGGACCGTGACGGCAATAGAAAAAGCGAAACTGTCAAAAATTCTGGGAACCCCCGGAGGAAAAGCAGTTCAGGACAGACAGGCAGAAGAAGACATTCTTTCATACGTCACGCACGGGGTAAAGATGGGCATTGAAGACCCGCAGAGCCTTGTATATTTTGCAGATTTGGAGAATCAGGGCGGGGCGGGAGCTTCAAAGCGTGTCGGGAACGCAGCAGCGAAGAGAGCCGGGGGAGCCGGGAAAGTAAAACTTGACCACATACACACGGCGGCACTTGCTGACCGTGTTATGGGTAAATACAGCAGCCGCAGGAACCTTGTATATAAAAAGGCGCAGGAGCTTTTCAAGGGGGCTTCTGGGGCTGCAAACAATAATCAAACAGGAGGTAAGAAGACTATGACAGAACAGGAGTTAAGAAACAAAGTAGTACAGACCGCACGGGGCTATCTTGGAAGCAAGGAAGCGGACGGGAGCCACAGGAAGATTATTGACGGGTACAACGCACACAAGCCGCTGGCACGGGGCTATCTGGTGAAGTATACAGACGCATGGTGCGCAACATTCGTTTCTTTTGTCGGTATTGTCTGCGGGCTTACAGACATTATGCCGACTGAATGTGGGTGCGGGGCAATGATTGAACTGTACAAGAAGAAAGGACGCTGGCAGGAAAACGACGCATACAGACCGCAGCCCGCAGACATTATCATGTATGACTGGGACGACAACGGGGCGGGAGATTGTACGGGCTATCCTGAACACGTCGGACTTGTGGAAGCGGTAGACGGAAACACAATTACAGTCATTGAAGGAAATATGAGTGACAAAGTAGGGGAAAGAAAATTGCAGGTAAACGGGCGTTATATCCGGGGATATTGCCTGCCTGATTATGCAAGCAAGGCAGGCAGCGTTCCTTCCGCAAGCGTTCCTTCCGGCAATCCTTCTTCCGCAGAGCAGGTTTACACGGTGAAAGCGGGCGACACGCTTTCAAAGATTGCTGCAAAGTTCGGGACTACATACCAGAAACTGGCAAGCTATAACGGGATTGCGAACCCGAACAAAATAAACGTCGGGCAGAAAATAAAGATTCCGGGAAGCGGGGTAAAGACCTATACCGTAAAGAAGGGTGACAGCTTGTGGGCGATTGCGGCGGCGCAGCTTGGGGACGGTTCCCGCTATAACGAGATTAAGACCATGAACGGGCTGACCAGCAACACGATTCACGCCGGGCAGACATTGAAGCTGCCGGGGGCGTAAAAGACTATCACAGGAGGAAAAGAAGATGAATGATATTATTATTTTAGCGGTACAGTTGGGAATTACGGTTGCGGCGTTTGTCGTCGGGAAATATGTATTCCCGAACCTTCCGAAGAATGTAACGGATAAGCTGACGACACTTTCACAGTGGGCGGCGAAGTTCGTTGAATGGGCGAAAGAGTTCATGAAGAAGCAGACCGGGGAAGAGAAGATGGCGGCAGTTGTCGAAAAGCTGAAAGAGATTGCAGACGAAGCCGGGATTGAAGTCACGGAAGACCAGTTGCGGGCAATAGCGCAGTCTGCCTATAATGCAATGAAAGCCGGGGAGAAGGAAGCGGAGGACGCAGCCGGGGAAGCACTGGCGACATATTACAAAATCGGTCAGAGGGAAGCGGCGAAGGGTTCAACGGTGAATATTTACACGGGACCCGCAGCGGCGGGAAAAACCGCAGTTGCGACAGATAAAGTCCCGGAAGGTGCGCTGGAGGACGGCGCAGCCGGGGAAGTGAACGTATACGACGCAGCCGGGAACAAAACCGGGACAATCACGGCAGAGGAAGCGGCAGCAGCCGCAGAGGGCGTGACACATATTGAAGTAGAATAGCCCGCAGACGTGCCACACAAGCCCACAGACAGAACAAAAGCCCCGCAGGGTAATATATACACCTGCGGGGCTTTTTATCGTTGTGGGGCAAATACGGGGCGTTTATGCGGTTGTGAAAATCTGACCTTCTGTATAATTTATAAATTTCCGGGGAGTGCCGGATGGCACTTTTAATTCATTTCTGAAAATAAAATAGCTTTTGTCAAGTTCTTCTGAATACAGCTTCATGAAATCAACAACATTTGTTTCAGTCTGGTTGTCGTCGTCGTCATAAAAATATTTCAGTTCAACGGTTTTTGCGCCGTATGCGGTAGCAAGTTCCCGGACAGCCGCCCGGAAGCCGCTGGTGGTTGTGCAGGCTGCAAGGGAGAGCCAGCAGGTGGTATTGTCAAAGCGGGCAATCACAGGACGGTAATTGCTGCGGTTGAAGGTTACGCCGTTCATAGTCCATTTTAATTTCATCATTTCACCTTTCCTTTCAGGGAGGGCAGCGGCAGGAGCCGCCGCCCGGTCATTTAGGTGCGCCCGGCGGGCGCACGTTCTAACGGGTGAAAGTCCCTGACCCGCCC
>ERZ1106950.366-NODE-366-length-50204-cov-6.112784_pt1 | contig 50204 bp, 44 predicted proteins | sample MGYA00403675_ERZ1106950 | MGnify/ENA primary metagenome ERZ1106950 (study PRJEB35170, sample SAMEA104062410) | human gut metagenome | biome: human gut; feature: human-associated habitat; material: faeces | place: Denmark | collected 2012-06-13 ... | reverse complement strand
GCCGGGCCGATGAGGACATCGGCCCCTACGAAAAGAAAGGGGCGGGCGGCCGCAGAGCCACCCTCTGTCACTTTATTTTTTTGAGGAGCCCAAAACGTATGAGCCTGACGAAAATCAAATCCGTGGACGCCCACAGTCCGGCCCAGAGGGCGGGTGTCCGGCCGGGTGAGACGCTGACCCACATCAACGGACGCCCCATTGTGGATGTGCTGGACTATAAATTTTTTGCTTACGACCCCCGGCTGGAGCTGACCCTGGTAGGGGAGGACGGCCGCAGCCGCACCCTGCGGGTACGCAAGGCGGAGGGGGAGGAGCTGGGCCTCAATTTTGAGACCTATCTGATGGACAAGGCCCGCTCCTGCGCGAACCGGTGTATCTTCTGCTTTGTGGATCAGATGCCCCCCGGTATGCGGGAGACGCTCTATTTCAAGGATGACGATGCCCGCCTGTCCTTCCTGATGGGGAACTATATCACCTTGACCAACCTGTCGGAGCGGGAGATTGCGCGCATCGCAGAGCTGCGCATCAGCCCCATCAACATCTCGGTTCATGCCACTGATCCGGCCCTGCGGGAGGCCATGCTCAAGCACCGGCGGGCGGGGGAGTGTCTGGCCATCATGGAGCGATTTGCTGCGGCGGGCATCACCATGAACTGCCAGATCGTGGCCTGCCCCGGCGTCAACGACGGCCCCGCCCTGGACCGCACCCTGCGGGAGCTGGGGGCACTCCACCCGGCGGTGGGCAGCGTGGCGGTGGTGCCGGTGGGGGTGACCCGATTCCGGGAGGGCCTGTATCGGATCGACCCGTACACTCCGGCCCAGGCCGCGGCGGTGCTGGATCAGGTGGAGGCATTTGCCGCTTCTTTCCTGAAAAAGCACAGCACACACCTGGCGTGGTGTTCCGACGAGTTCTACCTGCTGGCCGGTCGTCCTCTGCCAGAAAAGGGATACTATGAAGACATGGCCCAGCTGGAAAACGGCGTGGGGATGCTCCGCCTGCTCACCAGTCAGGCGGCCATGGCCTTGGAGGACATGGAGCTGGAGGAGGCCCCGCCCCCGTTTGCCATTGCCACCGGTGTGTCTGCCGCCCCCTTCTTGCAGAAAATCGTTGACATGTGCCGGGAAAAATGTGGTAATATAATAGGAAACGTCTATCCGGTGCTCAACTGCTTTTTCGGGGAGACCATCACGGTCTCTGGTCTGATTACCGGACGGGATCTGATAGAGCAGCTCAAGGGGAGGGCGCTGGGCGAGCGGCTGCTCATCCCGGACAGCATGCTCCGGGCGGGGGAACGGATCTTCCTGGACGACGTCACTGTGGAGCAGGTGGAGGAGGCCCTGGGGGTGCCGGTGACGGCCCTTCCGGCTGACAGCGGCTTTGACCTGGTGGACGCCATTCTGGGGCTGCCGGTGGAGGCGCCCGCCTATACCCTGCCGCCGGAGGACGACTATTATCGCTACAACCCGTGACAGAGAGAGTGAGGGTGCTATTATGAAGCCTTTGATTGCAATCGTGGGCCGGCCCAACGTGGGCAAGTCCATGCTGTTTAATAAATTGGTGGGCCAGCGGTTGTCCATCGTGGAGGATACCCCCGGCGTCACCCGCGACCGGCTGTACGCCGAGGCGGAGTGGAGAAACCGGAAGTTCGACCTGGTGGACACCGGCGGCATCGAGCCCTCCGCCGACAGCCAGATTCTGGCCTTTATGCGCCAGCAGGCGGAGATCGCCATCCAGCACGCCACGGTGATCCTCTTTGTCTGCGACATCAAGACCGGCCTGACCGCCTCCGACCAAGAGGTGGCCAACATGCTGCTGCGCTCTCAGAAGCCGGTGGTGCTGGCGGTCAACAAGATGGATCAGGTGGGGATCACCAACCCAGACATTTATGAGTTCTATAACCTGGGACTGGGGGATCCCATCGCAGTCTCCGCCGTCCACGGCCATGGCACCGGGGATCTGCTGGATGCCTGTATGGAGTATTTCCCCCCTGAGGACGAGGAGGAAGAGGAGGACGATGTCATCAAGGTGGCGATCATCGGCAAGCCCAACGTGGGCAAGTCCTCCTTGGTAAACCGCATCCTGGGGGAGCAGCGGGTGATCGTCAGCGACATGGCGGGCACCACCCGGGACGCGGTGGACAGCTATTTTGAGAACCAGAAGGGCAAGTACCTGTTCATCGACACCGCCGGTATGCGCAAGAAGTCCAAGGTGGACGACCGCATCGAGAAGTTTTCCGTCCTGCGGGCCACCATGGCCATTGAGCGGGCCGACGTGTGCCTGATCCTGGTGGACGCCAACGAGGGAGTCACCGAGCAGGATACCAAGGTGGCCGGTCTGGCCCACGAGGCGGGCAAGGCATGTATCATCGTGGTCAACAAATGGGACGCCATTGAGAAGGATGACAAGACTATGGACCACATGCGCCAGGACATCCGCAGGGACCTGTCCTATATGACCTACGCCCCCATTGTCTTCATTTCCGCCCTCACCGGACAGCGGGTGGACCGTCTCTTTGACCTCATCAACTATGTCAATGACCAGGCATCCCTGCGCATTACCACCGGCATGCTCAACACCGTGCTGGCTGACGCCACCGCCCGCGTGCAGCCCCCCACCGACAAGGGACGCCGTCTGAAGATCTACTATATGACCCAGATCGGTATCAAGCCCCCCCACTTTGTTTGCTTCTGCAACGACGCCAAGCTGTTCCACTTCTCCTACCAGCGCTATCTGGAGAACCAGATCCGCTCCACCTTTGGCCTGGAGGGCACGCCAGTCCGGTTGACCATTCGGCAGAAGAGCGACAAGGAGGGATAGTCATGGCAGATCCTACAACAGTTTCCACGGGAATACAGCCTAACCTTCCCGCCGCACTGAGTGAGCTGGGGGCGGCCCTGTTGCTTCCGGCCCTGCTGATCGCAGTGATCGCCTACTTCTGCGGCTGCTTCAACGGGGCGGTCATCGTCTCCAAGTATATCCTGCGGGACGATGTGCGTACCCATGGCAGCGGCAATGCCGGGCTGACCAACTTCTACCGCACCTTCGGCGGGCCGCTGACCTTTGTGGTTATCCTGACCGATGTGCTCAAAGCAGTCGTGGCTGTATGGGTTGGCATCCTGGCGGCAAAGTATTTGGTGGCGGATGAGCTTCTGGTAGTGGCGCTTGGTAAGTACTGGGCGGGAGCTTTCTGCCTTCTGGGGCACATGTTCCCCTGTATGTTCCACTTTAAGGGGGGCAAGGGGATCCTCTCCGGCGGCACCATCGCTATCATGATTGATTGGCGGGTGGCGCTGGTGGTGTGGGGGGGATTCCTGATCCTGGCCGCGCTCACCAAATGGGTCTCCCTGGGCTCCATCTGGGCCGGGGCATCCTTCCCCTTTGCCACTTGGTTTGTGTACCATGACGTGGTGCTGCTGGCGCTGGCCATTCTGCTGGGCGGCCTGATCGTCTGGAAGCACCGGGGCAACCTGAAGCGTATTCTGAACGGAACGGAATCAAAGTTCAGCCTGCACCATAAAAAAGATGAGGGGGCGCCGAAAGCATGAAGATCGCAGTGATGGGCAGCGGCGGTTGGGGGACAGCCCTGGCCCTGGTTCTGCTGGAGAACGGACATGAGGTCACCCTGTGGTCCTATAGGGAGGAGGAGTCCACTATCCTGCGGGAGAAGCGGGAAAACCCTATGCTGAAGGGGGTGCCCCTGCCGGATGGACTGGCGTTGACCTCTGACCGGGAGTGCGTGAAGAACTGTAAGGTGGTTGTGCTTGCTACGCCGTCCTTTGCGGTGCGTACCACCGCCCGTGCTGTGGCGTCCCTGTTGGAGACCTCTGCGGTGCTGGTGTCGGTGTCCAAGGGCATTGAGAAAGATACCTCTCTGACCCTGACCGACGCCATTGCTCAGGAAGTGGGGGAGGGGCATCCCATCGTGGCCCTCTCCGGCCCTTCCCACGCCGAGGAGGTGGGCCGTGGCGTCCCCACTGTGGTGGTGTCCGCCTCTCGAGACAAGGCGGCAGCGGAGCTGGTGCAGGATCTCTTTATGAATGAGAGGTTCCGTGTTTACGCCTCCGACGACGTAGTGGGTGTGGAATTGGGCGCTGCGTTAAAAAACGTTATCGCCCTCTGTGCCGGGATCTGTGACGGCATGGGCTTCGGCGACAATACCAAGGCCGCCCTGATGACCCGCGGCCTGACGGAGATCGCCCGCCTGGGTGTAGCCCTCGGCGGCCGCAGAGAAACCTTTGCGGGCCTGTCCGGCGTGGGTGACCTGATCGTCACCTGTACCTCCATGCACTCCAGAAACCGCCGCTGCGGCATTCTGATCGGCCAAGGAACCCCTGCCGCTGAGGCGGTAAAGGAGATTGGCGCTGTGGTAGAGGGCTACTATGCGGCCGCCACCGCCCGCGCCCTGGCTCAGAAGGCGGGGGTTGAGATGCCCATCACAGAGGCGGCCTATCAGGTATTATACGGCGGACGGGATACCAGGGCCGTGATTAAGGAGTTGATGACCCGCGCCCGGAAGCACGAGCTGGAGGATAGCTGGGTCTAAAAAGGTTTTCGAAAAAAATCGAGAAAAATTGAAAAAAACACTTGCATCTTTTCGCAGGATGTGGTAATATAATCAAGCCGTCCGATGAGGGCGGCGACTTCCGGGTGTGGCGAAGTTTGGTATCGCGCTTGAATGGGGTTCAAGAGGCCGCTGGTTCGAATCCAGTCACTCGGACCAAACAATGATAATCCGAACTACATTATCCAAGTGGGTAATGTGTTCGGATTTATCATTTCTATTGAATATGTGCTTTGATGGACAAGGGCGGGACTATCACCCCGCCCTTGTTTTTTTAGATCTTTTCTGATATTTTGTGTCTGTCAGACAAATCAAAGATTTGCAATTGAAAATTATGCTTATTGTTTCACTGCAAGGCAATAATTCGTATTGTCAAAAGCACTCATTTGATTTTTAGGATTGGCCTCATTATAGAGCGCAAAGTATTGCTCTGTTATTCCCTGGGGCTCCAAGTGCTCATATATCAAAAATTCATGTGCTGAAAGCAATTGTTCGATATCAGAGTAGGAATAACATGCCAACATTTTTTCGTTTGCAACACCCGCCAGCATGAATTGCTTTTTTGTTCGTTCTCCGGCTTTTTCAGTATAGCTGTTTTCATCTGGATAATCAAATATAATGGAACTGCCTTTCGCCACAATACTACTTATAGAAGAAATTACCGATTCAAAGGATTCCTTTGAGAGATAATAGGCGACACCAAGAATGGAACAGCAACTTATTTTATCACTATTAAACGAGTTGTGATTTTGCATTTCTTTCTTCCATGTTCCTTTTGTGAAGTCTGCTTCAATGTAGTGAACATTGTCGGGAATTACAATTCCGGCACTTTTCAGCCGCTCTTGTTTATCTCTTGCGGTAGCCGGATGGTCTACCTCAAAAATTTGCAATGCCTTTGCCCATAATGGTTGCCGATACGCAAAAGTGTCATATCCGGCTCCCCAAATTAAATACTGTTCTGTTCCCGTGCGAACAGCCCACTCAAGAGATTTTTCGGCAAAAGCCGCCCTGCCAAGTGGCGAGGGAGATAGTTGATTATCAACAACCCATCTTAATGCCTGTTCTGGTTCTCCAACAAATGATGGATTGAAAAATCCTATTCCATTCGACATATTCTTTGCTATTTGATTAAATTCTTCATCAGTCAGTAAATCTCTTGCCAAGCTGTCATTAAAAATTGTAACCTCATTGTTTAGCGCATGATACGCCCTTGAGAATGCGCTTATCAGTGCGGTTAAGCTTTTTTGCTCCATTAAGAACACCTCCTGTATACTTAATACATCCTTGATACAAAAAGCTCAAGACTTGAAATTTCCCTGATTTTGTGGTAATATAAAAGCACAAAAAGGGATAATTTTATGAATTTTATAGTAACGCCCAGAAATAAACTATGGTATAAGGCGGGAGCATCGTTGCTGATGTTCCCGCCTTATGTATTATGCCTGTTCTGTTGCGTTGGCGTCCCGCCGAGCCTTCCACTCTGCAAACTCCCGTTGCCCTTCCTCGCTCTCGAAAAGGCTTGAATTTCCGGGAGCAGGACACGGGCCAGGGCTTCCGATTCATGGAGGGGAACTCCCGTGCCCTAGTTAAGGCTTGCGTGAATCGCCCGGCCAGATGTCCATTACCTCCCGAAGCTGGTTGTCCTGGCGGCGCGCCTTTCATCGCTATTTACGTGGGGGTTGTATCCGAAATACTGTGTATTCAGTTGTCAGTGGGAGGGGGACCCTCTTATCTATTAGGCGGATTTTAGGGCAAAGGACCTCTTTTACAGAGAATTTTTCAAACTATTTTAAATTTAGCAAACCCTGCTGATCCCCACGCCCTCGACCCTGGAGATTTTTTACTGACGCTGAGAATATAATAAGCATGAACGCGCCGGGCCTGGACAGGCGGGAGTTGGACGATGGCCGCATGGAGGGGGTCCCGATCTTCACCGGTCTCTAGAGGCTGCTCCGGGAACAGCGGCGGGTAGGGCATGTCGGCCTCAAAGCCGTGATCAGTGTCCATGGAACGCTCGCCATGATCCTGCTTGTGGCGCTTGTATCTGTCACACAGGCGGCCACCAAAGAGTCACGGTAATTTCGTCTGATGCCTCCAGAATGACGCGCTCGGTCAAATGGGGATAGTAATTGTTTAGAATGATAGTTTTCATTTTTAGTCTTTATTTCGGTGTTCAGCAGTTGACGGACTGGCAGATCGAAATGGAGGATGGCGGGGAGCGGCGCCCAGGCCAGCCGCCCCCACCTCTGGCCGCGATGGCCAGAGGTAGTCTGGTATAACAACGTCCGCACGGCGCAAGACCATGCGGACAGATATAACATGATTTTCTTTCGGGCACTGGCAGATTTCTGCTACAAGGCCAGACAGGGATACCGGCAGAAAACGACCATTTTCGCAGTTGGCTGCGGAATGGCCCCCTAATAGGGCCGGACTTTCTTTGACGAATAACCATCAGTCAGCTTGTTGCATGGTAACAACATGGCAGTATCCTCCTATAATCCGCCGTATCCTGGGCATAAGTAAACGGCGGCTTATTGCTAAACCACCGTTAGTACAAGAAATCCGGGCATGAGGGAATATGTGCCCAGCGGCGGTTTTTTTCCTGCCGCTGGGCAGATAACTTTTGACGATTTTTACATAGCTGTCATCAGGCTAAATAGAATCCCCCTGTGAATTTTAGCTGTCATGCAGACCTTTACGAAATCTCTCGGATTAGGATGAAGGGGGTAAGCTGGCGGTCTTGGCCTGCGGGATTATCTACAATCAGAGCCAAAAGCTGAGAGTCGGGCCAATTCTGGAGCTGTTCACTTTTTCCCAGAAGTTCGACAGTCAAATCGTTGGCATCCACGATCATCATCACAATTCCGGTTTTGAGATATACCTCATCACAGACCTTATCCGGCTTACTGGGAATACGAATCCCAATATGCGCATACTCCGGGATGTCCCTCCCCCAAAAGCCGTCTAGTCCCCTCACCTCATCGTCCAGCATATCGTAAAAAGTACCGTGGATGCCGCGGAGCTTATTAAGGCCGGCGCAGACAGCCGCCTTGAGGACCTTTCCCAAGCCGCAAAAGTTGATGGCAAACTGCATTTTAACAGGCAGGCCCATCCCGGGCCCAGCCGCCGTCTGATGGACAAAGCGTGAAAGAAGCTTGGCCCAGAAGCCTGGCTTGACCTGTTCCTCAGTAACTACCCGCCCTTGGCATAGGGCAATGACTTTTTCGCTGGCGGAAAGAATATCTCCCGGTTGGTAGACTGGTATGACATATCTCTCCAGGAGGTCGATATAATTCTCGCCTACCTGGACGAAATGTGTTGTAATCGCATGGCGGGCATACGTCTTGCCGTTAGCTTGAATGGTAACGGACTTTCCTTCGTTGGCGTAAAAATCCATGGGAAAGATTCCTCCTATATAATACGTAAATTGAAATAAGTATCCTGGTACGTTGCCTCCTTACTCTCCGCGCTTTCTGGCGGGGTACAGTTTGGACCATTTTATAAGGCTTGAAATGCCCATAGATTGCTGATTTGCGGTTTCAAAGTATCATAATCCCACAGCATATTGCTCCGCTCCGTACTGTTGGGATCATTGACTGTAAACTGTCCGTCCTTTATGCCGGTAATCACAATAAAATGTCCGGTTGTTGTAAAATCTCCGGGCCGCATACTGCAAATGATGGGGCGGCCTTCCTTCAAGACACCCTCCATAATCGATTTTGTCAAGGGCAGTTCCTCCCCGATTACTCCGAAGTGCTTCGCTCCTTCGCTCATAAGTGTCCAGGCAGTCCCAGCGCCGGGAACATAGTATCCCTGCTCACTGGCGTATTGGGCCACTACATACGGCGTAATGGTGTCATCGCCCGTTAAGCTGGTAATCACCATGGATAAGCAGGCTGGCCCGCATCCACTGACGGCAACGGAGCTGTTGCCATAGTCGCCGTAACCCCAGCGTTGATCGTATTGCAGAAGAAGCGGAACTTCTCCGACTTCAACCTCTCCGACAGTTTCAGCAAAAACCTGCCCTACTTTCTCTGGATACTCTAAAACAAAATTCAGCATATCCAGGTTTCTGGACAGCATTTTCAAAATATCCTCGGGATAGATTTCGCAGTTATCTATGACCTGCTGAACCCGCTGATCCTGGCTCACCAAGTCTTGCAGTTTCTGCCAGACTTCATGATCCATCGGCGCCTGGGTAACATCTGTACTTTTTTGCCTACTGTCTGCCGTCCCGCACGCATCATGCCGGGATTGATTGGTGCCCGAGGAAGATGCGCCGCTATCATTCTGAAATAAGGTTCCTCTAAAAAGCCAGACTCCTGCGATGACAAATGCAAAAACAAATGCGCACCAAAACATCACTACCCGCTGGTTGCGTTTGTGACTCCGCCTGGTTTTTTGGCCGAATGTTTCTTTCATAGGTATGCTCCTTTTCTAAAATGCAAAATAAACCACGCTCCTGACAGTTATCATTGTACTGAACAGGAGCGTGGCAAGTTTGAATATTCAGTTGTTTGTTTCTTGAGAAAAACTTGAGGAAGGATAGATGTTTTCTGAATCTGCCGCAGGCAGTTGAACCGTAAATGTGACTGTGTCATTTTCGCTCGATGCATGGATCGTACCGCCATGTAAAAGAATAATTTCCTTTGCAATTGCCAGCCCAAGCCCCGTGCCGCCTGTATCAGAAGCGCGGGATTCATCCAAGCGGTAGAACTTATCAAAGAGGGAGGACAACTTCTCAGCCGGGATTGTATTCCCCTTGTTTTGAAAAATGACGAAGACATGTCCTCTCACTTTCTCGGTAGAGATTCTGATTTCTGTATTCAGATAGCTGTATGCCGCCGCATTTTTTAATATATTGCTGAATACACGGGCCAACTGATCCGCATCCGCACAAACTGTTAAATCTTCATCAATTTCCAGTTTAATTGAGAGCCCGCGCTGAGAAAAGACCGGAGACAACTCATCGGATAATTGTATCAGCATATAGGAGAGGTCTATCGACTCTTTTATTAGCTTGATTTGCTGTAAATTGTATCTAGTGATTTCAAAGAATTCATTAATCATCTTTTCCAGCCGGTACGCTTTTTCCAATGTAATACGTACATGCTTCACACGCTGAGGGGCTGGCATATCCGGATCTTCGTGCAAAAGGCTCAGGTAGCCGATAACGGATGTGAGTGGGGTACGAATATCATGGGCCAGATACATTACCAACTCATTTTTCCGCTGTTCCGCAAGGGCCGTTTCCGCCTTTTGTCGCTCCAGTGTCTGCTTTACAGCATTTAATTTACTCTCAAATGGCAGCATTTCTGGTGATAGGCGGATCGCCTTTGAATCGTCCACCTGCAGAGCGTCAATTCCCTGATCGATCTCCTTGAAGTATTTGGTCATCCATCGGAATAGGCGCAGGAGCAAAAACGCAAAGACGAATGTAATTGCCGCTGCGAAGAACACTTCCCTGTAACTTCGAAAATAGTAGAAATAGATCATGTTCGCAGTTTCACGGTCTACTCCAAAAAAATGCATCAAAAAGTATGCAATTAGGTTTCCTCCTCGCTGTCTCCACAGCAACACATAAAGAACAATTACGATAAGGATCGATAACCAAGCGTTACCACAAAAACGACGCGTGATTTTAGCACGAAATGTAGCATAATCGTTGCTGAACTTAATCTTCAATTTTATAACCGACCCCCCATATCGTTCTGATATATTTTGGATTGTCCATCGTATCATTTAGCTTTTCTCTTAAATGGCGAATGTGGGACGTGATTGTGTTGTTCGTTTTACTGTAATATTCATCCGCCCAAATCCTGTAAAAAAGCTCCTCGGCGCTGACAACCGTTCCCTTGCTTTCTAAAAGGATCTGTAAGATCGAAAATTCAGTAGGCGTCAGCGTAAGTGATTTTCCATCCAACAAACACTGGTGTGCTTTTACATTCATCTCCAAACCGGCGTGGGTCATGACATCACCGGCCTCCGCTTCAGCTTGCGCGGGATTGTATTTTTTGTACCGCCGCAGCTGAGATTTCACCCTTGCAACTAATTCAAGCGGACGAAAAGGTTTTGTCATATAGTCGTCTGCACCAAGTGTCAGACCGTTGATTTTATCCGTTTCTCCGTCTTTGGCTGTCAGCATAATAATTGGATATGTGTGTCTTGTTCTGATTTTCTGGCATAGCGTATATCCATCTATATCCGGTAACATGACGTCCAGGATCGCAAGGTCAAGATTTGTTGTGTTGATACAATCGAGGGCTTCTTTTGCAGAATAGAATTTAAACACGCTATAATTTTCGTTGTTCAGATATACTTCAATCAAATCCGCAATCTCGACCTCATCATCGACGACTAGTATTTTGTCCGGCATGATACTTCGCTCCTCCTTTGCATTGTCCGCCACATATTGTAATAGAAAGGGATATTATAATTGTTGAGCCTTACATGAGAAAATATTAAGATTTTCCTCAGATTTCTATTGTGATTGGGGGAATCGTCAACTACTATTGCAGCAAAATCCTTGAATACATCAAGGATAGGAAGATAATTCGATTTTTTGCATTTCCGCAGGTTTGTGGGGTGCACGTTAGTATCAAGCAAGGCAAGTGTATAGACGCTTGCCGTTTTTGCACCGCAAAAATGCTTGTTGGGGTGCCCCCAAACCCTCTGGCACTTCTGGCCACGATGAAGCCGCTGACAAAGTCCCCAATTCGGACGTACTTGGGCTGGACCTCCTGGACCGGGTGCCGGACCACAGTCCCGTCTCCCAGCTGCGGTGGAGGAAGCCCTCCTTCGGCAAGAGCTTCCGGCGGCTGTTTGAGGAAATAGTACGCCAGTGTGTCCCAAACGGCCCTGTGACCGGTCGGCTGGTGGGTACCGGCTTATGTGAAGGCCAATGCCTCCCGTGCCTCGGAGGAGCTGATGGAGCTCCAGGAGAGCCCAGGGAATTATTGAGACCGTCTGGACACCTACGGGGAGGAGGGGCTGGAGGAACCGGCCCAGTGGACCGGAAAACACCGTTCCAAACGAACCAAACAGCTCAAAAAGGATAGCTGCCACACCAGAAAGCGTGTGTGCCACACTGACCCGGAGGACGGCCATCTGAACCGCCCCGGCAGGCCCCGGGGGGCCCACTACTTGGGCCGCCAGACGGTGGACACCGACCACGGCGTTATCATCGGCGTCACGGGTTTAACCGTGCTTTTCATGCGTGCGAAAAAGTCCTTTGAATGGAGGACTTGCAAATCGGTGTCAAAGGGATTGTCATGGTGGGGCTCCGTGTCAGGCATTGGAGCGCCCCTGGAGATAGGAGCGGCGTGACCCTGCTTCCGGCGTTCATGTTGGATAGCCTAAGGGTGTATCAAATGGAAAACATTAGAGAAAATAAGAGGGACAACAAAATCATTTCCTGCCGCTTCACGGTCTGTCTTGGGCGGGACATAAAATAGAGGTTGGTCACATCGTCCCGCCCATGGCCGAGGAACCCGGCCACGGCCTTTTGGGCCGCATAGGGAGATGTTGGCTTCGTACCATTCGCCCGCGTAGGTGTGTCGGAGGCCGTGGGAGGCCATTGAGCGAGTGGAGTCCGGCTCCTGGGCGTAGGAACGAAAAGCCTGGAGGACCGTGATGTCCTGATGGGTGGGCACACCGTCCGGGATAAGGAGCTTGCATCCCTGTAGCGTCTGCTCGAGATGATACCGGAGGCGTGGCTCCAGGATGGGATTCAGTGAAACCGGCGGCCGCTCTTGCTTTTCAAAATCAAAAAAGGACGCAGTGCACCCAACGGCGCGGGCCGACTGTTTCTGGCAGATTTCCGCGGGAAACTGCCATCACAGTCAGCACCGGGAGCGGTAAACGCATTGAGGTGACTGGAATGAGAGGATGGAGGCCAGCCGGGCTCCCACAGCGGCCGCGCGTCCTTGGGTGAGGGGCAGATGATACTGCCGGCGTCCGTGGTCCGCCCCCGGCAGCAGGATGGAAAGATACACTGGTATACTGGTGAAACCGGTATGGGGAGCGCTCCTCTGCGCCAGGTTTGTGTTATCCTTTTGGACAGAAAAAGGCCCGAAAACAATTCGTGCTTGTTTTCGGACCTGATGGGTGAATATTCCAAATGAAGGCCGGTCTGTTTTTATCTCTGTCAAGTCTCCAGGGAGTTGGAATAAATCCACGGGTGAGAAATGCCACCTGATAACGGAATTAGCATAGCATAAAACAACACAGCCATATAGCTGCACTTTTTACTATCATTCTAATTATGATGATTAAAATAATTCATCTTTACATAACCAGTAGATCAGGGCGCAATAAGCCCATTGCCGGCGTACAAACATTACAACGTGCACAACGCGGATCAAAGTCCGACGAACAGACGGCCAGCAATCCGGCGCATGCCCCGTGATTTCAGCGAGTGGGTACAAAAATCAATCACAGCTTTGATACCATAATATATCCTGCTTTTTAACCAGTAAATCTGTATGTAGTATCCGGATAGGGGCGCACTTATACAAGGTGATCTGCCAGTCCTCCTTAACTTACAAGTAAGGTTTACCACAGGAGCCTGAGGGATGTATAGGCGAAGCTTTTTCAACTGTTTAGAAGCTGCTTCTTGCATTTCCGGTCGGAACATTCCGTGTCCCACGCGGGCGGCATGTATTGTTGGAATGCCGAATAGGAGCCGTGGGAGTACCCGGCAAAGACGAGAAGTCCAGCGGCTAAGCGAGCATCCTGTAGGCCGAGGGAATCATTATCCCATGGCGTGAATACAGGTGGCGCTGATCTGTGGGGGGATGCTATGCGTCATTACTCCGTTGTAGTGGATGCATACTTGACAGCCAGGGCAAAAACAGAGAGCGTTACCGGCGTGCACAACGACGGCTTGATTGGTGCAATGGTCGCACACAAGAAGCTGTGAGGCGCAGGATCTGCATACCGTGGCGTACATGGTTACGGACTTATCTGGTTCCACAGTAGAACCTCCTCTCCCAAATACGGTAGAGTATCCTATGACCGCAACGGTTGAGTAGTTCGAAATGGTCCACAAAAAGCCGCCCCTTTCATGGGGCGGCTCAGGACTATAGATCTTCCAGATCAGCAGCAGGGAGGTCATTCTCCAGGTTATCCCGCGCCAGATCAGTGTCCAGCTCGGGGTATGCGTCAACGGGAATCGGACGCTCGTGGTAAACCAGCATTGTGGGGCCGGAGGTGCCTGCCACAATGGGATTGGCCTTTTTCTTGGTGTGCTTCGCCTTGCCCTGGAGCTCGGGGACGGGTGGGGCGTCGTTGTGGGGCTGGGTGTGCGTCCGCTCGGGGCGGGACATACCTTGCTTTGCCATAGTATCACCTCACCACTAGGGTGCCACGGGCAGAGGCAAAAATACGATACAAAATTTGAGGTACGGCATGAAATTATTGCAGCCCGGCGCCCCTTCCCTTATTGCGGGTAGCAATCAAGTCCAAAATTCCGCAAATACCGCGCTTGCTGACTGAGCTTGCGGAAAAGGAATCACGCCGGATTCGCTCCATCGCCTCTACAGCGGGGATGGGGTGGTGCTCATCCAGGTATGGAACCAGGTTGGCACCAGCCTGGATAAACTGGATGTGTCCAAGTCGGACACAAATGGTAGGAGGGGGCATTTGTCAATCTTCGGTGGGGGAGAGCTCTCCCGTTATGGCGTCTACATAATAGGCTCCGCTGTCTGTGGTGATGCGCCAGACCGGTGTGAGCTCGACAGGCCGCGTGGTGCCGCTGACAATCAGATAGCCCGCGTTCATTTCGTCAATGCGGCTGCACACAAAGCCACCCTCTGTCACACCGGCCAGAAAACGGACCAGGACTGTGGCGGCAGAGAGGGTCTCTTCCTCGCTGGACGAGGTTACGGTGCCGGACAGGCGCTGGCCCTCCATGCGGAGCAGTGTGTCATCCTGCCAGAGCAGGGTGACCTGACAGGAAAAAAGGGGGGTACCCTCCCAGTTCTGGTAGTAGGTCAGTACCGTTTGCCCCGGGCGCTCACCGGACTCGGAGGAGATGAGAGTGCCCTGGAAATCGATTCGCTCCAGGCATGACTGGGAGGCATCCTCGTAGGAGCGCTCATGTTCCTTGGCCCAGGCACCAGGTTGAAAACGCACTGAGAAGGTGCCGTTCATGGAGAATTCAGCGGTGCCCTGTACACTGGAATACCGATGCCGGACATCGTTTTCCCCCTCGCGGGAGACATCGCCCAGCAGAGTCTGCGCCACGATGGCCTCGCTTTCCCGGTCGCGGGTGACGGTCAGAGGGGAGAGTCCGGCCTCCTGGGGGACCCGCTCCGGGCCGAAGGTGATGCCGCTCTGCTCCAAAACGCGCACGGCCGCCTGGCGCGTATCCTCCTCATAGCGGGCGGCACGGCTCTCCTGCACACCCACCAGAATCAGGAGGAAGGCATTGACGGATACTAGCAGAAGCAGGATGATGTTTTTTAATTTGGACCATTCCACAGGGCATCATTCCTATCTGGCGGCCCAGCCGGCCTCCACAGTGTCACCGCCATTATCCGTATAAAAGACCACTAACTCCCTTCCCTCGGGAGACAGGGCCTCCAGCGCGGCGGCGGCCTGCCGCTCGGGAAGAAGCAGGCTGTGCTCCGCAGTCTCCTCATAGCGGCGGAAGCGCAGGGTATAGTCTATGATCTGTCCGTTCCGCACCGTGAACCGGGCGGCGCAGCCGTCCTCTGGAAGGAGAACGGCCGCTCCGCTCAGGCTGTAGCCATAGCAGACCTCTGTGGTGCCGTCGGCTCCTTCTGTGATATCCATCAGGTAGAGTTGGGCGGCGCCGCAGGAGGCGCCCACAGTATCTGCGGCCAGCCGCCGGGTGGTTTCCACTAGCTCCGCCACCGTATAGCCATCTGTGGTTCCGATGGGATAGCGGGAGGCCGCGTCCTCTGAGGTGTGGTAGGACACAGTGCCGTCATTGCCGATCTCCAGAGTTTCCCGTCCTACCCGGAGGCGTAGGCCGCCAGGGATTTCGTACAGGGCATCGCTCTGTGTCTGGAAAGAAACAGCGGCCTGAAGGGCCGATACAGTGGCCTCGTCCGGGGAGGAGAGGGGGTTGGCGGAGTGGTACACCAGGGGGCTCGGCGTGGCGGAGGTGAGCAGTACATAGGGGTCCAGCCCGGCATAGCCCCGATCCGCCTCCAACTCAAAGACAAAAAATGCACCGTTGCTCCCATGGCCGGAAACCAGCTCGTCCATATGGCCAGTGTAGGCGACCTCCGTTTCACAGGCATAATACAGGCCATCTGATTCATTATGATAGTACAGGGAGACCCCACCATCCAGATCCTGGGCCACGGCCAACTGGCGGGCTGTAGCAGTAAGGGAGGGGTTGCTGCCGCCCTCGCCCATCCAGGCGTATAGGGCCTCCAACGGGAGCTCTCCCAGGAAGTCGAACCACACGCCCGGGGCCTGTAGGGCGTCCCGCCAGGCTGACTCCGGAACTGTATGGGGAGAGGCGGCGCTGGAGAGAGCCTCGCTGAGCAGGATGCCTACCGAACTGAACAGGCGGTCGGCTTGGGCTGGGTCATACTGAACCGCAAAGCGGTCCACTCCATCGCAGACAGCAATGCGCACGGGCTGGGCGGCGGCTCCGGCCTGTCCGGTCGCCTCGGGGTCGTCCGCCGGAACGCTCTGTCCGGGATCTAAAAGTGAGAGAAGATGATCCAGCCAGCCCCGGGGACCCTTATCCACCAGCCCGTTGAACATCAGTACCCGGACCGTGAGCACGACGGCGGAGAGGGTGAGCAGCAGGATCAGCAGGTTTTTAAGCCGCTCCACGGTGTTTCGTCTGCGGCGGCGCACGCGCTTATTCCCTTCCATGGTGCGGGCCCTCCACCAGCAGGGTGATTCGTACCGTCAGACCGGGACCGGAGCGGTCCACCAACTCGATGGTGCCCTCATGGCGGTCTATGATCTCCTTGGCAATGGAGAGCCCCAGTCCTGTGCCGCCCGACTCGCGGGAGCGGGCCTTATCCACCCGGTAGAACCGCTCGAAGATGCGGCCCCGGTCCTCTTTGGGGATGCCGATGCCGTTGTCGGCCACTTCCATCCACACCCGCCGGTCCTGGCGGCCGGCGGAGATACGGATGCGGCCGCCATCGGGGGTGTATTTGATGGAGTTGGATACCACATTCATCATCACCTGTACGATCCGCTCACGGTCCCCGGTAATCTCGGGCAGCTCTTCCGTGATGTCCAGCTCCATGGCGTGGCCGTGGCGCTGGGCCTCCATCAGGTTGGCGTTGTAGACATCCTGCACCGCCTGTCCGAAAGGGAAGGGGGCCAACTTCAGCTCGGCCCGGCCGGAGTCAAAGCGGGAGAGGGTGAGCAGATCCTGCACAATGTGGGTCATACGGTCGGATTCGTTGAGAATAACACCCAGGAAGTTCTTTTCCGTGTTGGGAGGGAGCTCTCCTGCGTTGTCCGCCAGCGTCTCCGCATAGGAGCGGATGTTGGTCAGGGGAGTGCGCAGCTCGTGGGACACGTTGGCCACAAACTCCCGGCGGAGCTCCTCGGTCTTGCGCTGCTCGGTTACGTCGTGAATGACGACAAGAACGCCGCCCAGACGCTCCTGGTCAAAGGGGGTGAGCAGAAGCTCCAGGCTGCGGCCGCCCACATCCCGCTCACCGTCCAGGTAGCCGGGCTGCTCCACGGCCAGCACCCCCTGGAGGGGAGCAATGTCGGAGAAGAGTGTATCGTAGTTCTCGCTGCCGCCAATGGGAATGGATCGGCCCAGCATCTCCTCGGCGGCGGGGTTGGACTGGATAACCGAGCCGTCCCGGGAGAAGGCCACCACACCGTCGGTCATATGCAGAAAGAGGGTGCCCAGCTTGGTGCGCTCGTTCTCCACTTCTTCCAGGGTGCGCTTGAGCTGCTGGGCCATGTCATTGAAGGTGCCGGTGAGCACGCCGATCTCGTCCCGGGAGGCCACCTCGATTTTGTGGGAAAAGTCGCCGTCCGCCACCCGTTCAGCGCCCTCGGTCAGCCGCTCAATGGGGGTGATCAGCGTCTTGGACAGCAGGAAGGAGAGAAGCACGGAGATGATAAGGCCGAAGATCAACGCCTCTACGATCAGCGTGATCAGCTCGCTGTTGAGGGCGGACACATTGGCGCCGTTGTCCTGCACATAGACGATGTAGCGGCCCTCGCCCCGCTGTACTGCCACGGCTACGTCCATATAGGCGGCGGCGGGGGAGTTATCGTCGCTGGCATCCTCACCCGCCAGCACCCGCATCAGGTTGCGGGAATCATTGGGCATCGCCTGTCCGGACTCCTTATCGTCGGAGCCTGCCAGCCAGTGGCCGTCGGTACCGTCCAGTACGTAGTATTTCCGGCTGCGGTTGTCAATGCCGAGGGTGCTGTTGGTATCCAGAATGTGGGCGATGCTGGATGCGGCGTCCTCCTCACCCTCGATGGGAGTCTCCAAGTCCTTCCAGAAGTCCGGGTCGCCAAAGGCCTCGGACATCTGGGTATAGAAGTCCTGCGTGTAGTAATTGGCAACCGAATTGATCAGAAATGCACCTACCACCGTCATCAGGGAGATAATCAGCAGCGTCATGATGAGCATGAGCTTCATGTGCAGGCTTCGAAACATGGAGACACCCCCTCCCAATTCTTCCAAGAGATGCAACGGCGTCCTGAGCCGAAGCGTTGAAGCAGTACCCGATGGCCTCCCGGTTATGATGAACTACAGCGCTGCGGAGTCGTCCGTTCCCTGCACGCCAGGCCGCACGGAGACTCCATAGGGATGTAAGATTTCAGGTAAAGCGAATTCAACCTGCGGCTTGCCTTGCTGGAGTTTTATGCGTTGAAGTAATAGCCCAGTCCCCTCCGAGTGACGATAAACTGCGGGACTGCGGGATTGTCCTCCACCTTTTCGCGCAGGCGGCGCACGGCTACATCGACGGCGCGCACATCGCCTACATAACCCTCATAGTTCCAGACGTGTTCCATCAGAGCCTCCCGGGAAAAGACCTTTCCGGGCTGGGAGGCCAGAAATTTCAGCAGCTCATATTCCCGCTGTGTCAGCTCCAGGGGGTGATCATCCTTGTAGACGATCATCAGGTCGACATCAATGACGATACGGCCGTGCTCAATACGCCGACTACCGCCGAGGGGAGCAGCCGCGCCGGCGGCGCCTACCATCTCATTGCGGCGAATATTGGCCTTTACCCGGGCCAGCAGCTCCCGCATGGAGAAGGGCTTCGTGATATAGTCATCGGCCCCCAGCTCCAGCCCCAGGACCTTGTCGGTCTCCTCCTCACGGGCGGTAAGCATGATGACCGGTGTGCTCCGGTTTTCCCTGCGCAGGCTGCGGCATACGTCAAAACCGTTCATCTTGGGCAGCATGAGATCCAGGAGAATCAGATCCGGGTTTTGCTCCAGGGCCAACTGGAGGCCCGCCTCGCCGTCGTAGGCCTCTAGCGTCTCATAGCCCTCCTTGGACAGATTGAAGCTGAGAATATCGACGATGTTTTTCTCGTCCTCCACGATCAGGATACGCTTGTTCATGGCAATTCCTCCACACACTCACAGTCCCAGCAGCAGCTTGGCCTTCAGCACCAGCGCCACGGTTTTGGCGTCCTTGATCTCCCCCTGCCGTACCTGCTCCACCAGGGCGGAGAAGGGGATGCGCTCCACGGAGAGGAACTCGTCCTCGTCCGGATGACAGGCTCCCTCGGTCAGCTCCTGGGCGAGATACATGTGAAGCACCTCCGAGGAAAAGCCGGGGGAGGAGTAGAGACACCCCAGGTAGGTCAGCCTCTCGCAGGAGGCGCCCACCTCCTCCTCCAGCTCACGCAGGGCGGCCAGACGGTGGTCCTCGCCCCGCTCCAACTTCCCTGCGGGCAGTTCGGCCACCACCTCCTGGAAGGGGTAGCGAAACTGGCGGACCAGGCTCACCGTGCCGTCGTCAAACAGGGGCAGAATAGCCACCCCGCCGGGGTGCTCCACCACTTCCCGGGAGGCCACGCGGCCGTTGGGCAGTTCCGCCTTGTCCAGCCGCACCGTGATGATCTTTCCCTCAAAGAGCACGCGGCTCTCCACTGTCTTTTCCATCAGTTCCATCCGGCATATCCCTTTCTTTGCACAGCCTTTGCACTGCGGCATCCAGATTAAACCACATTATATCATAGATTCCGCCCCTTTGCCAATCCCCCCAATCATTACAGCTATCCAAAGTCCACGGCCATCCGGTATAATACCATCAACGGTCGGATTGATTTTTGCAAAAGGAGGCCCGTTATGACGATCCAGCCAATCGGAAGCGCCAGCGTGGCGCTGTACATCACACCTGCGGACTTGAAGGAGCACGGTCTCACCCCGGCAGGGCTGACTCTGGAACGGGCGCTGGCCATTACACAGACCGCCTTCCACGAGGCGGGGATCACTCTGGAGGGCTCCATCGAGATCGAGGCCTACCCGGATGCCTGCGGCGTTCTGGTGTTTGCCCATGTCCGCGCGCCGGAGCGGGCCTGGTTTTCTTTTGACGAGCTGGAGCCTGTGGTGGCCGCGGCCCGGGATCTGCCCGCACCGCGGCCGGATGCGGCGCTGCTCTGGTGGGAGGACCGCTGGTGGCTCTCGCTGGGAGCGGGGGAGGAGCAGGCCATTGCGCGGCTGTCGGAGTTCGGCCGCTGTGAGACCGCACGCCCCCATCTGGAAGCCCGTCTGGCCGAGCACGGCCGCCCCGTGTGGGATCAGGACGCCCTCACCGCGCTGCTCTCCTACTTTCCCGTCTGACCTATTGACAAGCGTGGTATAATAAAAATCCAGGCATATATAGCCGGAACGCAGGCCGGAGGTGAGGACATGGACGGCAAGGGAATCAAGGTGGTTGCAAAGAACAGCAAGGCTTACCACGATTACTTTATTGAAGATAAGTACGAGGCGGGCATTGAGCTGGCGGGCACCGAGGTCAAGTCCATCCGCCAGGGCCATGTCAACCTCAAGGACTCTTTCTGTATCGTGAAAGACGGACAGATGCACGTTCACGGCATGCACATCAGCCCCTATGAGAAAGGGAACATCTTCAACAAGGACCCCTTGCGCTCTCGCCGGCTGCTGATGCACAAGCGGGAGATCCTCCGCCTCTTCGCCAAGGTAAAGCAGGATGGATACGCGCTGGTGCCTCTGTCTCTCTACTTCCGCGGTCCCAGGGTCAAGTTGGAGGTGGGGTTGGCCAAAGGCAAGAAGCTCTACGACAAGCGGGCCTCCGCCGCGGCCAAGGACGCCAAGAGGGAAATGGACCGCACTATGAAATCCCGCCGCACCGGCGGTTATTGATGTCAAAGAGGGGGGGCATCCCCCTGGGAAAGGAAGGAATCCAATGGCTCAAAATCCCATTGTCACCTTTGAGATGGAGAACGGCGGCAAAATGGTCGCTGAACTCTACCCGGAAGTGGCGCCCAACACGGTCAACAACTTCATCAGCCTGGTGCAGTCCGGCTTTTATAACGGCCTGATCTTCCACCGGGTGATCCCTGGTTTCATGATCCAGGGCGGCTGCCCCAACGGCAACGGCATGGGTGGCCCCGGCTATTCCATCCGCGGTGAGTTCAGCCACAACGGGGTGCAGAACAGCCTCAAGCACGACCGGGGTGTACTCTCCATGGCCCGCGCCATGAATCCCAACTCCGCCGGTAGCCAGTTCTTTATCATGGTGGAGAAGGCCCCCCATCTGGACGGCGAGTATGCCGCCTTCGGCAAGGTGATCGAGGGCATGGACGTGGCCGATACCATCGTGAACGCAGACCGGGACCGGATGGATAAGCCCAAGCAGGAGCAGCGGATGAAGTCCGTCACCGTGGAGACCTTCGGCGTGGACTACCCCGCCCCGGCCAAGTGCTGATTTTCAGGAGAGCTCAACGACTCAATTCCACGCAGAAATGTCCTGCAACCTCATCTCTCCCGGTGAAGCCCAGCGTCAGCGGGTTCACCGGGAAGGTGAGGAGCAAGGGAGCGGCCTGACGGATGTCCGCCTTTGGCGGGTGTCCGGAAGAAAGCGGACTTTGCGACGAGCCGGGGGCGTACTGGTTTCGACGGGGACGTAGAGGCGGGAATAGCGGGCGGATGCGCCTATCATCCTTAAAATGGGCAGCTTATAAATTAAAGAACAACGATAACGTTGAGCTTGTCGCGGCTTAAGCCGTGACCGTCCCGTCCGGAAGGACCACGAGCCGGAACGGGGCGTCGTTTAGTGGTGCACGTGTGTGCGCAAAGCTTTGAGCGCACCATGAACAATGAAGCTACCAAGCCCTGTAGTTTGACGGCCTACGCCGGGGTAAGGGAATGTAAATGACCGTCTGCGCCCGGAGAGGTTCCCGAGGAAGCGTTTTCGGACGGGGGTTCGACTCCCCCCGCCTCCACCAAAACGCGCAAATACGAACCCTGCATATCGTCAGGAATGTATTTGCGGTAGAAATGAAGATAGCGCCGAGGTCATGAGACCTCGGCGCTATCTCTTGCTTTTCAATATATAATCAGAGCAACTATTTCAATCATCAAATTCTTGAGTTAGTTTCCTGCCCTTAAACTGGACTTCAATCTTTGACAGTATCCTTGCCGGGTCCATATCCTTGTGGTCACTGGTCAATTGCCCCTTTTCAGGTTTAATGAAAAACTGCGCCTTCTCATCAGAATCCTTATGTCCTACATAAACTACGATGATAGTGTCACCATCTTTATCTGTTTTCACATTGGTCGTAATCCAATAACCACTCTCATCTTTTTTCTTTTCTTTGATCTCGTGAACATACCAGTCATCTAAGCGTACCAATTTTGCATTTTTGAATGTAGGAATATTCAGCATCCTTAAACAGCGGCTTTTCAATTCACCACCATCTTCAATTTCTATATTTTTACGGCACTTTGGGCAATAGTAAGTAGTGGATCTATAGTTTCTGCTTTCAACTTCCAGTTCAATTTCCGGATGTTTCGTACAATGGAAATGAATGCCGCCTTGATTACAAGTGTAGTATGTCCTCCAATTCCGTTCTGCCGTGCTAAAATTCGTGCAATCCCCAAAAGTTAATTTATCCTCATCGAATAGAGAACACTTGCGAAATGAAATGTCATCATTCAAGCGAAAAATAGTTTTATCTTCCATTGTTCACCTCTGGCAATTCGTTCACACAGGAGCAAAATATTGTGCTTTAAAAACACAATATTTTGCTATTAATTCATCTTCCTTTTCTCTCGTATATCAAATCCGCAATTTCGTCTGCAATCTCTTCCACAGTAAAATCCGTAGTACTACGAGCCAATTTATCAGCCAGCGAGGGACTGTAGTTGATTACTTCCCGCTTTGTTACATTATGCCAGACAGGTAGCATAGTTTGCTCGCCATTTACAGCGCGTGTAATTAGCCCGTCGAGTTCATAGTTTGTCCAACCTTTACTTATGAAATCACGAGAAATAACAATGACGCCAAAATTACTGTTGGCAATACCCTTGTCGATTTTTCTGCGGAGACTATCACCGATTTTCAATTCAAACTCATCATACCATACCGAAAGGCCATTGTTTCTAAGGGCTTCTGCAAGAGGTCTGGCAACCTCGTCTTTATTCTCCGATGCATGAGAAATAAAAACATCATACTCTTTCACTAAACTATCATCGTAGAGGAAAGTTTCTACTTCGTCATCGTCATCGTAATTTGTACCAAGATATAAAGACGGCACGGCTGTCAAGGATGGTATTGATAATGAATGGAGTTTACTTTGATAGGATTTTGTTTTTCGTTCAATGCTTTTCAGCTCATTTATCGCGCGATTGGCTTCCCGTTCAAATTGGCTGCTTGCAGATTTTAGTTTTCTGATTTGACTGTTTATTTGAGACATATTCGGTTTTCTAAAAGTTGCCATTATTTGGTCACCTCATTTCAATCTTTCGCACAGCGGCAGCAGTTCCTCCAGCCGGGCCACGATGCGCTTTTGCTCGGCGAGAGGCGGGAGGGGAAGTAAAAGATGTTTTAGTTTGTCAGCTTTGATTCCTTTAGCCGTTGTTCCAGTACAATTATCTAACAGCTGCTTTTGAAATTGTGGGGACAGTATAAAATACATAAACAATTCTGGAATAGCGGTATTTTTCTCATATTCTTGAAAGGTAATAATTCGCTGTCCACAGGAACATTCATCTAAATCACATAATGCTACATTGCCCATAGGAGCTTCAGTCGTGAACAACAAATCGCCTTTTCGGGTAATTCCACGACTCTTTCTTGTATCATATTCCTCGGAAGATATATATTCCTGTCGCGCATAATCCATATATCCTTGTCTGATATTGGATGCAGTAATCAAAAATACTCCGTCCGCCGATTTAATTGGTGTTTTTCCCCTATAGTCAATAAAATTATAGATCTGATTAAGTTCTACCATCTTCCATGTTTTAGGTATTTCAAAATCCATAGCTGAAAAATCCAATTCATTTTTACAAGGTTTCAAGCCTTTATGGTGCTTTTGAATTTTCTGGTACAGTTCCTGGGTGGTGCCCTCCTCTGGGCGCTGCTCCACCAACTTGCCCTGGATGGCCTGCTGGAGGATGGACTTCTTCATGTCCTCCGGGAAACGGCGGTTGAAGTCCTCCAGCCGGGTCCACGCCGCCTCGTAGCGGTCCACCAGGGGCAGCAGCTCTTCGATTTTGACCACGATGCGCTTTTGCTCGGCGAGGGGCGGGAGGGGAAATAGCAATTCAATCATTGTGTCTGTCCCTACTCTTGGCATTTTAACCCCGTAAGTGACAGAATTGATGATGAAATCGACAGAAGGCGATTTCAGAAAATATACTACATATTGTGCATCTATGTCGCCGTACAAATTAAAAGGAACCATTTCGGAAGAACATATTCCATCATTAGGGGCAACAAGTATCTTTTTCAAATACGGGCGAAGTTTGCTATATAGAATTTGACCTTTATGGAATTGAACCTTATCCCCGGATATTTTTCGCTCAGAAGCCTTGCAAATATTGATAATATTTCCACTTTCTTTTTCGATGTCTTCAAGGTCTAATGACCACATATCTTCTACAATATCATTTGCTGATATTTTTTCTTTTCGCTGATTATATGTACTAACTGCGCCAAATCTCACCCACATCCAACTCTCTGGAATCTCAAATGGCTTCTCGTCCTCGGTAATCTCCGGCAGAGGCTTTTCCTTCTTGATCTTCCCCTCTTTGATGAGCCACTGTTTCTCCGACTGGATTTGCGCATACAGCTCTTGGGCGGTGCCCTCCTCCGGGCGCTGCTCCACCAGCCTGCCCTGGATGGCAAGCTGCAAGATGCTACTTTTCAGCTCCTGAGGCGTCATTGGGCATCCCCTCCCAGCTTGGCGGTGATCTCGGACAGCGCCCGGTCGATCTCGGCGTTGAGAGAGGCCCGTTGCTCCTCATAGCGGTGGATCAGATCCAGCGGGGCCAGGATCTCCTCCTCCTCGTGTGGGTAGCCGCACTGGTCCAGGTTATAGCCCAGCTCCCCGGTAAGCTGTTCCACCGAGAATTTTTTCGCCTTGTCGAAACCGTCCTCGCAGATTTCCCGCCGGTCGTTCCACCATTCCGCCACCTGGGCGAAATGCTCCGGTTTCATGGGCTTAGTCTTGCTGAAATGCTTGTACCCCTCCGGCATGTCCACCCGGTAGTACCAGGTCTCCCGGGTGGGGCCGGTGCGGTCAAAAAACAGGATATTGGTGGTGATGGAGGTATAGGGGGAGAACACGCTGCCGGGCAGCCGGATGATGGTGTGCAGGTTGAACTCGGACAGCAGTTTTTTCTTGAGATTCACCTTGGCGTTGTCAGTGCCGAACAGGAAGCCGTCGGGCAGGATCACCGCCGCCCGGCCGCCCAGTTTCAGCCGGTACATGATGACAGCCATGAAGAGGTCGGCGGTCTCGCTGCTGGCCAGGTCGTCGGGGAAGTGGTTCTTCACATCCGCCTTCTCGCTGCCGCCGTAGGGGGGATTCATCAGCACCACATCGAACTGGTCCGCCTCGGTGTAGTCCAGTACATCCCGCACCAGAGCGTTGTCGTGGTACACCCGGGGGACATCCAGTCCGTGAAGCAGCAGGTTGGTGATGCAAAGCATATAGGGGAACTGTTTTTTCTCAATGCCGTAGATGGAATTGCCGTACTTGATAGCGTCGCTGGTGCTCTTCACCTGCTTTTGCAGCTCTTTCAGCCAACTGATGAGAAAGCCGCCGGTGCCGCAGGCGAAGTCGGCCATGCGCTCCCCAATCTGGGGACGGATCATCCGGGCCATAAAGTCGGTGACCGCCCGGGGCGTGTAGAACTCGCCGGCGGAGCCAGCGCTCTGCAGTTCCTTCAAAATCGTCTCATAGATCTCACCGAAGGCATGGCTCTCCTCATAGTCAGAGAGATCCAGCTCGTCGATCACATTGAGGACCTGTCGCAGCAGTACGCCGTCCTTCATGTACTGGTTGGCGTCGGCAAAGGTGGTCCGGACGACGGCCTTTTTGATGGGAGTGTTCGCATCCACCTTGATGCCTTCCATCAGGACTTTGCCGTTGGAGTCCTTGACGTCGTTCCCCTTCAATACTGGGAACAGCGTGTTGTTCACAAAGTTCAGCAGTGGATCGCTAGTCAGGGCGCTGCCGGACTTGTCGTCGTGGGCCCAGTTGGCCCAGCGGCAGGGCTCTGGGATGATGGACGCATAACCCTCTTCGTCGAATGCCCAGTCCTGTTCCTTGGCGTCATATACTTTCAGAAACAGCATCCAGGCGATCTGCTCGATGCGTTGGGCGTCGCCGTTGATGCCGGCGTCGTTGCGCATGATGTCCCGTAGCCGTTTCACAAATCCGGTTAAATTGCTCATGGGTACTCCTTTAAATCGGCCTAATTGATTTCGTCTAATGATGGACTCTCTATCCCATACTGTTCTTTCATAAGTCGGAACATTTTCGATAACAACTTCGTATGATTGCTTTTGTTTGGTAAACATGACGAGCATCTGAAGACTGTGCGGTACAATTTACAGCCTTATATGGCGGCATCCTTCTCTCACCCCGGATAAACGGGTCGTTTTCATCATAAATATCTGTTCCATTCGAGTGGGAATAGAAATCGGTCCGGTTGTCATACACACGAATCAAAGCGATGCCATGCTCTTTCGCATATTGGATCGCACCGCTCTGGAAGCCATTTGTCGAAAGGAGAATCCCATTATGCGCGCACCCTTATCATGCAGAGCAGCAACCTTTTCACGGCTTACACGATTTCTATATCACTTGCATTCACAGATGATTTTGATTTCAGTGCCTAATATAGTACACCTGGCATATAAATCAATTTGATAAGTGCCATCATATCCAACCAATTCCACATCATGCGTAATTGTAAAATCGGTCAGATGCTCCGCCTCCGCATATCCCTGGAGAATTTCTCCGCAGTATTTTTCAAACTCGATCGGCGTCATACTGCAAGCGAGATCCAGATGCTCAATTTGGCTCTCATCAACTGGCATAGATTTCATCCTCTAACTCCTTAATTGCCCTGAGATACCCCTCTTTCCCGCCGAAGTAACTGGCGATCTTGGCGGGCTTGCCCATCTTCAGGAAAGGGTCCAGTTTGAGGATCTCCGTCTTTTCGATCTCGTAGATGCCGGTGTTCATGTACTTGTCCAGCAGGGCCTCCAGTACCTCCCGGGCCGCGCCGCTGTACTTACTGAGAAAATCCCGTTTCTTTACGTTGTTGGCCCGCTCCCGGCGGGTCAGGGGCTTCTTGTCAAAGGCCACATGGCAGATGAAGTCGAAGTCGTCCACGTCGGCCATGTTCTGCGCGGCTTTCATGGCCTCCAGGTCGATCCCCCGCTCCCGGAGCAGGTCACGAATTGCCGCCTTCTTGTCCTGGGCGCTCCACTGGCGGATAAAGTTGTCCAAGGAGGCATATTCGCCCCGCACGTTTTCCTTGGTGTAGTCCACGATGCTCTCCTGCCGGAGCAGCTTACCGTTGGCGTCGTAGATGGAGACCGTCTTGTGGATAATGGTGACCTTGCAGCCGTTCCGGTCCACAATGGGGGTTGGTCCGCTGACGGGCGAATCGACAATGGGGGGCTCGCCACCCTCCGGTTTGGGCGGCTTCTGGGCTTTCCCTGTCCCAAAGCCCGAGGCAATCTCCAGCGGGCCGTCCCAATCCGGGTCGGCAAATAGGCGGGTCACGTTGCGGAAGTCCATGACCGCGAAGTGGGTCTTGCCCTCCTTCTCCCGCAGGCGGGTGCCCCGGCCGATGATCTGCTTGAACTCTGTCATGGAGCCGATCATCTTGTCCAGCGCGATCAGCTTGACCATTTTACAGTCGGCCCCGGTGGAGAGCAGCTCCGAGGTGGTGGCGATGACAGGGCCCTCCGAGGATGTGGAGATAAAATACTTTAGCTTGCTCTTGCCGTAGGTATCGCTGCCGGTGATCCGAACCACATAGTCCGGGTTCTTCTTCACCATATCGGAGTTAAGGTTGACCAGCGCCACCCGCATCCGCTCAGCGGCATCCTCGTTGGCACAGAATACAATCGTTTTGGACATGCGGTCGGTGCTTTTGAGGTAGCTGGTGATTTCAGCGGCCACCTGCTGGATGCGGTCTTCGATGATGATGTTATAGTCGTAGTCGCTGTTGGTGTAAATGCGGTCCGGGATCTCATTCCCGTAGATGTCCCGCTGGCCCTTGCGGGGACGCCAGCCGTCCCCGATGTCGGTCATGATATTGATGACCTTGAAGGGGGCCAGGAAGCCGTCGTCAATGCCCTCTTTCAAGCTGTAGGTATAGATTGGATCTCCGAAGTAACTCAGGTTAGAGATGTATTTCGTCTCTTTCGGCGTGGCGGTCATGCCAATCTGGGTGGCGCCGGAGAAGTATTCCAGAATCCGCCGCCAGCGGCTCTCCTCCTTGGCCGAGCCCCGATGACACTCATCTACGATGATCAGGTCAAAGAAGTCTGGGGAGAACAACTCGCTGAAGTGTTCCTGATCGTCGTCTCCCACCAGTTGCTGGTAGAGGGAGAAATACACCTGGTGGGAGGTGATGGTGCTGGGGTCATCTTTGGCCACGTTGATCTTGTGGGTCACCTTCTCCAACGGTGCGAAGTCCTGCTGGATGGACTGGTCCACCAGGATGTTGCGGTCCGCCAGATAGAGCACCTTGCGCTTCATGCCGCTTTTCAGAAGCCGGTAGACGATCTGAAAGGCGGTATACGTCTTGCCTGTTCCGGTGGCCATCACCAGCAGGAGCCGCTGCTGCCCCCGGGCGATGGCGTCCACCGTTCGGTTGATGGCGATGCGCTGGTAATACCGGGGAGGATATGTGTTCTGGCTGGTGTAGTAGGGCTGGTCGATGGCGGCTTCCTGCGCAGAGCTGAAGTCGGATTCCTGCTTGAACCGGGCAATCAGTTCCGCCTCTGAGGGAAACTCATCCAGGCCGAATTCCCGCTCTGTGCCAGTGAGAAAGTCATGCTCGGCAAAACCGTCGCCGTTGGAACTGAACGCGAAAGGCAGATCCAGCATTTGGGCGTACTCCATCGCCTGTTGGAGGCCATGGGAGATGGCATGATTATTGTCCTTTGCCTCAATCACCGCAATGGGGTTGTCGACACTGAGATACAAAAGATAGTCTACCCGCTTGGGTCTCTCCCGAAAGACCATGTTGCCTTTCAGATTGATCTTGCCATCGGTGATTGGGGTCTCCATCGTGATTTTGCCCCTGTTCCACTTAGAGGTCACAGCGGGGGTGATGTACTGGAGTTTGATGTCCTCCTCTGTCATACTTTTCTTTGGTAAGATTATACCCATCATTGCGCCCCCTTGAAATCACATATTTTGCAAAAAATACTTCTGTATTTGACATTATAGTGTATATAGGACGTTTCTTCAAGTTCGTTTCTTGCTCATTGCAAGGATTTTGTCTTATTACGGGCTACATTTGCAGAAAAAGTGTTGTGCAGGGTGCGCATTCTTACCAGGGGCAGGATAAGTGTATGCCGCCGTTTCTCACTAAAAGGCAAGATGGGCGGTCGAACGGAACCCACGATGCCTAACGATGGACGAGGCCAAACCCGCGTGAACACCGCTTCCGGCGTTCATGCGGGTTTGGCCCCTTGTGACGGTTCTGCTCGTCGCTTCCGCAGCCGCTGAACCTCCTCACAGAACCCCTCCGAAAACCCTTATCCGGTGCACGTTTTTGTTCACCATCCGACCGGATCGTTTCACAGCATTCCGGTGCCCAAGACAGCAACAAATCCTATCAGGTGGCTGGGCGTAAAATCCGATACTCCATGATATTTTCAAACGCTCATGGTCCAGGGCCGTCCGGCGGCAGGATGTCCGCCCAAACCTGCTGTAATCTGGCATAGTCAAAGATTCGGATCACCGTCTTTCCGGTCCCTTTGCTCCACCTGCCAACCACCGAAAAGGCCATGTGCTCCATGTTGTCGTCATGGAAGAAGATGCCCTTCAGGTTGTTGAGGATGACCTGGATGGCCCGGTTGGAGGTGTCCCACACCCTGGCGTTGTTGCTCCCCCTGGGCGTGACGATCTCGATGGCGACAAACGCCTGTTCAAAGAAGGGCAGCGTCTCAGGCGGCTGGGCCGCCTCGGAGATGGCAGCGTGGAGCATGGCCTTCCAGTGTTCCTCCACTGCCTCTGTCAGCCGTTTCATGGCGGGGAGGGGTTCCTCCAACGTCAGTGTCACAATGCCGTTCACGTTTCGTCCAGCGGTGTGCTGCTGGGCGTGGGTCGGCCGACCCTGCCCTGCCGGGGTTGGACCGTATGTCTCCAAGTCGTAAATCACGGCCAGCTCCTGACTCAGCAGCCGCTGGGTCAGGTCATACATCCGGTGCAGCTGTGCTGTCGCTGGCTCGCCGCCGGTAGACAGGTACTTTCCGATGGTCGCCAGCGTCTTATTCAGATCGGTATACATAGGCAGACACCTCCTCCGATTCCCATATCTCAGGGTACATCCCCGCGATGGGCATGTCTTCCCCGTAGAGGTAGAGGTCCATCTCAATCCTCTCCTGATAGTAGTCCGCTTTTTCCTCCGACGTGAGATAGGACTTTACCGCTGAGAAGAAACGGACATACTTCAACAAGTCGCAGGCCGGGTTGACGAACATCCGGCGGGGCCATGCCTGGACGTCCTCGCCGACCCCCTGGCCGCCGGGACGGACGCCGCCGGTCTCCTCACACAGGGCCTGGATATATCCATCTTCCCCCAAGATCCGTTTCAGGCTCAACGCCAGCGTCGTCGGCGTTGTCAGGTAGACGCGCCCATACTGGGCCTTGAGTTTGATGGGTGAGCGGGACCACCTCACCGGCCTGTCACGCTCCACACAGCTGTCCCGAAGGAGCTGACGGCGGTTCCACATGGTCTGCCGGATGATGTTCGTCGCCGCCTGTTCCCAGGCGTCTTCCCGACAGACCAGGAGCATCCCGGTGGCCCTAGTCTTATAACTGCCATGCCGGGTATAGAACAGGGACCCCTCCGCCCGGACCTGCCACTCCATCGCCCCGTCCCCGATGTCATAGACCGCCAGCCTGTAGCCGCCAGCCAGCAGCATCCCCACAAATCGGGTGGTGGACAGGATGCCGGGGGCAATCTTCCGCCAGCAGGCGGAGGGGATGAAACAGGGCTCGCCGCCCTCCTGCCGGTCAGCAAAGGCCGGGATATGGTGGCGCTCCATCAGCGCGGCCATGCGGGACACCTCCATCACCCGGCGGCGCTCCGCCGCCCCGCCCCCGGCGGAGATCAGCGGCGTCACTTCCGGGAACAGGGCCCGCCCTTTGACCAGGATAGACACGCAGCCGTCCTTCCGTTTGGAAAGATACTTATTTTTGGTCAAAGGCCGAAAGGTATAGGACAGCGCCATGCGGTCACCGGTCCCGGCTGTGTCCAGCAGGTCCAGGCAGTCCGGATAGCTCAAGAGGTTGAACCGGGCCAGGTGCCGCAGCAGTTGTAATTGGTTATCATGTAGATTCATTGAGATCCTCCTAAAAAGTTCAGGCGGCACAGAAACGGACCTGTCAAAGCCTGCTCCATGCCGCCTGCCTGCATATCACGCTATTCTTCCTCGCCGTAGTCCCTGCTGCACAGGAGACTGATCAGCGGCTCCGTATAGATACGGACATATCGCTGCCGGACGCCGATGTTGGCCCCGATGGAGGCGAAGGGCTCCCGCCCTTCGGCCACCAGCTGGGTGAGGCGGCGGGGCGATACGCCCAGGAACGGCGCCGCCACATCTATCGGCACATGGTTGGGATATTCCCGCCGCAGCCGTTCAGCTGTCTTCCTATCCACCTGCTGGACCTCCTTTCCCCATGTGCCGCTCACAGGCCGCCACGTTCTCCGGGTCCTCATAGAACCGGAGGATGGCGTCCAGAAAGGCGGCGCACAGTATTTTCTGCTCCATGACAGGAATGGACTCAGGAATGATTTTAACTGTTGACTTACTATTTGCAACATTATTTAACGTCGTTTTTGTTGACTTCCTGAGCAAAAAATAAATCTCCTTTTCCCGATCATGGATGATGGCATCATTATAGTCCCTATCAGAGCATAGGTCAATATAATGAAAATTTATTCTACATTTATCGCAATAGATATTGCTTTTGTTGACGCAATGTGATTTAATAGGAGTGACAAAACCAAAGGGGGACTCAAAGATGAAGGAGAAAGAGCGCGTGGAGCGCCAACAGGCGTTTGAAAATCTCCCAAAAGTAGACCTGGAGCGCATGGATTTTGGGACCCGAATCAAGCAACTGCGACAGGAGATGGGAATGACCCAGGTGGAACTCGCGGAAAAACTGGGGCTGTCCAAGCAGATCCTCAGCCTCTATGAAGCGGGCAAGCGGTCCCCGAAGATCGCCCAGGTCCAGAAATTCGCGGAGATATTGAATGTATCGGCGGACTACCTGCTGGGAGACTCCTTGGAGGAGGCGGCGTTCAACTCCGTCTATTCCACCCAGGACAAGCCATTTTATAAGATCTTTATTGAGGTGACATACGACCAGATGGGGCTGGATATTCCGGGTGTGGTACGGGTCACAGGTCTGACGGACCGGCAGGTGCGGACCATCATCACCCGGCGGATGAAGGAGGCGCCGCTGCCCATCGCCCTCCAGCTCTCTGACACGCTGAATGTGCCGCTGGAAGTATGGGCCGGCATGGTGCCCTACCGCCCCCACCCGCTCACCGCCGAAGGGATCGAGGTAGCCAGGGCATATGAGCGCGCCGACCAGAAGGACAGGAATACTGCGCGGCTTGCCCTGGGCCTGGAGCTGGTCAAGGGGGTGGAGAGACCGTGAACGCAGTCGTCTATGCCCGCTACTCCAGCCACAGGCAGGGGGAGCAGTCCATTGAGGGGCAGCTGGCGGAGGCGAAGAAGTACGCCGAAGTCCACGGGTTGACTATCATCCATGAATACTGCGACCGGGCCCAGACTGGGCGCAACGATGACCGGGAGCAGTTTCAGCGGATGCTCGCTGACGCCGCGAAGCACGCCTTTGACGCGCTGATCGTCTGGAAGACAGACCGCATCGGGCGCAACAAGGAGGAGATCGCCCTCAACAAGTACCACCTCAAGAAGAACGGCGTCAAGATCCACTACATCGCCGAGATGATCCCCGACACCCCGGAGGGCATCATCCTGGAGGCGGTCATTGAGGGCATGGCGGCGTACTACTCTGAACAGTTATCCCAGAATATACGGCGAGGGCAGCGGGCCAGCGCATCCAAGGCGCAGAGTACCGGAGGCAACCGCCCTCTGGGGTACAAGACAGGGCCGGACAAGAAATTTGTCATAGACCCGGAAACGGCACCTACGGTGAAGTTGGTATTCGACCTCTATGCCCAGGGCAAGACGATCTCTCAGATCATCCGTCTGCTGAACGAACGGGGCCTACGCACCCTGCGGGGCCGGCCATTCACCAACAACAGCCTACGGTCTATGCTGAAAAATGAGAAGTATATCGGCGTATACACCTATAAGGACGAGATACGGCTGGAGGGGGCTATACCGCCCATCGTGGAGCCGGAGGTGTTCTACAAGGTGCAGGAGATGCTGAAATACAACCAGAAGGCGGCCGCCCACAAGAATTCGAAGGCCGACTACCTGCTGACGGAAAAGTTGTTCTGCGGCAAGTGCGGTCAGATGATGGTGGGCGTCAGCGGCACCAGCCATACAGGGACAAGGCATCACTATTATTACTGCACGGAACAGCGGAAGAAGAAATGCAGCAAAAAGCCTGTACGCAAGATTTGGATCGAGAGCCTTGTGCTGGAGTATGTAACGGCTTTGATCCAGAATGAAGATTTACTGGAGTTCATTGCGGAGAAGACTTATCAATACTACCTGGCGCAGAACACCGAATCTGCCTATACGGAATCGCTCCAGAAGGCATTGGACGAGGTAGAGAAAGCCACCTCCAACATAGTCAGGGCACTGGAAGCCGGGATCTTCAATGAGGCAACCAAGCGCCGCATGGAAGAATTGGACGAGCAGAAAGCGGAACTTCAGTCCGCTCTGGCCGCCGCAAAACTGCGATCCGACCTTGGCATTAAGAAGGAGCACATTCTCTACTTCCTGCACAGGTTTACGGAGATGGACGTTACCGATGAGGACTGTCAAAAACAGCTGATAAAGATCTTCGTCAACTCGGTGTTCGTCTATGACGACAAAGTTGTGATGACCTTCAATTATTCCGGCGACGACCGCACTATCACCCTCTATGAAATTGACGCCGGATTACAGCAAGGCGTTCGTCTGCCCCGCTCCTTGTGCCACCAACTGACCCTTAAGTGAACTCACATCCTTAAGGTCAACATCAAAGTGACCGTCTTGTGTATTACACAGGACGGTCATTTTGTCATCATAGAGGTAGATTTTATTGACAAGCATCTCCACCAGCCCCTGCCGGTATTTGGGGTCGTTGATATCCCCCTTGCGGAACTGGTTTAAGAAAAAGCGAATATCCTTCATACTGGGAACTGGATGCTGAGAAGTCTCCAGAAGCAGTTGAAGTGAGAGTTCGTCATGTTCTTTTTTCTTCTGAGTAATCCGGTCAGCGATAATATCAACAGCCTGTCCGTTTTCCAGGGCTTTCAGTAGATTTTCTGTGGCCTTCTCATTATCCGCAATCAATTTTTGGAGCCTCTTTGCGTTGCCGTTGTTGTTTTCCCTCTCGCAGAGGTCAACCACTTCTTTGGCAATCGTGCTGATATTCTCCGGAGTTAGAAAGTCCCGTAATTTGTTAACTACTAAATCTTCGATGTATTCTTTACCAACTGTCTTTTTATCACAGGATTTATCTCGGCGGTTGGTCACACACTGATAATAGTGATATTTGCGCTCTGTTTTACTTGTCCCGCTAATGCCTGTCATAGCAGCCTTGCAGTGCCCGCAGAATAGCTTTGTAGTAAGCAGATAATCTACTTTTGCCTTCGCTCGTGCGGGGGCTTTTTTATTTTTCTCCATAATGCGCTGGGCCGCCCCAAATATGCCGTCGTCTACGATACGGGGCAGTCCGTCAGGGATTTCCTTGTCCCGATAGGTGTATATTCCGATGTACCTCTTATTTTTCAAAATGCGGTTAATACTGTTTTTGTTGAACTCATTTCCATAAGAGGTTTTAATTTGATTGGCGTTGAGATATCGGATAATATCAGCCATGGTTGACCCGGTCACATACATTTCAAAAATTTTAACGACGATTGGGGCAGTCAGTGGATCGACTACAATTCGTTTTCCCTCTGTTTTGAACCCCAGTGCGAGGTTTCCTCCTGTAGAAAGGCACTTCTCTGCGTTAATATCCATCCCTCGTTTGATTTTCTGTGCCAGTTCCACACTATAATATTCAGCCATTCCCTCCAGAACCGCCTCCATCAGCACACCGCATTTCTTCAGCAATATGTCTTTTGCGGTATCTGATTTTTCTATTTTCTCTCCACAGGCCATGAACAGTATGTCCCCAAATTTATTGGAGGGGTCGGCATAATAAGTTCCGGTTATAAGCGACCGTTTTCCTGGAAGCGTCCCCAAAATCAAAACGACTGAGTCATGTCCAATTTTTGCGGGTAGTCCGTTGATCCGTTTATGTAGATGGTCATTTGCTGTGGTACACATATTGATACCTCCTATTAGGCTATACATAGCCCAATAGTATCACGCATAGCCTACGAAAGCAAATGAAATCCCTTACACTAACTACGTAAGGGAGGATAACTATGAACACGGTAGCAGCAGTTCGTAATCGAATACTACAACTTTGCAACGAGCGTAATATTACAATAAATGCTTTGGCTACAATATCAGGTCTGCCGCCCTCGTCCATAAAGAATATCCTTTATGGCAAAAGCCTCAACCCCAAAATTGTAACGATTAAAATGATTTGTGATGGGCTGAATATTACATTAGGAGAATTTTTTAGTACGACTGAATTTGATAGGTTGGAACAGGAATTGAAATGAAATTGGATAATAGGGAACTTTGCATCGTGTTATCACATGAAATAGTGTCGACATTTCATGTAAATTATGTTAAAATAATGATATAGATAAAGTTGGTGGTGAATAAAAAATGAAAAAGATTGCTATTTTTAATCACAAGGGTGGTGTATCTAAAACTACCACAAGCTTTAATTTAGGTTGGAGCATATCTAAACTGGGAAAACGAGTTTTGCTAGTTGATGCTGATTCACAATGTAATCTGACAATGTATTCCTTGGGTAAAGAGAAGTTTGAAGAATATTATAAGGAAAATAACAAGAATAATATTTACACTGCTTTATTACCTGCATTTAGATCTCAGCCAAAACTTATTGCACCAATTGATTGTATACAGATAAATGATTTTTTATTTCTTTTGCCAGGGCATTTAGATTTTACTGAAAATGAAGTTCAGTTAGGCATTTCAATGCAACTATCCGGTGCGTTGGGATCAATGGAGAATTTGCCTGGAGCAATTAACTATTTGGTTACTGAGACAGCAAGGAAATATAACATTGACTATGTAATTTTTGATTTGAACCCAAGTTTGAGTGCAATTAATCAGGATATTTTTTCCTGCTCGGATTATTTTATTATTCCGGCCTCTCCGGATATCTTTTCTCTAATGTCTATCAATTCGTTATCAAGAGTTTTGCCCATGTGGGAGAGTTGGGCTGAAAAGGCGCGTCCCTTATTTAAAGATGCTACTTATCCACTGCCAATTAGCGTCCCAAAATTCTTAGGTTATACAATAAATGATTTTAATCTTAGAAGTCATAGTCGTCCGCAACAATCGTTTGCAAAATTTATGGATGAAATAGCGGAGAGAATATCAGATGCTTTGGTACCTGCGTTAAAATTTAAAGATATGATATTACCCGAACAAAACTATTCCAGCGCATATCAAGCAATGGTTGATAAGTCAAAAGACCACCATATTAATTATCAGAATCCTTATTGCCTTGCTCAGATATCGAATTTTAACAAACTCATTGCCCTTTCTAATGAACAGTCTATCCCTGTTTTTGAAGTTGCTTTGAATGAGGCAATGGTGCATGACGGGCAACAGAGAACCTTAAATTGGTTTAAATTCCTGTATAATGCTTTTGCGGAACGTATCGTGGAGCTGATTGAATATGAGCAGTGAGTGCAACTTTTTTAAATCGCATATATCTACTTTAAATACTCTTGAAAATCTCTATTCATACATTTTTAATTCAGCACCAGCGATGGATGCAAGCGTTTTACTTAGATCAGAATATGTATTAATAGTTAGTGCGTTCGACAATTATATTCATCAAATTGTCCGCAGAAATATTGTAAACAGTTTTTTTTCACCATCAGAGACAGAAATCAAATTGTTACTTCCGTTAGATGTTGTACAAAAGATAGTCTTAGAGAATGACATTAATATTCAACGGGAAATATTAAATGCTGAAGTCAGAAAAATTCTATCGAAGGATTCATATCAAGCCCCAAAGGCTGTCGAGTATGCATTATCATTAATCGGAATTAAAAAGATATGGTCCTCTATTGCGGATACAATGGGTGATACTCCTGAACATATTAAAGATACGCTTGCCCTAATCACTTTGCGACGCAATAAAATTGCACATGAAGCGGATATTAATGTCGATACTGGACAGTTAGCCGATATAGATGTTGAGACTGTTCGCGATTGTGGTGATTTCCTTGGGAAATTAGTAGATTGCATTGATGTTTTATCTGGAAGTTAAAATGTCAATTGTTATTGCGAATCCACTTACAAAGCAGATGTAGTTCTTATTTGGTTCATTGAGCTCCACCAAAAAGAAAGACACGACGAAAGTCGTGTCTTTCTTTTTGGTGTTCAATCCGCTGATGTGGGTACCAGTAATTATGACACACCCCGGATACCATGTTCTGGGACAGAAACATTAAAGGGTATTATTATGTACAATTTTGAATCAATTTTATCTCTGGGGGTATTTTGGTATACAGCAAAAGATTTGGACTATACCAAAAAATAAATATGGTACTTTTGCTTGAGGAAAGATACTGATATAATTCTCACAAATTGTTAGACATACTTGAAGAGTGCACAAGACACTTTTCACAAAAGAGAGGGGCTGGGCGGCAGGTGGGAGAAGGATGAACATCAGGATCAATCGCAGCAGCCAGACCCCCATCTATCTCCAAATAAAATGCGCCATTCAGAATTTGATTTTATCGGGGGAGCTCAGCCCTGGCTACAAGATGCCGGCAGAGCGAAAGCTGGCCGGAGAGCTGGATATACATCGGAATACCGTCATCAAGGCATATGGAGAGCTGGTTGACGAGGGATATCTGATCGTCTCCTCGAAGCGGCCGAAGGGTTACTTTGTCAAGGAGATTGCCGACGACGGAGTGCCATTCAAGCGCTTTTTCCCGCTGGAGAAAATGATTCGCTATCATTTTACGGACAAGGAGAAGCTGTTTCTGGACATCTTCAGCCGGTCGGAGCGGGAGGAATGCATCTCGATGGGCGGGATCATCATGGATGATGCGGCTTATCCCAGAGAGGGCGTAGAGAAGATTCTGCAGAACATGTCCCGGGAGCCGCGAAACGAGGCCGAACGGATGAAGAAAAACATCTGTTCTGTACTTTTTCAGGAGAACATGTACGTCAGCCCAAAGAATATTCAGTTGGTTGCCGAGACCAATCAGGCACTGAGCCATATCATGACACTCTATCTGGAAGAGGGGGACTACGTGATAGCAGAGGAGCCGGTGGTACCCGACAACGCCAGCATTTTCCGCAACAAGGGGATCAACCTCGTAACAGTGCCGATGGAGCCGGACGGGATGGATCTGGCCAAGTTGGAGACAGCGATCCGAAAATACGCACCGAAATTCATCTATACCATGCCAAACTATCACAATCCTACGGGCATTGTGATGTCCCTGGAGAAACGGAAAAAGCTGCTGGAGCTGGCGGGAAGGTATTGTATTCCCATCATCGAAGAGGACTCCCAGCGGGATTTTCGATACGAAGGAAACCGGCTTCCCAGCCTGTACGCTCAGGATCGGTACCGGTCGGTGATCTATATCGACTCCTTCACGCTGACCTTTCCTTATGGGATTAAGACGGGGTATATTGTGGGGCCTACCGACCTGATCGAAACGCTGGAACGGCTCATTGTTGTGGACGAGACCTTTGTAAGCAGCCTAGGGCAATATATTCTTAATGAGTATATCGAGCGCGGATATTATCAAACCCATATCGGACACTTGGTGAAGCACTATGCGCACAAGCGGGATCTCCTTTGCCAATGTCTGGACGGGATTGCGGACAAGGGGATTACCTATACCAAGCCCCGGGGTGGGCTGCTTCTCTGGTGTGATCTCGAAGAACGCATCAATGAACGCAGGCTGTATCACGAGGCGGAGAGCCGCGGGCTGTTAATTATGCCCGGCTTCCTGTTTTACCCGAAGGGCTATGAGGGCGGCGGTCATGTTCGGCTGTGCTTTTCCAATATCAGCGATGCCGACATTGAACGAGGTGTCCAAATTTTGAGTGAAGCGCTGGAACACAGCGTGGAATAAACCTGTGGAGGGATAGCATGAACCAGTTAACAGAGTACCGGAGAGAGTTCCATAAATACCCAGAAAACGGCTGGCGGGAATTTCGAACCAGCGCCCGGGTGGCCGAGATACTGACCGGGATGGGGTATGATGTGGCCATGGGACCGGACGTGATCGAGCCCGGAAGCGTGGGGGAGCCTGAGCGGCTGAGCGAGGAGCAGATCCGTCAGGAGATGGAGCGAGCCGTCCGGCAGGGAGCCGATCCGGCATTTGTGAAGCGGACCCAGGGCTGGCCCGGCGTGATGGCGGTGCTGGACACCGGAAGGGAGGGGCCTGTCTCCGCGATGCGGTTTGAGATGGACTGCCTGCCCTACGACGAACCTCAGAGGCCGGGATACCGCCCCTGTGACGAGGGCTATCTCTCCTGCAACCCCCAGTCAGTACACGCCTGCGGCCATGACGGACACACGGCTATCGGCTTGGGCATCGCCGCAGAGCTGATGAAACGGAAGGGGGAGCTGAAGGGAAAGATCAAGCTCTTCTTCCAGCCTGCCGAGGAGACGTTCTATGGCGCCCAGTCCATCGTGGATAAGGGGCACCTGGACGACGTGATGAACTTTATCGCGGTACATATCGCCCTGAGCGCGGAGAACAAGCCTCTGCCCTCCCATACCGTAGCCTGCGGGTGCCGGGATTTCCTCAGCGACCGGCAGTTGGATGTCTATCTGGAGGGAAAGGCCGCCCACCCCTGCGGGGCCTCCCAAGAGGGAAAGAACGCCCTGCTGGCCGCCTGCTCCGCCGCATTAAACATCCACAGCATCGCCCCCCACGAGGAGGGCCTGTGCCGGGTGAATGTGGGCGAGATCCACGCCGGTGTGTGTGCCAATACCATTGCGCCGGACGCCATGATGCGCATTGAGTACCGGGGGCAGAAGCCCGCGATCTCCGAATACGCGGGCCAGCGGATCTTCGATATTCTGGAGGGCACTGCAAAGGCCTACGACCTCAAGTATCACTATGTGGATTACGGAGAGGTGCCCGCAGGCGCCAGCGACTATGCCATGATGGAGGTTGTCCAGCGGGCGGCCCAAAAGGTGCCCTGGTTCCAGACAGTATATTTTGAGGGCAATGTCGGCGGTACGGATGACGCCGCCGTAATGTTGACCAAGGTACAGCAGAACGGAGGAATTGGCTCCTATGTGGGCATTGGTGCGGATACCACCGGCCCCGTTCACAACCCCGAATTTGACTTTGACGAGGACTGTCTGCAGGCCGCCATGGAGCTGTGTGTGTATGCCCTGGAGGAGCTCCATGGGATGGATGCTTGACTTAGAAAGAAGAGGACAGTGTAAAAACATTAGGAGGTAAAGAGAACGATGGCTGAGAAAGTTGTATCCAAGTTGAGGGGGAACATGTGGCGGCTGATCATTCTGGCAGTGGCCGGCTCCCTGATCTACGGACTGCCTTATTTCAGGACCTATTACTATGACGCGTATCTCCAGGCGTATAACCTGACCAACACCCAGATGGGCTCGCTGGGCTCCATCTTTGGCGTATTCGGCATGATTTCCTATCTGTTCGGCGGTGTCGTAGCCGACTTTATCTCTCCCAAGAAGCTGATCTCCATCTCACTGATCCTGACCGGGGTGGCTGGATTCTGCCACCTGTTCGCCACCAACTATTCCATGCTCCTGGTGATTTACCTGGTGTGGGGTTTTACAGCGCTCTTTGCGTTCTGGCCCGCATTGGTCAAGGGTATTCGTAGTCTGGCCTCCTCTGAGGAGCAGGGAAAGGCCTACGGCTTCATGGAGGCTGGACGCGGCGTGACCAACGCGGCCCATCTCGCTATCGCTCTGGCCATCATCACCGCCATCACCAGCAAGCGTGGCAGCGCCGCCGGCCTCAAGGGAGGCATCATCTTCTACTCTGTCGTTGTGATTGTGCTGGGCATCCTAGTGCTCCTCTTCTTTAAGGATCCTGAGACCTCTGACAAGTCCGAGCGCTTCAACTTCAAGCAGGTTCTGACCGTGATGAAGCTGCCCCAGGTGTGGATCCTCTGCCTGATCCTGTGCTGCACCTATGTCATGAACATGTCCTATGCCTACTTCAACCCCTACGCCACCTCTACTCTGGGCGTGGCCATGGTGGGCGGCACCATTGTAACGATTATGGCGGACTACATCCGTCCCTTTGCCTCTGTGGGCGGCGGCGTCCTGGCAGACCGTCTGGGCCGGCCCAGGATCATGACCATCGCCTTTGCCATCATGGCGGTTGGTACGTTTGCCATCGCCCTGTTCCCCAAGATGAGCGTGCCCGTCTTTGTGGCCCTGTGCGCCCTGGTGTATGTGGGTATGTACTGCAACTACGGCATCGTGTTCTCCCTGATGGATGACGGCGGTATTCCCATGGAGGTTTCCGGCACCGCTGTGGGCGTGATCTGCACCATCGGCTATCTGCCCGAGGTGGTCTGCCCCGCGACTGCCGGTATCATCCTGGATACATTTACCGAAGCGGGCTATAAGTATTACTTCCTTGCCGTCGGTATCATTATGCTCATCGGTATTGTGGGTATTATGATCTGGAACCGCAGCATGAAAAAGCAGAAAGCACTGAACAAGTAAACAAAAGAGCTGGTATCCATTCCGGATACCAGCTCTATTTTATTTGTACGTTTCCAGTGCGGCATCTGAGGGGAAACGGAGCCGGAGAAGGCAGACGGCAAACAGCAGGCCGCCCAGGAACCAGGTCAGCGGATAGGCCCAGTAGATCACCCGAATATCGGGAATGAAATGGGTGACGGCGGTGATGTAGGCGATGCGCAGGGCGCACCAGGTGGCCAGCATGATAGCCATGGGGATGATTGGCCGCCCGGTCCCCCGGAGAATGCCTGCACAGCAGTGGGAGAAGGCCAGGAGGAAGTAGAACAGGCTGACGGTCCGGGCGTCGGCCACGCCGTAGGCGATGACCTCCGGGCTGCTGTTGAAGGCGGCAACCAGCAGGGGAGAGAGGACGAAGATGCCCAGCCCGATGGCCTCGGCCAGCAGGGGACTGCACAGCAGCCCGAACCGGATGCCGGAGCGGACCCGGTCATAGCGCCGCGCCCCGATGTTCTGGCTTACAAAGGTGGCCAGGGCCATGGAAAAGCAGGAGACCGGCAAAAAGGCAAAGCCCTCGATTTTGCTGTAGGCACCGCAGCCCGCCATGGCCGCCGAGCCGAAGGCGTTGATGTTGGCCTGGACGATGACGTTGGCCAGGGAGATGACCGAGTTCTGAACGCCGGAGGGAATACCCAGATAGACGACCTGCCGAAGCATATCGCCGTGAAAGCGTACCTGCCGCCAGGACAGGCGGTAGCTGTGCCCGGTGTGGGTGAGCTTGCGGAAAGCCAGGAGGGCGCTGAGGGTCTGGCTGAGGATGGTGGCCAGAGCCGCGCTGGCCACGCCCCAGCGGAAGACGGCCACGAACAACAGATCCAATACCACGTTGGTGAGGGAGGCGAAAATCAGATACTTCATGGGACTGCGGCTGTCCCCCACAGACTGGAGGATGCTGGCGCACATATTGTAGAGCACTACGGCGCTGGAGCCCAGGAAGTACACTCGAAAATACGCAATGGAATTTCCGATGACATCGCCGGGTGTGCCCATCCAGCGCAGAATCTGGGGGGTCAGCAGAACGCCCACCACGGTGAGCACAAGCCCGGCCGCGATGCCCAAAGCTACGGTGGTGTGGAGGGCGCGGGAGAGATTTTCCCGGTCATCGGCACCGTAAAAGCGGGCAATAACCACCCCGGCACCCAGGGAGACTCCGTTAATAAACCCTACCAGCAGCATAATCATGCTGGCGGAGGAGCCCACCGCCGCCAGAGCGGCGCTGCCGATGAAATTGCCAACAATCAGGGAGTCTACGGCGTTGTAGAGCTGCTGAAACAGGTTACTGAGGAAAATAGGCAGGGCGAAGGAGAGCATTTTGCGGGGAACGCTGCCCTCGGTCAAACGGTTCTGGTCGGTTTCATCCATGCGGTACGATCACGGCTTTCTGTTTGATAGAGTACAGCCCGGCGCTCCGCCGGCGACCGCCTGCACTACAGGGAAATGTCCGCGGACTTTGCGGCGGCATCGAGCACGTGGCGGGCCAGCACGGAGGTGGTCACGGCCCCCACGCCTCCGGGGACGGGGGTAACGGCGCCCGCCACGGCTTCGGCCGCAGCGAAATCCACGTCACCCACCAAATGGCCGGCGGCATCCACATTGATGCCCACGTCGATGACCACTTGGCCGGGGGAGAGGCAGTTGGCACCGATAATCCCGGCCCTTCCAGCGGCGGCGATCAGCAGCTCTGCCCGACGGCATTCGGCCCCCAAATCGGCGGTGCGGGTGTGGCAGAGGGTGACGGTGGCGTTCCGGTTCAGCAGCAGCATAGCTGCCGGCCTTCCGATGACCAGACTGCGCCCCACCACCACAGCGCGCCTGCCGGTAGGCTCAAAGCCATAGTAGTCCAGCAGTTCCAGGCAGGCCTGAGCGGTGCAGGGGGGATAACCCTGCCCGTCACCGGAGAATACACTGGCCAGGGAACCGCTGGTGATGCCATCCACATCCTTGACGGGGGAGAGGGCGGCACACACCGCCGCCTCGTCCAAGTGTCTGGGCAGAGGACGGAAAAGGAGGCAGCCGTGAATGGCCCCGTCCTCGTTGATCTGGCGGATGACCGTCAGCAGTTCCTCCTGGGTGCAATTGACTGGCAGGATAAAATGCTTTACAGAAATTCCGATCATTTCACAGCGCTTGCAGGCCCCACGCTCGTAGGAGAGAGCCTCCGCCCGCTCTCCCACCCGGACGATGGCCAGGGTGGGGGAAATGCCGCGGGCCCGCAGCCTCTCCGCCTGTCCGCACAGGCGTTCGGTGAGCGCGGCGGCCACTGGCGCCCCCTTCCAAAGCTCCGCCATCAGGTGTACCTCCCCATTACCGACTCATAGATCTGTTCGGCGCGCTTCCAGTACTGCTCCACAAGACCGTCAGCCTCGTCATTCATGGCCTCCGCGTACGGCCGGTCGGCCATGCTCTTGGTATTCACCTTCACGTTGAGCCATGCCCCATAGAGGGCACCCCAGCATAGAACAGCCCCGGTTCCCACATCGGAGAGCACCATCACGCTTCCCTTGTCCAGCATCTCGCTGTGAAGGTCAATTGCCTCACAGCAAAGCCGGAGGATCTCCATGGGTGCGGCGGCGGCGTCCCGCAGACAGCGCTCCATCACCTCACCCCGGCTCGGGTCCTCCTTCGGGATGGCATAGGCCCGCGAGAGGGGCTCAAAGGCGGCGGCATCGGTATCCACCAGGCCCAGCAAACGGGCGCGGAGATCCTCCGCCCGCGCCATCAGGGCCTTGACATCCTCCTCCACTGCGGCGTATTTTTGCTTGCCCACGGTGTAGTTGCCAACCATGGTACACAGGGCCGCGCCCAGGGCGCCCGCCAAGGCGGAGGCCCCTCCGCCGCCGGGGACGGGGGACTTGGAGGCCAGTGCGTCCAGAAACGCACCGCAGCTCTGTTCCGCGGTATTCATTCGCAATCCCTCCTTCATGATTCGGATAGGCGGCCTACGGCCGCCTATCTGCCGTTTCAATGGGCTCAAAACAGGCCGGAGATTCTACCGTTCTCGTCTACGTCCACCTTTTCGGCCGCAGGCACTTTGGGCAGGCCGGGCATGGTCATGATGTCGCCGGTGAGGGCGACCAGGAACCCGGCGCCGGCGGACACCTTAATATTGCGTACCGTGATGGTGAAGCCCCTGGGCGCGCCCAGAAGGGCGGCGTTATCAGAGAAGGAGTACTGAGTCTTGGCCATGCAGATGGGCAGGGAGCCAAAGCCCAGCTCAGTGAGCTCCGCCGCCTGCTTTTGGGCGGTGGGGGTGAGCACCACGCCGTCGCCGTGATAGACCTTCGTTACGATAGCGGCCAGCTTGTCCTCAATGGAGGCGTCCAGCTCGTAGGAGAAGGTGAAGTGGTTGGGCGCATCGCAGAGGCGGATGACCTCCTCGGCCAGGGCAACGCCGCCCTCGCCGCCCTTGGCCCACACCTCGGAGAGGGCTACGTTCACCCCCAGTGCGCGGCACCGGTTCTCCACCAGCTCCAGCTCCGCCTCGGTGTCGGTGGGGAAACGGTTGACGGCCACCACACAGGGCAGGCCGTAAACCTCGGTGATATTTGCCACGTGCTGGAGCAGGTTGGGAAGGCCGGCCTCCAGGGCGGACAGGTTTTCACTCCCCAGCTCGGCCTTGGGGCAGCCCCCGTGGTGCTTGAGGGCGCGGACAGTAGCCACCACCACCACCGCATCGGGGTGGAGCCGGGCCAGACGGCACTTAATATCCAGGAACTTTTCCGCGCCCAGATCGGCGCCGAAGCCGGCCTCAGTGATCACATAGTCGCCCATCTTGAGGGCCACCCGGGTGGCCATGACGGAGTTGCAGCCGTGGGCGATGTTGGCAAATGGGCCGCCGTGGATGAAGGCGGGGGTGCCCTCCAGTGTCTGCACCAGGTTGGGCTTGATGGCGTCCTTGAGCAGGGCGGCCATGGCACCCTCGGCCCTGAGGTCGTGGGCGGTTACGGGGGCGCCGGAGCGGCTGTAGGCCACCACCATCCGGCCCAGCCGGGCCTTCAGGTCGGTGAGGCTGTCGGCCAGGCAGAGGACGGCCATGATCTCCGAGGCCACGGTGATGTCGAAACCGTCCTCCCGGGGAACACCGTTGACCTTGCCGCCCAGGCCGCACACGATGTTGCGCAGTTGGCGGTCGTTCATGTCCACGCAGCGCTTCCAGGTGATACGCCGCACGTCGATGTCCAGAGTGTTGCCCTGCTGAATGTGGTTGTCCAGCATGGCGGCCAAAAGGTTATTGGCTGCGCCGATAGCATGGAAGTCGCCGGTAAAGTGGAGGTTGATGTCCTCCATAGGGATAACTTGGGCGTAGCCGCCGCCAGCCGCGCCCCCCTTGACGCCGAAGACGGGCCCCAGAGAGGGTTCCCGCAGGGCGACAACCGTATTCTTGCCCAGGCGGCGCATGCCGTCCGCCAGCCCCACCGTGGTGGTGGTCTTGCCTTCGCCCGCCGGAGTTGGATTGATGGCGGTCACCAGAATCAGTTTTCCGTCGGGGCGGTCCGCCCGGTCATCCAACAGCTTCAGATCGATCTTGGCCTTGTATTTTCCGTAGTACTCCAGGTACTCCTCGTCCACACCGGCCACGGCTGCAATGTCCCGAATGGGCTTTATCGCACAGGCCTGTGCGATTTCAATATCCGACTTCACTTCCACATCCACACACTCCTTTATACACTTCGGCTGGAAAAGAGAGAGGAAGATGGCGGTGTGCCCCCGACATCTTCCGTTCACCTTCCAGAATTTCAAGTTTATCGTAACATCCTTTGCCCGCCTTGTCAACCGGAGGTGGAACGGGAAATGGAAGGTCCGGGGGACAAAAACGGAAAAGGCAAATTCAGCTTGCCTAGGGCTTGTTTGAAAATTGGCGATGTGTCCAGCGGCGAGGAATTTTGGGCCGCTGGCAAGCAATTTTTTCGCAGGAATCCTGACGGATTTCAAGGAAAAATTGCGCCGTCCAGCGGTCAAAAGGCCCGTCGATTGGGCATGTTGACATTTTTCAAACAAGCCCTAGGTATTAAAATTCAGAAATGTGGAGGTCACCCGTGGAGGCTGGAGTAAAAAAAGAAAGACACGACGTACGTCGTGTCTTTCTTTTTTGGTACGGCTGAAGGGATTCGAACCCCCGACCTTTTGATTCGTAGTCAAACACTCTATCCAACTGAGCTACAGCCGCATGTCATTGAGAGGACTGTATTTGTCCTGCTCGCTGACGGCTTGATTATATTAGCACAGGTTGGAACAGAATGCAAGAGGAAAATAAAAATTTCTCCAAAAATTTTCTTCGGCCGGGAGAGGACCGGGTCAAGTGGAGCGCTCTCCCTCTGCAACAATGCGCTCCAGGCAGGCCATCAGATCCGACATGGTCTCCAGCTTGACATCCATCTGCAAAATGTGCTCCCGGAGCTCGGGTGGCATGGAGTCAAACTTTGCACGGATAGCGGGATTGACATAGGACATGGAAATCACCTCGCCGATAGTATGGACAGGGGTACGGAAATTCATACCATGAAAGGCAATAAAAACGCGCTCCGGAACCGGAGCGCGGGAGTTTTTGGTCTGTCCCCCACAGAGAGGCGTCTGCCACCCTGCGGGGGTACAGTGGTTTTGGGTGTTTGAAAAGAGAGGAAAGAGAGGAGGAGTCTTGATTGATTGCTCTGGTATCCTGACAATCTCTATTTTAACAGGTCTAAGCCCAAAGTGATGAACCATTTTCAAATTTAGTATGAACGTTTTATGAACGCGGAAAACGACTTTTTCCCTGGGTAAAGGGAAAGAAAAATGGCCATATACCGCCAGGCATGCCAATGAGCGAGCGTACTCGCAGCGCATGAAGTGCTACACAGTACGAATGCGGTACAGGGCGTTGAGCACCCGCCAGTTCTGGGGGAAGGGCCGCATCAGGTTCCAATAGCCAACCCCGTATAGACCATATTCGGGGATCAAGGCCAGCTTGGCCTGTATGCTACGGGCATCCTCAAACCAGACCTCATGGGTTATGCCGTAGCCATCAGTATAGCGGTACCAGGGGGCCTGGGCCTGCTCGCTGTATTGGATATCCACACCGTAGCGGACCGCCCTGGCCACCGCCTCCTGGGGGGAAATGGACTGAGCCTTGGTACGTCCCTGCACAAAGGGGAGCGGCCAGTCGTAGCCGTAGAGGGGGACGCCCAGCCAGATTTTGGAGGCCGGGATTTCCGTCAGGGCATACTCCACCACTTGGCGCACATTGGGCAGGGGAGCCACTGCCATCGGCGGACCATAGGTATAGCCCCACTCATAGGTCATAAGGAGTACCTGATTAACTGCCGCACCGATGGCGGCGAAGTCGTGGCCCTCATACAGTGTTCCGGGCTGATCGGCGGCAATTTTGGGGGCCAAGGCGGCGATAACCGGATAGCCCAGGGGATTGAGCCGCTCTGTGAGGCGGCCCAGAAATGCGGCATAGGCCCCCGCATCCTCGGCGTAGACATATTCAAAATCCACATCCAGCCCCCGGTAGCCCTTTTGCACCAGCATGGCCTCCAGATTGTCAACCAGCGTATCCTGTACCGCAGGCTGAGTGAGGGCCAAGTGGGCCAGCTCATTGGAGAAGCCGCCCTCTTCGGTCAGGGTGGACAGGTGCATCAGAGGAGCGGCTCCACCTTGGCGGGCTGCGGCGAGCAGGGCCTCGTCATCCAACTCCACCAGCGTGCCGTCAGGGGTAAAGCCATAGGTAAAGGGGGTCAGATAGGTGAGATAAGGGACGGTGGATTGGAGCAGCGCCGGGTCGATAAAGGGATAGGCGTAGCCGTTGACGGAGAGGGTGGCCTCCGGCGTGCTGTCGTAGGCGAGCACCAGGGTCTGGCCAGGATAGATCTCCGGGATACCGCCAAGTATGGGATTGTTGCGGTAGAGCTGGCGCAGTGGGAGCTGATAGGCCGCGGCGATGGAGGCCAGGGTTTCTCGGGGCTGGACCGTGTGGGTCTGGGTTGGAAATTGAACCACCAGCGCCTGCCCTACAGCCAGACGGGAGGAGGTTTCCAGGCCATTGTCCAAGATGAGCTGGGACATGGGAATGCCGTACTCCAGGGCAATGGAGTAGACAGTATCGCCGGGTTTGACTACATGGATGAGCATGGCAGTACCTCAGAGCAGGGTGATGAAATCCGCGTTGGCCCAACCCACCACGCTGTCAAAGCGCACCACATACCAGTTTTGCCACTGGTTGAGGACGGTGAGCCGCGCCCCATCATAGGCCCTGGCCAGGACGGGAGAAGAGGTGTCCGGCTTATCCCGGATATTGAGATAGCCCCAGGAGACATCCACTACGGCAGGACGCGAGGGGCGAGGCTCCAGGAAGGGCACGCCGAAGTATTCGGTCAGGGAGAGCACGATGTTGCGGGCCACGGCCTCCAGATTGTTTTTAATCCACGCAGCATCGTCCGCGTTGTCGTGGTAGCCCAGCTCAAGAAAGACGGAGGGAGCGCGGACACGGCGTACCTCTCCGACGGAGGTAGTGGGCTCCGCCCGTACCTGGTTGGGCAGTGGATAGAGGGTTTTCAGCCCGTCCGCCACCAATGTGGCCGCCCGCTGCCCCTGGACAGAGCCGGGATAGTAGAACACCAGAATTCCACGGGCCTGGCCGTACTGCCCCTCCGGGGCGGCATTGGAGTGGAGGGCCAGGTGCAGGTCGTAGTTGCCAGCGTTAGAGGCACGGATGGACGAGGCGGCGGTCATGTCGGGGGTATTGCGGGAGTATCGGATACCGGATGCGGTGAGATAGGGCTCCATGGCGTCGGCCAGGCGGTTCATCCACTCCTCTTCGGTGCCCCCGTTGACATACAGGTTGTTCTCCTGGGTGGAGGGGGAGAGATAGATGATGGGCATAGGGATACCTCCTTTTTGCTCCATCCTATGCACGGAGACGCCGTAGGGTCATTGCGGAGATAAAAGCAGGG
>ERZ1106950.341-NODE-341-length-51967-cov-33.935660_pt1 | contig 51967 bp, 45 predicted proteins | sample MGYA00403675_ERZ1106950 | MGnify/ENA primary metagenome ERZ1106950 (study PRJEB35170, sample SAMEA104062410) | human gut metagenome | biome: human gut; feature: human-associated habitat; material: faeces | place: Denmark | collected 2012-06-13 ... | reverse complement strand
GCACAAGGGGGCAGAATCGCTTGGTTTTAGGGGGCAGCTTACACTGGATTTTCCATGCAATAAGGGATACACAGAATGGTCGTTATAATTGCCGGTATGTATTTTTTCCAAATTACAAATTGAAGAAAATGTATGATAAGATGAATGCTAAATGCAGTCAAAATACAGTACCAATAAATAATATTATTGGTCAACACACTTGTTATGGTCAGTATCGACACAATAAAAAACTCTTCTGCAACAATGATAGAAAAATTCCGTGTGTCAATATCCATAAATTTATTCATACGTTGTGCTATCCTTGGAAATCGCCTATCAAAATCGGAACGGTTCTTATTCATCCATTTCTCAATCATGATTATTTCTTCAAATTCATGTATCATGAAAATGATGGGAAAAAGAAGTAGTATAAATTTATCCATAACATAATTTATCCATCACGAAATAGTCCCTTATTTTTAGGACCATATCCAGTTTTCATACTTTTTTACTGTTCCCATGCGTGAACAGTTGGCTGCAATGATTATTTATCATGACGGAAGCTGCTTTTGCTGAATCCGCCGAATATGCCCTTCACGATTTTGCAAAAGACATAAAGTACCAATACTACGACTATAATTTCTCCCATATCCTTTTTTATATTTAGCGTTACAAATTTCCAATAAGGGTCAGAGGCTTCCCTAAATACACTTAAACTGACAGGCAAATCCGTCACTAATATGGTATCGGTTGCCTTGACTTCCTATTTCCGATTTCCAGGTACGCGGCCAGGTTTCCTGCTGAGTGCCACATTGTACTTGCCTAAAATTTGGTACACAGTACTTTTGCTCTTGACATTGCAATGCGCCATGATTTCATTGACTGAATACCCGTTGTTGTACATGTCCACAGCTATTTTATCCCGCTCGGTCTTGCTCAACATTTTGCTCGTCTTCACCGGTACACTGATACTCTGTTGCAGGCGTATCACCCGGTCAGATGACTTGCGTAATACAGCCACTTCTTCCGGAAGAGATCCGAACATGGTCAGCACCTCCGCCGCCGTCGTGTCCGGAAACAATTCACCACGGGAGTCAATCTTGTCATGGATGGAAATAATGCGGACCACTTTGATCCGGCATAACTCTATCAATGCGGCCAACTCCCTCAAACCGCGCACGGCGTTACTGAATTTCGAGACAACCAGTTCGTCCCCTCTCTCAAGATTTGTCATGAGCTGTTTCCAGCGAGGTCTGAGCGTCTCGTGCTGGACTGATTCCTCTATCACTTGTACACAACCGTACTGGCACATCCATTCCTTGTCCGCATCATATTCATCATACGAATTTGCCTTAAATATATAACCAACTTTTGCCATGTCAATATCCAATACAAATGATAACAAGTGCAAATATACAAGTTTTATTTGAGTGGCCAAATCAAACCATTATAAAAATCGAACTATTTATTTTTAGTCCTTTTTCCTTTCACTTGTTTTCATTGATAATCATACTATTAAGTACGATATTAAAAAATGCACAAAATACAGTTCCAATGGTATTAAGTATAGAAAATTATATATAGTTTTGCGTGAAATAGTACGAAACATATAGTATGAAAATTCAAAAAACGAACCTTAAAGCATCAAGTTTTTTACACATGATAGCTGCCGCTTCAATCACGGTATGCATGTTCACATCATGTAATGGCGGATTGACTGAACAGTCCGAAAGCGATCCTGCCGGTACATACAGAAATTATCTGCTCGAAGTAAGGAAGATGAAATCTGTTTCATTTGAAGAGCTGTCAGAAAACCTTTGCCAATGGCAAGCCATAAGAGATTCCGTTTTTAACCATGTCCGGCAGGACACGGTTGGGACCCATGGTCAAGACCTTCGTAAAACATGCGAAGGCATACATGATTCCCTACGCCTGGAGTTCTCGCGTCTGGCTTTGTCAAGGCCACGTTCCTATCAGGAGTTATTCCTATTGAAAAGAAAACTTTCATCTAATGACAAAGACAATGGATTAATCCGGACCGTGGAAAAGAACCGTCCATTCTTTGAGTCATTAGATAAACGCCCAATCCATAAGGGAGACAGGAAGCAAATCATTTCGGATTATCGTACTTTGCTGGCCAACACTCTCCGAAATGGCATACACGGGACAGATGACATGACAGAGTTCATCGGAAAAGAGGATGCTATTTTTCGGGCGTTCTTGCCATATCTGTGCAGCATTGGTGATGAAGACATTTCAGATATAACGCGTGATACGGAAAGATGCTGTTTGCAGATTTTGTTTGCCGCCGAACGTAAAGAGATACCTCACCAGGATGCCCTCGTTTACCTGGCCATGCGAACCAATCGCAGACTGATACTTAATACCGGAACCTGCATCAATGACATTCATAATCAAAAGGTCCAAACAAAAGCACAAGCCTACGCATATATCTGGATGCTTATGCGCCCATACGTTTCTATGGACAGTTTCCACCTGTCGATGCTTTCTTCCAAAGACCAGGAACAGCTTGAACGGTTTGCCGTACAGACTCCGGCCATATTTGAGACTTTGTGCCGAATCTTGAACTCGGGAGACAACCGCCTGGATGAATTACCCGGAATGCTTATGGAGATTTACATTCACACGCTATAAACATAAAATCAAATGAATATGCTACGACACTTTCTGAAAGACTTTATGACGTTTGTCCCCCTTCAGTTGCCACAGCTGCTCGATGTAACCACTATGGAGGAGCCGCAGTTTTACGGGGACTATGTCCTGCTGACTTTTCCATTGCATGATCCTTATGACCTGGAAGAAGTGATGGATATGCTGGAGGATGATATGGAACTGATTGTGCTTTATCATCACATTCCTATGCAAGACGAACCGTTCGGCCATAGTACATGCGCTTACTCCAATCCATCTTTCGGCCAAATGTTCAAGGTGAACGCGAAGACTGATTCCGATGGCAAGGTCCATACCGTCCTTGTAACCATATATGATTCACTTGAACAAATGTACGGGGATCTCTGCCTTGACTTGCAACTCCATTCTAAAAGCGGAAAGCTGAAATACCAGAAGAACAAGGAGGACATACTTATTGACTTTTTATAAAAACAACAACATCATGAGAAATACATTATACAGGCAGATGGTCTATTGGATCAATGCCCACCGAACATGGATAGAGGTCGCAGACGACAACCTCTATAAAGAATATATCATCTCAAGAAGTGACAGGACGGACTACCTTGTCTCCCGAACTTTGGTCCTGCGGGCGTTCAAGACAAACGGAACATACCTCGAAGGTACCACATGGGCCATCCCTGAACATGAACTGAACAAAGCTTTGGCTATCTATCGCAAACAGGACCGGTCATTCAAGCAGCGAATCAAAAAAGCTGCAATGAACCTCACGGCCGTGGATGCCGAAACCATTATCCGCTTGGCAACTTATGATATTGTCCACTTGGAACTCAGAGCAACACCTATACACGTACCCGAAAAACCATATTACTTATGTTACTGAAAATATTGCAACTCATCTTTTGCGTGACCCCTCTTGTACTGTCATTGATATTGTACAAAAAGCCATACCGGTTTATGGCAAAGTTTCACGCTTCCATGAAACAAAACATCAGAGCCCGCAAACTTTATACACGGGTGATTCTGTTCCTGCTACTGCTTTTCCACTATGTCTATGCAAGTGGACATGCTGGTGAATTCGGCATCTTGGTATCAACCGTTATCTGTGCCGCTATGTTCTCGTTCAAGCTGGCGGACAGGTGTCTGAGCCGTTTGCATGATTCCATGGGTCTGTTTGCCGGCATCAGTGCTATAACATTGGTCAGCTGCTTTGAACCGTATCTGTACACTACTACCGTAACTGCGTACTATATTCTTTTGGCGGCCCTGTTCTATCCCTCTGCTCCGGTCACAGCCGAATGCGATGATGAAGAAAAGGCTGAAGGAACGACAACGCATCCTGAAACGATATCCGAAAAGAAACACGATAATCATCACGCGATGGTGTCTTTGAAGCGGACAAAGGCAGCATTTCAGAAACTCCGCACTGTAATAATCATTAAAACAAAGTAAAATGGGAAATAGTCAAGAGAATACGACCTTTATATTGGCAGATGTCAAGGTGTTTGATTTCCTGAAGGAGAAAGCCGGAGACCGTAAAACGAAGACGGAAGCGTATTGGGACCTGCTGGACAGATCAATGGCAGGTTTTGTTTCTCCATTTGTAAGAAAAGTGGAGCGAAAACTTCTTCCCAACCAATGTCATGTGACAATCTCCGATCTTGCAGAATTCTGGCATTGGCATCGTGCCACTGTCCGAACCTTTCTGGATGCTCTGGAATCTTTCGGGCTACTTGAACGCACAAAACTTAATAAAAGCGTCATCATCACCATGACCGTGCAGTCTGGAAAAAATGCAATAGCCGGAACTGAGCAGGATGAGCCGGACTTTGCCACACGAATCGGCAGTATATTGTCCGAATGGGTCATCGGCAAAAAGACATCGGAGGATGCCGGTCATTCATGTGGTCAGGCTCTTTGCCAGGCATTAGCCGCCATTGCCGGTAAAGATAATTCTCAGGCTTCCGGCAACGGCACCGATACGGTATCGGCAGAAGTCGTCAGACAGGAAGAAAAACTAAGGGAAACAATATTAGAGTGTATTGCCAATGCCGCTCTCCAGCGTGTGTTGCGTAAGTCAAGATTCGATAACAGTTCACAACTGTCGCAGTTCTTCACCCTTGACCTCGGCGGTGAATGGGGCGCGTTTATCGAGACCGCCAAAGAGCTTGCGGAGCTTGTATTTAATCCCGAAACATCCGGCGCAGGTGTTGATATGGACAGGAACAAAGAACTCCTTAAATCGTTCCGTATTCCCTTTTTGTCGCTTGCGGCAAAAGCCCAGACATTGTCGGACTGAACCGGGAAACGAAAATGAATTGTATAACCAGGAACAATCCATCCCTATCTCAGTCCTGACATCCTTCCAGTTTTATGAGGCAAGTGGGCTTGCCCACATGCCACGAAACAGAGGGAGTGGGTAGCCTAATACCCCTGCCGACTAACGTCGCAGGGAGGCATGTCCGAACAAGCAGCAAGCTGGGACATGATGGATTGTACAAAACAACACGGAAACAATATGGCAAATGCAAAACAGGTACTTGACGTACATGTATCCAAAGGGATAACAGTGGCTCAGAGTAATGAACATATGCGCAATTGGACAGAGAAAGGTTGGAAAAGGGCTACTGACCTTGGTAATTATGACCCGACACGTGAACACCTGAATTTTGAAGTCGTATCAGGAGGTAAGATCCGTCCTATCGACAAAGGCCGGAGCATTCCTGAGCGAATGGCTGAACTGTTGCATAAACGAGGCATAAAGAATCCCAATGAAGGTTTGGAAGAACCGAGATTCCGTACAGTCGTAAATATCATTTTTGGGGGCTCTCGCACACGGATGCAGGAACTCGCATTTGGCAAGCAGGAAGTCGATTTTGAAAAAGGTGCGGACAATAGACACATAAAAAGGAAGAGTGAGATTGAACGTTGGGCAAAGGATGTCTATTCATTTGTCTGCGGCAGATATGGTGAACAGAATATTGCCGCATTCATTGTACATCTGGATGAGTTGAATCCACATGTGCATTGTACTTTGCTGCCAATCAAAGATGGGAAGTTTGCGTACAAGGAGATATTTGCCGGTAAGGACAAATATGAATTCAGCGAGCGCATGAAACAGCTTCATACGGACTTTTATGCAGAAGTCAATAGCAAATGGGGCATGTCCAGAGGCTCAAGTGTTTCCGAAACGGGAAAGAAGCATCGCAGTACAGAAGAATACCGTCGTATGCTGTCAGAGGAATGCTCTACAATAGAAGAGAATATCAGCCGCCATCAGCAAGTCCTGTCCTCTCTCCATTCGGACATCCGGATGGCAGAGCACAGGGTCAAGGGCTTGACTTCAATGGTGGAAAACTTGAAAAAGGAGCAGGCCGAAAAAGAAGCCCAATTGTCGGCACTCAAAAATGATATGGAAGCCCGGAAAGGTGATGCACAGACTTTATCTGCCGAGAAAGAAAAGCTCGAAAATGAGCTGGCCGCTATCCAGAATAAATTGGCAGACAAACAGGAGAAGCTACAGACCGCTGACCGACAACTTTCCGAGCTCAAGGAAAATATGGATGCCATTCAGGAGCGGACAGAAGAACTGAAGGAAGAAGCATACAAATACTCGCGTGATGTCCATTCCAAAGTGGACAGTCTGCTCAAGGATGCCATGTTGGAGAATATGGTCAATGAGTGGCGGGAAATGTCGGCACAGATGAAGCCTTCCGAACGGCAACAGTTCGATGACACGCTCCTGTGTTCCGTGGCGGAACGGGGGACGGAAGTCATGCGCTGTGCGACAATGCTGTTTCTTGGAATGGTCGATGATGCCACAACATTTGCCGAAACACATGGCGGCGGAGGTGGCGGAAATGACCTCAAGTGGGGACGTGATGAAGACGAGGACAACCGTGCCTGGGCTCTCCGGTGCATGAAGATGGCAAGTCGCATGATGCGTCCTTCCAGTGGCAAAAAAGCCAAACGATAAATGGCAGAAATGTATTACAATCAAAGTTATAACAAATAAAAATCATTTGAATATGACAAAACAAATCATTCTTATCTTTGCCGTTCTCTGCTCCGTGCAGGTACAGGCAAATTCACGATATACAGAAAGAGATACTGTACAACATGAGTTCTTCCATGATGCCACAGAACTGTTCCAACCCCTCCAGCCGGTCTATCTTGACGGTGTGGTAGTGCCAAGAACCGGGAGTGGCAATTGGTTTGTCAGTGTCACCGGAGGTGCAACCGCTTTTCTCGGAACGCCTCTTGGCTGCGAAGATCTGTTCGGACGTGTGAAACCCTCGTACAACCTTGCCGTCGGAAAATGGTTTACTCCTGCCGTTGGCGCCCGCATACATTACAGCGGTTTGCAATTCAAAGATGCCGGGTTATCCACGAAAAATTACCATAGCGTCCATGCAGACCTGCTATGGAACCTGCTTGGTTATCGGTATTCCGGACAGGAGCAGACACGCTGGGGACTTGCCCCATTTGTCGGAGTCGGACTGATACACAATTCCTCCAACAAGACTTCTCCTTTCGCCTTCTCATACGGTATTCAGGGACAATATCGGATTTCAAAACGGGTAAGTGCAGTACTGGAGTTCTCGGGGACAACAACCTCACAAAAATTTGATGGCTATGGCCGAACAAACCGCCTGGGTGATCATATGGTATCACTGACAGCCGGATTCACCTTCCATCTCGGGAAAATAGGTTGGAAACGAGCTGCTGATGTCACGCATTACATCCACAGGAATGAACAGCTCATCGATTATTCCCGTGCCTTGTCCGAGAAGAACAGCCGCTATGCCGGACAACATGACCGCGACAAACGAACGCTTGCTGAACTGAAGAAGATTCTGGAAATCGAAGGTCTGCTTGATACCTACGGGCACTTGCTGGAAGATGAGAAGAATGGACAACAAAGATATCCTGTAAACAATTATAGTGGGTTGAACTCATTGCGTGCAAGACTGAAACACAGACATTGGGACGGAATATCTCCTCTCGATACGGCATTCATTCATAACAACAATAACAACAAGGACAAACAGAATCCGGATTCCCTGGTATCGAATAAATTCATAACGGCTGAAGGGCACAATCCCATGGTTGTGAATCATGTCTCGGATAGCTGTATCGGAGCTCCTGTATATTTCTTTTTCACTCTTAACACGGCCCGCCTGACAGATGTTTCACAGAAACTCAATCTGGATGAATTGGCAAGGGTCGCAAAGAAATATGACTTGCATGTAAGAGTTACCGGGGCTGCGGACAGTTCTACAGGGACATCCGGCATCAATGATTCATTGAGCCAGTCAAGAGCGGACTTTATCGTTTCGGAACTGAAACAGCGCGGCATTCCTGCAGAAAGGATCACAAAAATCAGCAGAGGTGGAATTGCCGACCATCAGCCGACCGAAGCCAACAGACACACGAAAGTTGAACTGTTTTAGCCATAGAGAATCTATTATTAACCAAAAGCCTCTCCGCTGTGAAGCGCAGAGGCTTTTTACTTGATACCTGGTAGTACGTATTCCGAAAGAAATCATTTGGAGGCTTCCAGTGATTCTTTTCTGAACTGTTTCAGAAGCTTTTCAAGTTCAAGTGACGCTTTACGGGCACGCATTCCTGCTGCCTTATTGCCTTTTTCAATCTGAAGTTTGGCATTCTCTGAAAACTGAGCGAACAATTCGCTGATCTGAGCAAATGAATTTTCCATATTACAATACATTTATATAATACAATACGTTGGCAAAGATATTGAAATATATCATTCTTTTGTCAGAACGCGTTCTGTTATATCATGAATAGCATGATAATGCCATTTTTATACCCATTTCTATATTCAATAAATTGATATTCTCTCTCATCACCGGCTTTCCTTGCCGGAGAGATTTCATATGCAAAGGTACAGCGACGGACGGTCGCCAAGTACCGCTGTGCTAACGGCTCCCGGATCTTCACGGCAGCCTTCCACAAATCGAAGATTTGGGTATTCCGCTTTATCCTGTCACTGTTTACTTGTCTTGTTCGTCCTATGCTCGCTGTCTGTCCTGCATAAAAATCATTCCCCGACAAGAAGCCGGAAGAGCTTCGATAAGAGGGATAACAAAAACAATGTTCAACAATTAAATTATTACGATTATGCCGAATTGGTGCAGTACTGCGTATGTGATAGATGGCGACGCAAAAGAAGTGAAGCAACTGTATGAGTTGATGAAAGGACTGGAAGAACGTAAGACACCTTCAGTAGAAAACGGATTTGGGACTACTTGGCTGGGATGTCTCGTGGATGCTTTGGGTAAGGATTGGAACGATGTACGTTGCCGTGGCTCTTGGAACGGACTTGAAATGGACGGTGATGTATTGAAGTTTTCCACAGAAACAGCGTGGGCCCCATGCAGTGAGACATTTGACCTTGTGAGGGAAGCGTTCCCCAATCTTCGCTATTACTTTCAGGCGGAAGAGCCAGGCATGGAAGTATATGAAACAAACGATGAATTTGGTACATATTTCAGTGACAGGTTCTTCTTGGACGCATGTTCCCCAGAGGAAGAGTATCTCAGTGAATATTTCGAGACCCAAGAAGATGCGTTCGCTTGGCTTGAAGAAAAATGCGGAGAGCCGATAAAGTCAGCAGAGGATGTCAAGGCACTTGACGAACGCTGGCAAAGCAAGAGCGAAGATGCCTTCTGCTACCTGCATGAATTTCAAATAGTAAACTAATTCAATCCGACATCAGCAAATGATTCCCGAGCATTATTTGTTCGGGAGTCTTTTCTATGCTTTTATAGACCTCCTGTTTTACAAAACTGCGCTGGAGGTGCATACCCTTTATATTCGGCCAGGTTATTCCTCTTGTAAGAAATATATGATTTCCTACCTGCCGGCACTTTCTTGTCGGAGAGATTTTATATGCGAAGGTACAGCGACGGACGGTCGTCAAGTACCGCTATGCTAACGGTTCAAGGATACTGGACAGCGAAGAATATGCGGATGTGCAACGTCTAAAGATATTGGAGAATACAACACCTGTCCTCATTTGTGCGAATATTGTTATGCAAATTCTTCCAAACATATTGCTGTCGAAAATTGGAAACGTCATCAGAAAAACAGATTTGCTGAAACGATAACCGGCATATAACTCCCATCATTTTTGTGTGCTTGGAATCGCCGGGCCATCCCATGCTGCCTATTATATTTTTCTTCGTGATAAATAACTTCCGAACTTCATGGTACACATATGGCAAGAAAGGTTTTTGAATTGTGTACAAAGTTTCGCAAAATAATATCAATCAATTTATTGCCGAATGAAATAATATTTGTATTTTCGCTATTGTAATTTGAAAAATGTCTTATCTATGATGTATGAATGGTGATAAAAGCACAGATATATGCCACCCGTATATAACAAATATTTCTTGTTCAAACGGTGCTTCGCCTTGTCAGGCGGAGATTTTTTCCGTGCCATCACTGTTTCATAAGGCCATTTTCAGCTTCGAGAAACATCTGTACGATGTATTAAAAAAGTCTGCCGAAAATTTGGAAATGTGTGAAATTCGTGTACACACACATTCTGACCGGCATTTCCCGCGCGTTAATTTACTTATTTTCAAAAAGATATGCAAGGACGGGAACTCTTTTTTCAGGAGTTTTCCGCCCTTTTCCGTATTCGTATGTCCTCTTTTTATCCACCTTCAAACTGAATGATGTATGAATACAGAAACAATCCATATCCTGATAGCCGCCTGCACGCTGATTGCTGCGGGCATCGCATCCTTTCCGTACAGGCTGAGCTACGGCAATACTTCATGGCTGCCCTGGTGGATGCAGCCTGACTGCAAATACCTTGAGCGTCCTTATGAGTACGACTATCCGGCACGCAACATCAATCTGCTTTTTTCCGTTTCCGTTATGGTAATCGGGATACTGGCGATGCTTTTCATCTTGACTCCGGATCTGCCCGACGACGTACCGGCAGAGAGATGGTTTGCCGCCCTTGCAGTTCTTTACCCTGCATATGCCTCCTGCCAGGTGCTTTTCTGGAGGAAGGACTACGGCGACGGTTTCTGCTATGCCGACAGGATTACATCATTCAGCTATGGAAAGGTATATACGATTCTTCTGGCAGCTGCAACCACATTTGCCCTTTACCTTACAAATGTGGTGACATTATCTGTTTATCGTGTGGTGAGTATGGTATTCTGTCTGCTCTGCTGTCTGTTCCTCATACATGACTATATCCGTACATTCCGGCTACGTGGCGACAATGAATACAGTGACCCGATAGGAATAAAGGAAATGTATCCCGAAAGCCTCGGTCTGCTGGCTTTTCCGCCTCTTGCTGTCTTGTCCGAGGGGGCTTTATGGTGGAACCCCTCTATATATACCATTGTTTTTGCCGTTCTGCTGTCAGTGAACACGGTGTTGCGTTATCTGTTCCGCTTTCACCCTGCAATCAAAGGTGACGAGCACGAGCGCAGAGGGTATCTGCGGTATTGGAGACGGCATAATTTTGAGGATGAAATAATATAACTGATAAAAATATGACTGAATTGAAAAAATGGATTACGACCGCACTGTTGACACTGCTGTTGCTTCCGGCAATGGCGCAGCAGAAAGCAGACACGACCTACACCTTCCGCTTCGTCCCGCAGAAGGACATGTTCTACGTGCCTTGGAATGGCAATGACACGGAACTTGCCCGCCTGTTGGAGTGTATCGAAAAAAACAAAACCACAATTCTTAACGGCAGGCTGCCGCTGCTGGTTGACGGCTACTGCAACTCGCTGGGCAGCGAAGCCGAGAACCTTGCCACGGCGAAGATCCGTGCCAACCGTGTGAAATCCGAACTGATTATCCGTGCGGAAATCAAGGAAGAAAACTTTATCACCCGCAACCATGCGACAGAGGGAGACTTTGTCACTGTGCGCCTAACGATGCCGGTCAAGGAAACAGCCGCGACGGATGCGGAAGCGGAAGCACGACGCAAGGCGGAAGCCGAACGACTGGAAGCCGAGAAGCGTGCCGAACAGGAACGACTTGCCGAAGAGCAGCGCAAAGCGGAAGAAGCCCGACTTGCCGCTGAAAAGGCAGAGGCAGAGAAAGCCGCTCAACAAAATACACTTGCCGACATGCCGTCGGAAACCAAAATCACAAATGATTGTCATCTCTCCCTGCGTGCCAACCTGTTGCGCTGGGCTACCCTGACACCCGATTTAGGACTTGAATGGCGCATCTGCCCGTCGTGGGGCATTGCCGTAAACGGCTCGTGGACTTCTTGGAGTTGGAATGACAAAGACCGTCGCTATGCACTCTGGGAAGTGGCTCCGGAAATACGTTATTACATGGGTGAGAAGAAAGCCTGGTATCTGGGTGCGATGTTCAAGGCCGGACAGTTCAACTACAAGCTCTCCGAAACAGGCAAGCAGGGCGACCTGATGGGTGGCGGCATCACTGCCGGCTACCAGCTGCGGCTGAACAAGGCATTAGATCTTGATTTCAACCTCGGCTTGGGCTACCTGAATGCCGACTATGAGAAATATGAAGTCATCGACGGTGTGCGCGTGCGCCGTGGCAACGAGACAAAGGACTGGTGGGGCCCCATCAATGCCGGTGTGACATTGGTATGGAAGTTATTCTAACTCGGAGGAATCGAATATAAAAGCAAGACAATATATAAATATGATGGGAATGGCAGCCGCCGTGCTGCTCTCTTCCTGCGTGAAGGACACGCTTTATGACACGCCGCATCCCGACTACGGGAAGATTGCGGTGACAGCCGACTGGTCGGCCCGCGGTGAGGGCATCGACATACCTGCCACATGGACGGTCAACATGGGCGACTATACGGGTACGGAGACTTCCGCCACCCATACACCCGACCATCTGTTTGCTCCGGGCAGCTACACCCTTGCGGTGTGGAACCCGGCTGAAGGAATCACGGTAAGCGGCACCACCGCCACCGTTGCCGCAGCCACGGGAAACCGGGCAGGCACGGATGCCTTTGTGAACAATACTCCGGGATGGTTCTTCACCTATACGGAACAGTTGAGCATCGAGAAAGACAAGGACTATCCGCTGACCGCCGCGATGAAGCAGCAGGTGCGCGAGCTGACGCTTGTCGTCGAGCCGACGGGTGATGCCGCCGGACGCATCACGGAGATTATTGCCCATCTGACGGGTGCAGCCGGAACACTCGACTTCGCAACCGATACCTACGGAGCCGCTTCGAGCGTCGTACTGCCCTTCACCAAGATAACCGAAGGTGATGATGCCGGCAAGTGGAAAGCCACGGTGCGGCTGCTGGGTGTGACCGGCACGGAACAGTTGCTGACGGGCGAAATCCGCTATGCTGACGGCAACCCGACCCCCACCACGTTGAAAAGCGACCTTACGGAAGCTCTCAAGGAGTTCAACACCGGAAAGGGCGAATCGCTGACCCTCGGCGGAACGCTGGTTGAGACTCCCGAAGGCATGGAAGTGGACGGAGCCGGAATTACCGGCTGGGAAGAAGTGAAAGGTGATGATGTAAATGCCGATTTGTAACTAATAAAATGACAGATATAATGAAGACAAGATTTTTTGCACTTGCGGCGCTCGCCCTCGCACTGGCAGCCTGCAATAACGACAACGAGATTCTGAACAATGACGGTCCCGTGGCCGCCCGGTTTATCGCCGACATCGCCCCTGCCACCCGTGCCAGCGGAACCACATGGACTGGCGGAGACCGCATCGGCGTCACCGACATCGGCAACGATACCCGGTACGGCAACGTGCCTTTCATCCTGAAAAACGGGAAATTTGAGGCAGAAGGAAAGGTTATCTATATCGAAGATACAAAGACCCATACTTTCCGCGCCTACTATCCGTACAACGCGGTGGGAGGCATCCTCACAGCCACGACCGATGCCACGGCGCAGCAGAACCAGCCTGCCATCGACTTCCTCTTTGCTTCAGGAGCCACGGGAGACAAAAACAACCCGGTAGTAAGCTTCACCGACAAAACCGCCAAAGGCGGTGAAGACAACTCCTTCCACCACCGCATGAGCCAGATAACCCTTACCTTCGAGGCGGGCGACGGCGTGGATTTCAGTGTGATCAAGCCTGAACGTTACACGCTGGACGGATTGAAACTCACCGGTACGTTCAACACGGCCGACGGTATTGCCACCGCAGACGACGGGGCACAGACCGGAGAACTGACCATGGAGCTGGCAGACGGCAACCTCACGTCATCGGTCATCCTCTTCCCGCAGACAGCTGCATCTCTGCCATTGACTGTGAATTACAGAAGTCAGAATTATCGTGCCACGCTCACCGTGCCCGAAGGCGCACTGCAGGCGGGCAACAACTATACCTATACCGTCAAGGTACGCAACAAAAACCTTGAAGTCAGCGAAGCCACCATTGCAAAGTGGAACGATATAGACGGCGGAGAAGTGGGCGCTGACCTGTAAGACAATGAAGAATTAAGAATGAAGAATTATGAGACATAGATTATTTATCCCCGCAGCCACCGCGCTGCTGATAGCCCTCACCGCCTGCACACAGGACGAACTGGCGGAAGGCACGCTGCCCGAAGGTGAATATCCCGTAGTCATCCGTGCCACCGGACTGTCCGTAGAGGCAACGCCGCTGGCAACCCCATCAACCCGTGCCACCGTGGACGGCGACTGGCAGGGCGTACAGACCGTGGCACTCAAGATGGGCGACGCGGTAAAGGAATACACCGTGACGGCCACGGATGCCGACGGATACAAGAGTGCCACGCTCTCACGCGAGAACGACCCGCACTACTGGACCAGCCGCGACCCGATTACCGTATCAGCATGGTGGCCCCTCGACAAGGCAGACATCACACAGATGCCTGCCGTGAAGGTGGCGGCTGACCAAAGCAAGTTGGCAGACTTCCAGAACAGCGACTTTATCTCTGCTGAAAACCAGACGGTAAAATTTGACGACCCGACTCTTGAATTTACCCACCGCACGGCACGCGTGGCAATCGAACTGAAACCCGGTACGGGATTCACGAGCGTGGACGGTGCCACGGTGAGCCTCGTGAGCCTGTCCGCCGATAACGGCAACCCGACCGCCATCCAGACCTACCACGCAAGCGGCAACAGCTACGAGGCACTGACCGCCCCGCAGACCGTTGCGAAAGGCGAGCCGTTCATCCGCGTGGAACTTGGCGGCGGCAACTTCTACTTCCGCCCGCAGAACGACGTCGTGCTGGAGGCGGGCAACCGCTATAAATATACCGTCAACGTCAATGCCACGGGGCTGACGCTGGCAGGCTGTGAAATCGGCAAATGGGACGACGGCGGCGGCGAGAGCGGCGCAGCCGAGGATTTGGGCTACAACTACGACACCACCACCAAGACCTACACGGTCTATAACGCAGACGGCCTGCTGGCATGGGCGGAAGCCGCAAAGAGTGATCTCAGCTTCAACTGCACCCTGACTGCCGACATCGACCTGACGGGCAAGAAGTGGACACCGATAGGTAAAGGCACCACTTCTGAATCCGGTTACCAAGGCACCTTCGACGGACAGGGACACCGCATCACGGGGCTGGCCATCACTACGGACAATCCGCAGGGTGAGAGTGCTGCGTTGTTCGGCGGTATCGGCGGCAACGGCGAGGTGAAGAACCTGCAACTGGTGGATGTGGACTACGATGTGCGGCAAAACGGTGTGGCCGGTGGCATAGCGTGGAGCAACTTCGGCACCCTCACCGCCTGCTCCGTAACGGGAGATATTTCTGCAACAGGAGGATATGTCGGCGGCATTGCGTCTTCCAACTTCGGTAGCATTATTGGCTGTTGGTTCGATGGAAATTTAACGTCAGGCATTGGTAATGGCGGAATCGCTGCTCTCAACTATAGCACCATCACCGCCTGCTATTATGGTCAGAATGGGTATCCCGGAGTAGCAATTAACGATGGCACCGATGATACGCATCGAATAGACTCCGGCGACTCCTGGCAGCCAGCCGTCGATGGCATGAAAGCCGCCCTCACCGGCAACGACTACCAATGGGCACTCGGTACCGACGGTCTGCCCGTACTGCAAAAGAAACAATAACAACCCCTAAACAACACGCATCATGAAACGAACAACCATTCATATATCCGCAGCCCTCGCCCTGCTGCTCGGCTTTGCCGCCTGCACGCAGGACGAAGCGGGCTTCCTGCCGGAAGGGGCGGAAGGCACACCCGTCGTCTTCACCGCCACGGGGCTGAACCCCGACGCGACAGCCACCGCAGGTACCCGTGCCCCCGTGGACGGCAACTGGGAAGGGGTCTCTTTAGTGGGCGTCCTGATTGGCGGCACGGTGAAGGCATACAATGTGACGCCCTCCACCTCCGACAACACCGGCGCCACGCTGACCTCCGATGACCCGCACTACTGGACCAACCACGATAACATCACCGTCACGGCGTGGTGGCCCTACACCGCTGGGGAGACAACCCCGCCTGCCGTGGTGGTAAAAGCCGACCAAAGTGCCCGGAAGGACTTCGAGGGCAGCGACCTCATCGTGGCCGAGGAACAGACGGTGAGCTACGGCAACCCCACACTCCGCTTCACCCACCGCACGGCGCGGGTCACCGTCATCCTGACGGACTACACCGAGGAGCGGATGTTCGTGCGGCTGACAGGCCTCTCCACCGAGAACGGCAACCCCGCCCAAATCACCCCGTATAACAAGGGCGGTGACACCTACACCGCCCTCGTCGCCCCGCAGACGGTGGCGGCGGGCACGGCCTTCATCACCTGCAAATTCACCAACGGCAAGGTCTTCGTCTATAAGATGAAGGAGGCTACCGACTGGCAGGCGGGCGAGGAATATACCTACACCGTCTCCCTCGCCGCGGCATACCCCGGCTATACAGACGACGGCAACGGCAACTACACCGTGACCTCCGCCGATGGGCTGAAAAATGTAGCCAAGCTGGTGAACGAAGAGGGCAAGACCGACATCAACATCACCCTTGACACAGACCTCACCCTGACGGGAGAGTGGACGCCGATAGGCACTGAAAGCCAACCATACACCGGCACCTTCGACGGCAATGGCAAGACCATCACGGGGCTGACCGTTACGGGAAGTGACCGATATACGGGTCTGCTCGGCTTCATCAAAGGCACGGTGAAGAACGTGGTGCTGACAGAAATAAACATAACAAGTGGCACGTTCGTCGGCGGCGTGGCGGGATGGAGCTTTGGCGGCAACATTGAAAACTGCTCGGTGTCGGGCAGCGTCAGCGGTAGCGACGTAGGCGGTGTGGTGGGCTATCAACAGGGCGGTTCCATCACCGGATGCAGTTCCTCGGCCACAGTGAAGGGAACGCAGCGGGCAGGCGGCGTGGCAGGTGCAACGAATTCCGGTGCCACCCTGACCGCCTGCTATGCCACGGGCGACGTGACCGTTGAAAACGACGGTACGAACAACTCCCATGCCGGCGGCGTGGTGGGATACAACGGAGGTGGCACCCTGACCGCCTGCTATGCCACGGGCAGCGTGACCGGTAGCGGAAGCGGCACCATCTATGTAGGCGGCGTAACGGGAAGCAACAATTTAGGCACCCTGACCGCCTGCTACCATGCCAAAAGGAATATCAACGGTCCGAACGGAACCACAGGCGGCGTGGTGGGACGGAACTTCAAGGACTCCATGATTGGTGGCGGTATCATCACCGCCTGCTACTGGGGAGACAACGGCCAGACACAAGGCATCGGTGAAGACCAGGTAGGCACCGGCGGAACCACACAGGTGACGGACGGTAACTGGTCAGGAGCCAAGGATGCCATGAACGCCGCCCTGAAGAATGCGGGCTCAGCGTGGTCTTATACAACAGGCGAGGACTTCTTACCCACACTGGAACAAGGGCAACAATAAAAGCCGGGTCCAAAGTTCGGCTGACAGAGATATAGAACAGTAAATTACAGGGCATTATGATACGCAAGATACTGACAACTTACGCTGCACGGCTGGATGAATATCTGGCCCGCTCACACCGGCAGCCCGAAGGGGTGGCCGAGGTCGGGCTGATAGGCTCTGCCGGCGAGCAATGCCCTAACAAGCTGGTGGTCTCTCTCGTTAATCTGGAACGGGAAGCCAGCGGCGACGGCGGCTATATGCAGCGTGCCGCAACCGGCTATGCCTGGGGCAACGTGACCGGTTCCGGAAGCGGCACCATCTATGCAGGCGGCGTAACGGGAAGCAACGATTTAGGCACCCTGACTGCCTGCTACCATGCCAAAGGGACTGTCAGCGGCCCGGGAGGAGCCACAGGCGGCGTGGCGGGACGGAACTTCAAGGACTCCATGTTTGGTGGCGGTATCATCACCGCCTGCTACTGGGGAGACAACGGCCAGGAACAAGGCATCGGTGAAGACCAGGTAGGTACCGGCGAAACCACCAAGGTGACGGACGGCGACTGGCAGAAAGCCGTTACACAGATGAGCGCCGCCCTGCAAAGTGCAGGCTCAGAGTGGCAGTACGAACTCACCGGAGCATTGCCAACATTGAAGAAACTGTAAACCGTCGGGTGGGAAAAGTTCCGCTTGAAACGGAATATAACCGAAGTATAACAGTTGTATCTGCGATTATTGAAAAGTGAAAAAAGAAGCCTTCGGCAGTGCCGGGGGCTTCTTTTTTATTAACTAATCTTTATCCAATATAAAGATTCAACATCAAGCTCAGATTAGCCAGTTTTCCGTCATGAGGAACATTAAAAATGATCTTGTCCTCACGAGCCAGCCAATTGCTCCAGCAAACTGTCGTCCATCCAGACCAGTTGCTTTCGTTACCACCTCATTTTTTCAAGAGTTTCCATATAACGGCGGATCATTCACCATTTTATTTGTATCCATAACTAAAAATTTGCCGATACTGGCATATAATCCTTGTTGTATTCGTGCGGCCGAAATTCCTGGCCATCCATGCCGCCTTTTATATTTCCCTCCTTTTACATAACCACTACTTTTTTATCACCTATAACCGTTGGTTTTTTCTATTGGCCCAAACTCGCGTCATCTTGTTTTTTACTCAGCAAATGTACGGCGGATGAATGGCTTCCCAAGTACCGCTGATGCTACATCGTCGAATTTTTCCGAAACTTTCCGGAATCACAGATTGCGGTATTTCATAAAAATTCATCCTCTGTTCCTTGTTCCCATTCTTATTTCCGCCGTGATTCTCGCACGTAAAAATCAACCTTTCGGCGAGTCTAAAGGCTCAAGAAAAGGGAAATAAAAACAACAACTTAAAATTCAGAATTATGCACAGCAGAGTTTTTCAAATTTCAACAACACAGATAGACAAGGAAAACTATCTGAACGAAGACACCCTCAATCAGGGCGACAACAGTTTTTACGATTATTGTGCCGACATCAGCGATGAAGAGCGCAAGGAAGAGATAACCAATTTAGTCAATTCCATCCTGCCGAAAGGAATGTTCGAACTTGTATCGGAAGACACGATACGTTATACAGGTGATGGCATGGAACAATGGAAAGAGAAGTATGTTGCAGAAATCCGGAAGAAAGCGGACGCCATTACTGTCGAAAATATGTTTGAGTGGAGTTCTACATATTACCTCAAGCAGGCAATAGATAATCCGCTGGATACCGGCTATCATTTTTATCTGAATGGAGACGGATGCCAGTCATTTGCCGAGCCATCCTTTGAGTTCATGCTGTTTGTCAGCTCTCTTGAACCCGGCACTTTGCTCTATGTCGGAGGCGTCATTGATTATCACTTCTGACGGTATATGTCGTATAGCCACCCGCTACCATGCGGGTGGTTTCACCCAACTCATTTAATGAAGTACAGCAATTGAAAGTATTACAATGAAGACAAAAACACTCCATAGTCAGGATGCAAAAAAAGTTGGCATCAGCAGTTTCCCCAATTTTCACAAGTCAGGAAGCATCAGTGGAATGAAAAAAACCTATTATGGACGGGACGCCCTGCTTGTGCGTTGTGGCAGTTATATTTACAATGTGTCAAGTGCCCCTGAAATATACTACAAAGTAGCACATTAGTATTTTAGTAAAGTAGTAAAATAGTAAATAAGTAAAATAGTAACATGAAGACTTGCAGAAAAGATTTTCAAGGCAGGAAAAGCACAACGGTTCTTAAATTGCTTTGCCGTAATATAGCTGCCGGACGTTTTAACTGGCGGAGATACTGTACGCCTCAGACTTATTTCGGTCAGGAGATTTGCGTTACACCATTGCACTGTTCCTATGGCCAAATCGGCTACACCGTGCATTTCCCTTACTCCAACATGCCGGAAGTGGAATATGATTGGGAAATGGGAAAATTGACAGTAGATGAAGAAAACTGGAAAGAATATTTCCGACATAGCGAACAATGACAAGGGGCTGGCATTCACACCAGCCCCAAATCCTTTTCCTTCATCGTCGCATTCCACCGCTATATTCGGCCTCCTGCTGTTCCTCCCTGTATTCTTCCAGGTCGTTCAGTTGCTCATTCACGCCCTGGAGATTGGTATCCAGTGTCATGTTGTGGTCATAAGGGTAATGATGCTTCACGGTCATGCCCGCGTTGGTCATCGTCCCCACATCCAGCGAGTCCCTGTCCCTGTTGTAATTGACATGCAGCACGTCACCGTTCGGCATTTCGAAGACCGGCATCTTGTGCCGCGTCATTTCCGCAAACTGTTCCGCAGCCATTTCCCTCGCCAATGCCTTCACATCCTCGCTGGCCCTGTCAACTCCATATCTTCGGATATGGTCTCGTACTTCCTGTTCGGTGTATTTCAGCATCACGTCATAAGTTCCTCCTACACTACCGTTATACACGACAGCGAAATGCTGGTCTTCAATCAGCAGGTCATCGCCACGGTTCTGCAAAGGAGAGGCATAGGTGTACTGTTCATCCATTCCGTTCCCGTCGTAATACTCTTTCGCAAGAATGAGCAGCCCGTTGTAGTCCCCTTTGTCTTTCAGTGCGTCAAGCCGGTTGGTATCATCCGCCATTTGCAGATAGGCTACAGAAGCATAATATACCTTTTCCTTCGGGGTTTCCGTCCGTTCCTGATTTTCGGTCTTTTCCCTTTCTATATCCCTGGCTATCTGGTCTATTTTCTGCGTGATCATGGATGATGCCTTCTTCACGTCCATAAGCACAGTCTTAATGTACTGGGGTGACTCCTTCAGGTTATCCAACCACGATTTCAGATACGGACAACTGTCCTCTTTTATATGTTTGGCCATTCCGTAGCGTTGGGAGATCAATGCACCGCACAATTCGGCCACAAGTTCTTCATCGCTATACTCCTTTGAACCGAAAGAGGTCGGTTGAAAACGGTTTAGCACACCTTCCGCACCAGTCGAATGTCCCATCTCATGGAACAGTGTTCCGTAGAATGCTTCCCCGTCCTTGAACTGCACCTTCTCCGGTACGGTGATTTCATTCTTGCTAATCGAATAAAAGGCATCATCCTGATGTTTCACGTTGATGGGACATATCCATAGATTGTCGCGTATCAACCTCTCCACCGGTTCGAAGCTGAACATTTCACCTTCATGAACGAATGGACGGCCGTTTTCCTTTTCCAGCTTCTCCCACAGTTCAGGACGAGCCTCTTTCAGATTCGTCTGGGCGACGTTGAACACGCGGAATACCTGCATCTTGGGATACACGTTATACTCTTTCTTTTCGTCCTCGGACAAGTTTTTGTAATCGTCATACTTGATCTTCTCCTTGGTCTCCTTGTGGATGCAGGTAAATGTGGTCAGCATGACGGGAAACGATTTCTCGCCTTTCAGTACCGATACCCTCGGCAGTTCCTCGCCGTTCTTGCCCGGTTTGTTCAGTCTCTGCACGCAATCAAATGTGCAGAATCTCGGAATAGTGTATCCTTCCTTTTCGCAGTGCAGCATGAGCATAAGCGCATTCATACCATTGTATTCGCGTCCGGACAGATTGCGTGGCCACTGAAGGCTGCCCTCGGTGAACCAGGGCTTCTTCCAGTCCTTGCTGATATTCTCCAGCTTTTCAATCATCATTTCCGCAAAGAGGTCGAGAGCCTTGTCTTCGCTGTTCGGCCCTTCTGTATTTTGTCTCCTGTAGCCTGCCATAACCGTTACTGATTGGAGTTAGACGAATCTGCGACACATTGTGTAAGTTCCTCTACACGGCAGGATACATTAGGCTTACCGTTATGGACAGTCAGGCCCATCTCGCCCTTGGCATCGATCTTCACACCAGGCTGGAGCCATTCTTCACGCTGCCTGTTGAAGCAGAAGAAACGTACCCATTGGTACTCAAAGCCGTCAGCGACTTTCTCCGTGCTGAATGCCGAGAACATCGTGTAGGACTGGTCTTTCTTGTCCTTCTTTTCCTCGATGTTCTTTCCGACCTTTCCACAGAAAACCATCTCTCCTTTGAGAGTATTGGCCGCATCGGCAGCCACATCGCGGATCTCGTTTGCGAAAAGGTTGAAATAGGTCCTGTCGCCCCTGTGCTTCAGGTACATCGTACCGTCAATCTCGACACGTGAGCCTTTCCTGTAGCAGGAGGCTTCCTCCTGACCGCCATCTTTGCTCACATCGATCTCGACAGGCTTTTCCTGACCGTCAGTTGCAGGAACCATTATCTGGAGAGGGAACGTAAAAAACGGTTTTCCCTCCTTGTTTGTGCGTGTAGTAGCATCGCGGTTGATAATACCGCATACAGTAACATTACATTTAATCATAACTCGTTTTGTTTTTAGAATGGTACATATCATCCGGCAAATGCTGGTTATATTGATGTTGAAGGTCTGAGAGCATATTCTAATCGGGCGCACGGATCATTGCCCAGACAAGCCATCCGGCAACGAGCAGCTGCACTCCCACGATAAGGAATGTTGCCGTCAAGCCAAACAGCTTGTAGCAGGACAGGACATACAAAGCCAGGTAGGATAATCCTGCCAGATACTTGCATAGCTGTATCATCACGCATTTTATCATATCGCCATGCTTCATCTTTTCAGATTTTCCGTTTGTCCTCGCTGCTCGGACATGCCCTGTTCGAAATTCTGTGAAGCCATTTCCGAAAGGATGGCAGTATTCAGCAATCCCGTCACGCGCATCCGCTTGGCTTCATCCGTAAGGCTACTGTTGTTCAGCACGGCCGACAGCCGGCTCAATTCTGCGGAACTCAACTCGCGCGATATATGCTGTTCGCCGTTATCCGCCTGAAGGACGGCTTTCCCGTTCTCTTTCATGGTCAGACTACAGCTTTTCATGTCAGGCAGCAGTGGTTTCAAGTCGATCTTTCCGCTATCCATGGCCCCCGAAACGGCGGCTTTCTGCTCTTCCTCGTTCTTGCTGTCAATCTGAACGGCCAGCACCATCAGTGAGGTAAAGGCCGTCATGGCCATCTCCATGACAGGGTCATTGCATCCGGACATGCCGACGCCACTGTCCTCCGAGGACAGCAGCTTTTTCATCCAGTCTTCGGTAGAAAGAGGTTTCTCGATTTTGGGTTCTTCCGTACTACGGTATTTCGCGAGCAGGTCATTGCCGTTGTACAGCACCTGCTGCTTGATATTGCCTTTCTGCGCAATCTCGGCCAGATATGCAGCCGGGTCGATGTCACGGTGCGTCCCGTCCGAATGGATGTTCACCACCCCGAAATGCAGGTGCTCTCCCGTGGTCCGTGTCCCCGTGTTGCCCGAGGTTCCAAGGCGTTGTCCTGCCTTGACACTGTCTCCTGCCTTGACTGCGATATCGCCAAGGTGCATATAGGTACACTGCACCTTGCTTCCATCCGTGCGGCTGTATTCAACGGTTACACTCTTGCCTCCGGCAGAGTTGGCATTGCCGTTTACCGAAACGACCTTTCCGCCGTTTTCCGTGGCCAGCACCGCATCGCCTTTGCATCGTATGTCAAGCCCCTTGTGCATCTGCTGCTTTTCTTTGTCCATCGGGTCCTGACGCATTCCGAAAGCGGAAGTGACAAAGAGGAACTCCTTGCGTTCCACCGGAAACGAATAGGCTTCTGCCTTTTCTTTCTCCTGGAGAGGATTGCTTTCCAGACCGAACCGCTTGCCCTGCGCGGCCATTTCCTGCATGACCTGACGGTCGTATTTGTCCAGGCCGTTCTGCTCGATGATCTTCTGCAGAGTCCCGGCATAGTTGCCCCCGGTCGCGTAACCGGCTTTGGCTATACCTTCCGTCCATCCCTTGTAGTCATCGGGACGGAGATTGAAACATTCCGCGTAGCGGCTGTTCTCCTTAAGGAACCTCGAATGGTGTTCATAGGAGTCTCCTACGTTATCATAGCTGCAGAATTTCTCGTTCGGCTTGTCATCCGAATACAGGCTGTACCGGCCGCCTTCCGCAATCCATGACTGTGTGGCCTTGATGCCGAAATGATTGTTTTCCTTGCGGGCCAGTTCACTCTGTCCGTTGGAACTCTCAAGGATCCCTTGTGCAAGTGTTACCGAAGCGGGGATGCCATACCGGCGCATCTGCTCCATGGCGTACTCCGCATACTTGTCTGCATATTCTTTATTTTTTCCTGCCATATCATTACCTCCTCATGCTTGAACGCTGTTCATTTTCTTCCGGCTCAATCCTGCGTTCGGACTGTTTCTCCTGTGCCGTATCAAAGAGAGTCCGTGTCTGGCCGTTTCCGGCTGTCCTTTCTGTTATGCCCGTTGTTCTGTTCCGGGCATCCGCGAGTCCTTCTGCATCCCGTATCACCACTCTTGCACCGCTTCTCGCAAGTTTCTGAAGGAAAGTATCGAGCTGGCTGACTGGGAATGTCACGGAAGCCGTAAAGCCTTTTTTCATGTCAGCCTCGTGCTTCTCCATTTTCAAGGCAAGCGTTTCCGTTATCTTGACGGCATCCTCGTTATAAGCCGTATAGTTGTCACCGGTTCTTACAAACTGGATAGCGTCCGGGTGTTTGGCCTTTATCTTGTCCCAAGCCTCTCTCTGCGGACTGACGGATTCAACGGTACGCTCTTCTCCATTCTGTCGGCTGACAGCTTCTCCCTGCCGTATCTCGGTTTCCTTCTCCTGCTTTTCCCCGGCGTGTTCCTCCTGCGACTGTCCCTTTTGCAGTATATCGGCAAACAGCGAGGCAGCCAGGTGCCGTTTGTAGCTGTCACGGTCTTCCGCCACCCACATGCGCTGCCATTGTTGCGGTGATACACTGCGCGGCTGCAGTTTCTGCCCGTCAATCGTTACGGCACACAGTACACCGTCCTGCTTGGTTTTGAACACGGACACACGCTGTATCCGGTTCAGGTCCACGTCCTGTGTCCCGCTGTTGAACAGATCGACTTTCAGGTCGGGCTTGATTTCAGCAAGCGCGTAATATTTATGAGCCAGTTCCATGCGGACCTTGTCTATATTATCCATGGACTGCTTGAGTGTGGAAAAGAAGCGGTTTATGTCTTCCTTGTCGGGGTATATGCTATAACCTCTCTGATGCTCCGGCTTTATATAGAGAGCCCATCGGTTCTTGTCGTCCTGAATCATCTGGATCTTGTCAAATCCTACTTCGTTGGCCCGTTTTACTGCAGGGCTCACGTTCAGGGTCGAAAGCACTTCCAGGGCCCAGTTGTTCAACCGTGCCAGAGAGACCTGCTTCTCGGCAAAATACTTGTCATCAGGTCTGTAACCCAAGGCTCCGTCCGGATTGAAGAAACGCACAGTCTCGATGCCTTCCCGACGTAAAGCACGTCCGATACGGGCTTTGTTCATGCCGGGAATCTCGTTGTCCACCTCCGGTGATGCCCCGGCGGGAAGGATCACATCAGCCGACTTTGATACGGGATCTATGACAAGAACAATGGTTTTCTTGTCCTTGTCCGGACGTTTCCGTAACTCATCGGCCACGAAATAATGCTTGGGCAGCTGGTCCTGCATGTCAGATGTCTGTTTCCTGTTCCGCAAGGTGGCATATTCGATTTTCTCTCCACGTTCCGCTTTACGGATAACTTCGAGAGCATTGTTCACGTCACTCTCGAGGGCATCTATCATATTCGGATTCTCTTTGAGTTCCCGGTCCCAATATTCCACCAAACTGAGGCTTTCGTCAGACAAGCGGGCAGGCAGTCCCAGCTCCAGCATCTTGATTCCCGATGCTATTTCCACGACCAGCCGTTCCTGTTTGACGGCATCGTCAGAAGGCGGCATACCGTTTTTCATCACCATTCCCTCGCGGGCAAGCCGCTGCTGATGTCCGGTTGCACTCACTATCTGGCGCAGGGTTTCCTGCACATAATCGTTGTAATGGTCAAAGTTCTTTTGGCGGGGCATATAGACGGCATCTTTGTCCGTTTCATAATGGGGCATTCCGCTGCCATCGTAACGGACCGGCACAAGGTTGTCACGCATTTTCAGCAAGAAATCATTGAACCGGATATGCATACGCCGTGTGTCTGCCTCCGAATATCCTCGTTCCATGGCATTCCCATCCTGTTGCAGAACGGCCCTGTAAGCCTCTTCGTCCACATGGGGAAATGTCGTCTGGTCTATATTGAACAGAGTGCGTATCTCTCTGTTATGTAATCCCTTATATTGTTTCTTCTGCTCATCGTCCAATGTGAGGTAGGTTCCCCGGTTGATGAACTCTTCAGGATTGTTCCTGTGGACATATTTGTTCCAGTTATAGTACAGGAACGGCACACCCTGTTCATGCTCACGTACCGACGTGCCGCGGGCCTTGGCATCACTGAACAAGGTGAACAGGTTCGTATTGCATCCGTTCCGATCGGAATGCAATGCCATGAACAGTGCATTGAACGGGCTGGCCGACACGCCGTGCGGGTACAGCCTCGGATACCTCTTTCCAGAAGCGTTGAGCCAGTAACCATTGGCCTTCGAAGCCTCTCCCAAAGCAGTGGAAAGCAGACTGATTTGCCTTTCCTCTGCATTTTTCTCTATTTTGGATTTTTCTTTCATACAGTATATGTTTTGGGGTTATATGCTACTGGATACCTCGTGTACGCACGATAGTCTCCTGTTGTCCGTTGTCGTAATTGTCCGAGGCCCTTTGACGGAGCTGTTCGCTTCTGGCGAGTACGGCGTTTGCCAGCGTGTTGAGCGGTAAGGCTCCGGCCCGGTAAGCGTCAGTCACGGTCTGCGATAATTGGATAGTACAGGGTACACGGTCAATTGTCGCGACAAGCATGTTGCCTTGAAGTACGGGATTCGTGATGCGAGGATTGAGCGGTTCGTCAGGATAATGGCGGTATTGGGCTGCACCTCTATTGGCCGTGTTCATTTCGCCTTCTGACCGTTCACGCAGCACTTCATGCCCGGCCTTGTTCAGCAGGTTCGCCCCGCCGAGACCGATAAGGAGCATCTTCAGCAGCGGATTCCGCACAAACATACCGGCCACTATGCTGGCTATAGGCAGCAGGTTGTCCTTGATGTTCAGGGACTGTGTCTTGCCTGTAAATACTCCCAGCAGAATATCCGGCAGCATCGCCATTACATAACCGAGATTGCCGGCAATGTCTCCCATGCCGCTCAGTCCAAGGGTGCCGAGCAGATCTTCCCATCCGCCCGTGTTGCCGTTGGATGCCGGCGTTTCAGACAGGTCATTCACGGGATGTACCCCTGTTTCCTGCATGACCTCCGGCTCTTTTTCCGGTTGTACCGTTTCCTGATGTACCTGTTCCGGCTCTTCCGCATCCGTTTGTTTCTTTTCCTCCAGACTTTTCAGGTAGGCTTCTTCCTGCCCCGGTGCGACGACCAGCGGCACATCCTTGTAGCGTTCCGGCCGTTCCTGTTTCAGCTTGTCCTGCAAGCCTTTCAGGAACGGGAACGGTTGCTGCTTCTTCATCCAGTCCGTAAAGTTGAAATTGCAGACCGGTATCTGTTTCTTCAGCTGCTCATTGGCGGTCGCTGTGAAACTGTCCTTGTCTGCGGTCATGGTGGCTGCTTCACGCCGGAAATCTTCAAACACATTGTGTTCGCTGCCGAATACACCCTGGCTGATACATTGTTCGACTGAAATCGACTTGGGGCCTTCCGGCTCCAAATGTGCCATGGTGGCGGAGACGGCAGCATCCACGCCGATGAATCTGGCGAATGCCGCCCACGAACCGGCACCGCCCAGCATGACGGTATCCGCCGAGGCACCCAACAGCCATCCCGCACCCTGCTCGACCTTGCTCGGCCGGTAAGCGGCCTCGCCACGCTTCTCGATCTCCTCGGCAAGCGGGGAACGGCTCAACATCTGCGGCAGGCCGAACAGGCTTGATTCCGCGGCCTTGCGGATGATATAATCAGCCGAAGACTTGGGCATACGGTCTTTCACCAGTTTGTCTATCATCTGCTGTTCCAGACGATAGTCCATGTAGGCATAGGCGAGATCGCCGCCAAGCTGTTCCGACAGTTCGTCGTACCGTTCGCGGCCGATTTCCTTCACGACTGCATCACGCCATTGCCCGGCCATATACGCAAGGTCGTGCTGTATGTCTTCCGAAGCGGCGATTTTCTCCTTGCACATCTCTACATAATCTTCCGTTGTCTTGGAGTTCCATTCGCCGGTAACTTTGAGCAGCTGGTACGGGTCGTTCAAAGGTTGGGCTGAAGAAGCCATCATGCTGAGAACCCCGCCAAGGGAGGTGGAATATTCCTTCATTTCCTCACCTTGTTTCCGGGCAAGATAATCTCTTGTCTCATCCATGACGGAAGCAAGGTGGTAACGGAAATAGTCATCCGAAAGACGTTCCAGTTCCGCGAATCGTCTGCTTTGTTTTATAGTTCCGTCCATAAGTATCCTATATCATATTTATCTGTTTCAACAGTTGTTCTTTTGTCTGTTCAATCGCATTGTGGTACACTTCCATCTGTTTGGGGAAGAACTCCTCCAGCCATGCGTCTTTCTCGATGTTGTCATGGATGAAGCGTATCGCCTGTTCACGCTCTATCTCCACGGAGGCTTCACCTTCCTCCCGGTTGTTGAACCATGCCTTTGTCCACCAGCGGACACCGGCCCGGTCCGGATATACCGACACGATACGCGGTATGTCGAAGCTCTGGATGTCGATGTCGAGTTCAGCCAGCGGATCTATGATGCCGCTGTAGCTTACGGCTTCGTCATGGAGTTTTTTTTTATGTCTCCGCTCATGGTGGAGAGGTACACGTTGTGACGCAGGGCCAGGTAATACAGGAAATCAGCGATGAGCAGGTTCTGTACCTTGCTGACCAGCGGAATGGATTTATGCCCCAGTCCGAGAGGATTGGCCATGCTCGGCATGTTCTCGTAGAAATATTCTCTCATCGCCCCCATGGTGAAGATGTGGCGCAGGGACTGCTCCGTGTGCTCGGGCAACACGTAGGCTCCGCGTTGCAGATCCTCCATGTAGTACGGCAGGAAACGCAGCATCAGTTCCTCGATTTCCCGTTTGTCCTTGTCGTAATCGGTCTTCACGCTCATTTCCAGATCCGGGAATGCCGCCGTTTCATGTCCTCCCGCCTGACGAAGCGCACGGATGTTGCCGTAAAGCATGGTCAGGAACTCCAGCGGGTTCAGTTCCTCTCCCTTGAACCGGGCTTCGACGTGCAGCCTGTCACCGCTCAAGGCCACAGTCTGACCGGCTTTCACGCGTTGCCCGAACTGCGCAAAGACATTTGACAGGTGTCCGTATGTCACCTCATATTCCCCGTACCGGATAGTCTGGCATATCCCGTGTACCGGATCATTGCCGACCCCTGACACGATTCCGCTCGCGACGGCAGACAGCCTGTAATATCGGGCGTTGAAGTCAATACCATGGTGGAAAAACGGCTTGCCCGTTCCCGGGTCGGTCTGTTCACCGTAACCGAGAGTCATTTCCACCTCCTTGCCCTGGGGCTCCTCGAAAGGCATACAGTAGCCGCTCTCGGAGTGAAGTATCATTTCTTCTGTATATTTCATTTCGTTCTGTATTGGTTCATAATGTTATCTTCTCATTCCTCCGTTATAGGTCTGTTCCTCGCTCTGGCCGGGGGAAGCCTGTGTCCTTGCCACGCTCTCCGTGTTCGTGTCACGGAAGACGCCGGCATTGTTGCCGATGAGCATCATGCCGAGGAAAGCCCCGGCGATCTTGCCCAACCACCCGAAACGTCCGAAAATGAGAAAAGCGGCGGCGATAAGGCCCGCGATGCTCAATCCAGATACGTTGCCATGGCCGAGGTTACGGACAAAATTGCCGAGCATGTTCATGCCTCCGCCACTCGAAGCCTGCCGCAGGAAATTGGATACCCCGTCAAGTTTGGAATCTATTCCCGCCACAGCTCCGCTTAACGTGCCGACGGCTTCTCCGGCCTTGTCCGTCAGTCCCCGTACATCCTCGGCGGTATCTGCCAAGGCATCCGTGGCCGGTTCTCCGATGACCGCATCGCTCACGATGCGCACCACGCTCTTGTCTGTCGTCAGCTTTTCCCAGCCGACATAACCGATCGCACCTCCGACGGCGGCAGTCTTGACGGCTTGTCCGGCGCCCCGTAACGTCTGCGACGGATGAAGTGCCGCTTCACCCACGTTTTTCCCGGTTGCCAAAACAGCCTTGCCGGTACCTTTGGCCGCCTTGCCGCCATACTTCAATATTGTACTCCATACTCCCATATCTCGTTCTTTTTAAGGTCTTACATTTTTTCCGATCTGCTTCCATCTTCGTTTGGCGGCTTCCACAATGTCGCGTTTGTCCGCAACAGGGCGTGCGCCTTCGTCGATTTCATACCAGATGTCACTCATAGTCGTATATTTCACGGCCTTGGTCAGCCGTTGCAGCTTGGTGTTCATCAGCTTGAGCTTCGGCCTGATCCCGAAGACTATCTCCATGCGTTCCCTTTCCGTCATCTTGTTTTCCGCAAGACAGGCCATTCGTATGTCATTTACTATTTCCACACTGCCAAGCATTAGCTCCCGGTAAATCCTGTTGCGCTCCGTGGAAAGGGCTACTGCCAATGCGTTGGTCGTGCTCCGGCTAACCTGCCTGGTAAAATCTTCCATATTGTCCGTCAGCCTTGAGATTTCGTGATAAAAGCCATAAATCTGTGCGGCGTAGCAGACGATGGACCGGAAAGAATCCAGATACTTGTTGAACTCCCTTTGCAGGTCGGCCGTAGCCTGTACTTCCTCTTTCGTCCATATATGTCCGGTAGTCTGCAGCATCATCACCTTCTCCTGGTTTTTCAGCTCTTTCTGCGCCTTGTCCGTGTAGAGCAGTATCATTCCGGCCAGAACCGGATCGTTCTGTGCCTGTATCTTGCCGATACAGATGCCCGTCAGCAGCATAACTATCAAAATCGTCCGTTTCATCGCGTCATTCTTTATCGTGTCAGGGAGGCTGCCCGGCGCCAGCGTGACATGGCCATGCGGGCCACTTCACCGTTGTTGCGGTCAAGCATACCTGCCGTCACATTTCTCCATACATCATTGAAAGTATAGTACCGGATGCTCAGGTAGAGCAGATGCAGCTTCCGGCTGAAAGCCGACAGCCTGTCATTCAGCGCCCATAGCGTAGTGCTGCGCTCCGCACCGGTCAGCATATTCTCTTCACCGCCTTTGGCAACGGCATCGTTCAGCAGTGTATATACGGAGACCAGTTCCGTGGCCGTCTCGATATAAAGGTTGTTCATGCCCATACTGGCAACGATACCCTGCGGGTTGTCCTTTATCGCTTTGCCCAGTTTACCCAGAGTCAGGAAGATCCGGACCCCGTCGTTATAGAGATGCGTACAGGCTTTCAGTGACGAAGCGTATCCGTTCACCGTCTTCAGGTAGCCGTTGTACTGTTTCTGCCATTCATGGATGCGGTTGAATTCGGCGGCGATGCTGTTCTGCAGGAGTGCCGTCTGCGTCTGTCCCTTGATCTGTTTTTCAATCTGGCCGTTTATCAGCTCGTTGCCCTCCGCCAGAGCAATCCACTCCAGCGGATTGGAAGCCGCTATCTGGGCTTTGGACACCTGCGGCAGAAGCAGGACGGCAACGAGGGCCAGACTCCAGTTAATGATTCGTGATCTCATATATTCCCTTTTTTCTTTTGTTGTATTCCACCCGTTCGCGGACAAGTGTTACTATGTCATCCCTGCGCCGGATTCCGGTCAGATCAAGCCTGGGGGTATTCCGGTCCATCGAGAAAATGCTCACCGTCTTCAGCCCGCAAAGCTGCTGCAGCAGGCTTTGATTTTCCGTGAAGTCCACGATACGGTATAATTCCATATAATCTGTCTTACGCCAGATGATGCCATGCTCGCACACGAGCTGTTCGGACCCGATGCGATAGCGTATGCGTCGTAGATAGATGAACCTGTACACCAGGAACAGGGAAAGCAGAAGGGCGACCCACATGGACAGAGTCGTGAACGGCAAGCCGTCAATTCCGCCAAAGACCCATCCTGCACAGCATAACACAAGAATGGGCAGCTCGTTGATGACGAACTGTCCGGTGTGGGGCACAAACACATGAGTGCGGAATAAACGGTCTGTCTGCATGATGTTTTCGTTTTATCTGTGATAACTGGTCTGCCGTTCTTCCTCGTCCTGTCCTGAATGCCGTACTTCAATCGGATTGACCAGCCCCTCGGTCTCTTTGAGATACTCGGGATTGGTCTTGCCAAGCAACGCATCGTTCCAGTCCTTGTAGCAAGGCAGAATGGGAAATTCTCTGATATTTTCCGGGGAAATGTTCATCTGTCCGGCTATTGCCTTGAACTTTTCCACGAACAGCCGTCCGGCGGCATCATTGTCGAAACAGAGGTAATGGTGTGCCTCCGGTGTGGCGGCAAGCATACCCTTGATCTGACCCTCTGTAGGGGTACCGCCGGTAGATACATACACGCTCTTCCTGGATAGGTCCGGGTTGCTCTTGATCTGTTCCCGGTTGAGCTGATAGAAGGCCATCGCGTCATAGGCACTTTCAAACCATGCCACTCCGCCGACGGAATCCAGGTCACCCTTAAGGTTGGCTATCCACAGCCCCTCGCTTGAATTGCTGCCCTCAGCCTTGCCCTTGTAACTGCCGCTGCCGTCCGGACGCGGGCGGCCTCGTTCCTCAAGGCCGACAACCGTCCCCGGGTCTTTGGGCAAAGACATCGGAAAGGCAAGGTTCGTGTATCGGGTCCCGTCTTCACGGACTTTTGTCGCCAGGTAGAAATCTCGGTGGAAGGCATACTGTGTGTAGAGGTCGATTCCACGGTGTTTGAAGAAAGGATAGAACTTCTTCTGCGTATCCCTGTCCTGAGGGTTGAACCTGTGAATCTCGTAATCCGTTATGTCGAACGGTTTCACGTCCCGTTTCGGCTGGATAATCCGTGTACTGCGTTCCTCGATGGGATGGTTCAGCAACCGGTTGCACACGAGATTGACAAGCCGGTCCGGAGATACTCCTGCCCGGTATTCCGCGAAAAACTGCGGGTATTCCTTGATGAAGGATATGATGTTATAGACTTTCTGTTCCTGTGCCTTGAAACAGCACTTGCCGTTCGGCATCACGATGAACTTGTCGCCACGGATACGACGGCCTTCGCTGTCCATACGCACATACGACGGATAACGCAGACCGTCACGCTTGTTCAGATGATAGCCCGCGTCAATGAGTATGTCCTGAATGTTCAGTCTCTGTAGAAAATCATCGTATGTAAGGTCTCCGTTCCTCATAAGTTTACCTCCCCATTCTCATATCACCGATTTCCCGGTTCATCTGTGCCTCGAAATTCCGGATGGCAACATCCCTCGGAGTGTCAACACCGGGTTTGAAATAAGGACGCGGCCCATGGTAATGTTCCTCATAACACTCCGGCCCGTGATGGCATCTGAGATTATGCACGACCTCGGAAACCACCACGGCACCTGCTGAAAGGGCCGCAAGAATCTTTATGCCCAGTCCTTTGCTTGTTTCCGGACGGGGGCGCAGGTCTGCCTCGCTGAAGATCTTCGCGAAAAGTTTCGTCCGATGGTAATCGTCCGTGGCGAGAAACTTGTCGTATTCCTTCTGGGTAATCTCGTGGCTGTAGGTCTGCCCGTCGATGACGGCGGTCATCCTGTACTTTCCCTCTTCCGGTCCGGGTTCCACGGCAATCCGGCTTATCTCGGTTCCATGCCCGCCGATCTCATCCGACAGCTGCAGGCTGTTGCCATAGTCTTCCGTCTGCCCGTTCGCCTGTGCGTATTCCTGGTAATGCCTTGCGGCCAGTTCCTCGTGCACTTCAGGATGGAGGCCGATGGCGATATGCTTGTCACTGTTCAGATCATCCAAGGTCACTTTATCCGCGAAATCTCCGGCAATGACCCCGTTCAGGAGCTCCAGACGTTGCTCAATGGAATGCTCTTCAAGAGAATTCGATGTAAGCGTTTTGATTTCCTCTTCCGTCAGGTCATAGACCATGTCCGCGTTGACATTCTCGGACTGCACGGTCAGGGTTCTGTTCTCCGCATCGACAATAAGCCCGTGCGAAGCAAGGCACTCCGACCATTTTTCGTTCGAGAAATAGACTGGCGAAGCGACAAGCTCCCTGTACGGGCGGGCAGGTTCCTGGCTGCGGGGACGACTGACCATCGGTGTAATGGCAGCCTGCAAGTCCTGCAGGACATCACGGGGCTGTACGGGTTGTTCCGGCTGTCCTCCCTTGTAATAAAAGCCGTAGCCTCCGGACTGCAGCTCGCCGGGCTTCATGCGTCCGTCAGGACGTTCGGGGACAATGGGCGCTCCGGGGAAAAAGAGCTGTCCGCCGACCCTGCGCAGATGAAAACCGCCCTGCTGGCGCGGTGTCCATCCGAGTATGGGAGGAAACAGCCCCCAACGGCCTGTACGCCCGTATTCACCCATTCCGATACGGTAGCCGTGCAGACCCATCGCCACACGTCCGTTGGCATTGCGGGCATGGACAAAGTTCTTGGGCAGATAGAAATCCTTTGCAAGGATGCTCGTGAGCACATTGTAGGCTTTCTTGTTGGCGGTGTTTGTTCCCCAGTCCGTAAGCGCCAACAGTTGTTTCTCGGTAATCGGATAGGTCAGCAGCGGCGAATCGTGTCCCTGTACGATCAGCTTGTAGCCGCCACCGTCAAATGCGATATGGGCTTGAAGCCCGTTGCGCATCAGTATGTCGCGCATTTCAGGCTGCAAGTCCATCGCTCTGGGGTTTGTATTGGTTCGTATTGCCATAGTCTGATGTTATGATTGTTATCCGCTATGCGTTTCCTTCCTCCATCGCCGCTTCCAGCTGTTCGTCCTTGTAGCGGACAAATTCGGCGGCAGAATCATTCCCGATAACGAGGTTGCGTTCCTCACAGTAACGGGCATATTCCTCCTGCCACTCCGCGGAAAAATGGTTCACATAGTCGAGCCAGCCGTATTCGCCGCTCTGCATTTTCTCTATCAATACCTCTTCGGGATAATACTGGTGCTGTGCCATATCAATCGGTTTTTATTTGTGAATAGCTGCCGAGCGGTTGCGTTCCCCGGCTTTTTTCTGTTCGTTCCACAACTCTTCGGTATATTCCTCTTCCGGAACATAGTCGAGGTTTCCGTCATCATCCATGACCCAGCAACCGTAACAGCCGAACGTGTATTTGTCCCATTCACGCTTGGACTGTTCCCTCCATCGCTGCTCGTCGCCGGTACAGAAACGGATACCGGTCTTGGAATGAAGGTCAATACCTACCGTGACGGGCTCATCGTCCACGACCAGTGTCAGCGGATCTCCGTGCTGCATTCCGTTCACCTCCGTTGCACCGAGATGCAGCTCCTCGGCCAGCACCTGCAGATTGCGCCCGATGATGGGCGTGGGAACATACATGACCTGCTTCGTCCCCGTGTCAATCTGGACGAAAGCCTTGTTGTGCCTGCCGTCAGCGGTTTCCACATCCGCGATGATGGCCTTGCCCTCAAGCAACTGTTTCTGTTGCGTTTCGTCAAAGCGTTCCAGCGGCGAAGATTTCAATGCCGGATAGAAGACCACGTCCGTCTGGCCACCCTCCATGCGGATAAGAGCGAATCGGGTACGGCTTTCCACCGTTTCTCCGTGCTCGTCGGTGACACGCACGGGAAGAACGGGCGAATGGCGTCCGTTGTAAATATCATCAAGGACGTGCATCGGCAGATCCTCGATCATCTCCTGCGTGAGCCCGAATCGGGCAAGCGTCGAAAAGGGAATCTCTTCAAATTCAAAATGCGCCTTTTTCATACTATATCAAGTTTGTAAAATTATGTTCGGCAAATATAGTATGACCTTGTAAATTCAAACAAAAACACAGATATATAAATGATTATAATATACCATTTTTATAACATTAGTACGATTTTCTTTGAATAATCGTACTAATTGCGATAAAATATGCAAACTAATAGCAGAATGCATGGCCGTTCATGTCGAACATAGACAGACCATGCTAATTTTGCAGCATGAGAAAAATTTTATGGATGATTATATCAGGCATTTCGCTCAGTCTGATACCGGCAATGGCACAATTCAATACAGTTTCCTCCGCTTCCGATTACTATCGGGAGGAAAGTGTGCAGGCGGCCACCAAGGACAAGGAAACAGCTTCAGACAATACGGGTTCCGGGAAAGGTGTATCGGAAAACACCGGCAAATCCGGGGCTCGCGGCGATGTGCAAAGGCAGATGGTGGTTGAGCGTTACCTGAGTGTCAGTTATCCGTTACCGAGAATCAAGGTAACTTCTCCATACGGTTACAGGAAAGACCCCTTTACCGGCAAGCGTAAATTTCATGGGGGAATCGATTTGCAGGCACGTGGCGACAAGGTGCTGGCGATGATGGCGGGAACTGTCGTAAAGGTCGGGCAGGACAAGACTTCCGGCAAGTATGTTACGCTGCAGCACGGGAACTGCATGATCAGCTATTGCCACCTTTCAAAGATTCTCGTAGCCAGGGGAACAGCCGTCCGGCCGCGTGATGCGGTCGGTATTACCGGCTCTACAGGGCGCAGCACGGGAGAACACCTGCATATCACCTGCCGCCTCAATGGCAAGAGTGTCGATCCCGCAATCCTTTTTGAGCATGTCAGGAGAGTACAGCAGGAATGTGTTTCGGCACTGGCCGAACTATGACTTTTTTCTCCCTTTGATTGCATGGCTGATACTGTCGCCCCATACCGACATCCGGACGACGGACATCGGCGGCATGGAAAACGTCTTTCCATAGAAAATGGCGGCAACCACCTTGCCGCCGTGCCTTTCTATTTCCTCCTTGTAGTCGAACACACTCTGTCCGGTCGTCAGCACATCGTCAATGATAATGATTTCTTTTCCCTTTATATCACCGGTAATCTCGTAATTCCGCTCAAGGACACGGCTGTCCGCTCCGTCCGCTTCATGTAGGCTTTCCCGGGCATCGCAGATCACCGTATCGTACAGTCCTGATGTCAGATCCGGCCTGTGCTTGCCCATATACCAGTTCAGCCGCTTGAACCGCTGTTCATACTTTATCCAGTTGCTGCACGGCATGAACATGATATGATAAGGCTTGCCGTCCGCCTGTATGGCGGTCATACATGCCTTGAAGAACTCGATGCCGTGTATCTCTCCCTGCTTGAACCGGTAGATGGAACGGCAGAATGTCCGTTGTGCTTCATTGAGAAAATCATTGTACCGTGACGGATAGTAATAGTCGTAAAATGCAATCCGGATTCCACGGAACTTGAACGGTTTGAGCGGATGCCTGTCGTCGAACCGGTCGGGATACATGCAGCAGAACATACGGCAGGCGTCTCGATGTCCGGCCATTACTGCCATACGGCAATAGCGGCCTCTTTCGTCTTCCCGGCTTGCGCTCCGTGCGGCTGCATACGCCGCTTCACCGGCTTTCCGTCGCCAGAAAGCGATGACATGCAACATCCCGACCACTATGCCGAGCAACACCAGGAGCACAAGTTTCTCACTCATATTGAACCTTTTTACTTTTGCAAAGTAAGCAAATTATCGGTGCTGGCCTTGAAATGGAACCGGTAATTTGTTCGATCCCATTATATATCCTTCTTGCCGTCCCCTTTTACAAGTCTCTTCCTTTTTCCTATGGAGCTTCCTTTCTCTTTTCGTCGGCGAATATAGGACGAAGCGTATCAATGCCAAACCGCATTCCATTCGGATGACGAAAACAGACTGCTGCACAATCGGTTTTCTATCCGGATTTGGCTTATGATACCAACTGCTTCATCCTCCTTATGCCTCAAAAAGTTGAAAATACAGCCCTCAGTTCAAAAAGAGGGAAATAAAAAACAGATTTTCAAACAATTAAAACGGAAAGAAATGAAAGAAGAAATCAGACAGGACGGCAGGACAATACTGTCAAGTGAAGACGGATTCAGCATCCGCATGTTTTTCAACAACCTGAGCGGAAAGAACTTTTCCGGAAAGGAGTACCGGGACTATGTCAGAAACATAGCCTTCGGCGAAATGGGATTCAGACCGGGAACAATCGAACTCTATTGCGACGGGAAGAAAGTCAGGACAGGCACACTTCCCGAACTCTGAACAGCAGTCAGGGGCAAAAGTCAAATTTCGTGAGGATAACTTATAAACGGGAGCCCAAGCGGTTCCGGCTAAAAGAATGAACAACTAAAAAATACAGGTATGGACACAACAGCAGCAACAATGCATCCGGCAGAAGAATATCTCCGTAACGAACAGAACCCACCGGTCTTGTATGTCAGGATTTACGGGGAACGCAGGAAATTGTTTATCAACCGTGGCGGGGAGAACGTCATCGGTATTATTGCGAAAGGGAAACGCAAACATGGCTACATCTTTTCAGACTGGAACAGCATCGAAAAAATCTATTATCCGTCACAGGAAAAGGAAGACGAAAAGGATATGGACAGGAAAATGATTCTCAAATACCAGAAGCTCGCACGCCTTGCCACGCATACCAACGACTGGCTCCGTAAGATTGCAGCAGCAGACCTTGAGAAGTCCCTGTACGAAAACCGTATCACCACGGGAACGGCTATTGACGGAAAGTGCATCCGACTCTCCACGATTGAGAAGTATTGCGGAAGCTGGGACATGCAGCGGTTCCGCCAGGCCATGAAGAATAAGGAGAAATTCTCGACGCTTCGTTTCGACTTTTGCGGTTATGACGGTACGCTTTGGTGCGAGCCGCGGGACAATGGTGACATGGCTGCAGGATTCAGCAAGGAGTACCGGAATTGCGGCAACGGCTATTACTATCTGCTAATCAATGACGAGTTTGTGATTGGTTACGATATTGACTGATAATCCACGGACAGACCTTACCGGGGCCCGGCAGGGTCTGTTTCGGCTTCGGTCTGCCGACGGCATAGTCCCTTTTTATCGACGGCATGGCCATGCGCCGTCCCTTTTTTACCTCAGATCTTCCTTTTCTATTTTTCCATCCGCCTGTTTTCAATCCTTTTCTATCCATCCCTCTTGTAGCTGCTCTTCCGTTCTCCGCCGTGCGACCTCGGGGGATTGGATTTTTCAGCAAAGGTAACCGCCGGTTTCCATTCCTGCCAATGCCGGCATTCTGTCCGTGGGGTCTCGGAAAAATCTTCCTCTCCGGCTGTCGAGCGTATTTTTCCTTACCGGCCATGGCGGATGTCCACCGCCACCTTTCAAGGCAGAAAAATAATCCCTGCGGCCGCAAACGGGCCGAAAAAAGGGAAATAAAAAAATAGGTTAAATCATGGGTTACAACAAATTGACATCATTATCGGCCAACATCAAGGCCATAGAGACAGCAGTAGCTATCCACTCGCAGGGCAGGACAGCCACGCAAGAGGAAAAACAGGTATTGGCGCAGTATTCAGGTTTCGGCGGTATCAAGGATGTACTGGACTTGGGTACGGACAAGCCGCTTGACAAAGAGGTTGCCGGGCTTTTGAACCGTCTGCTGGATGCGTTAAGGACACTTGCAGGGGGTGACGAGGCAGCTTGCCGTTCACTTGTTGAAAGCATCAAGTCATCTGTATTGACAGCGTTCTATACGCCGCAATTCCTGATTGACGCAGTGGCGGCACAGATACACAAGACCTTTTCTGCCAACGGCTTGCAGATGCAAAGTTTTCTTGAACCGAGCGTAGGCATCGGCGGTTTCCTGCCTGTAGCCATGCCCGGCACACGCAGCTATGCTTTTGAGAAAGACACCATTACAGGACTTGTACTTTCGCTGCTGCATGAGGACGCAACCACCGTAACGGCAGGCTTTGAAACGATAGGCACACAGGAGCTGGAGCATCGGAAATTCGATGTCATTGCCTCAAACATTCCTTTCGGCAACTTCCGTGTCTTCGATGCCGACCTGTGGAAAAAGGGCGGTATCTACGAACAGGCCACAAAGACCATTCACAACTATTTTTTTGTCAAGGCTATGGAACTGCTTTCCGAGGGCGGTCTGCTTGCCTTTGTCACTTCAAGAGGTGTGGCCGACACGGCAGGAAATAAGTTTGTACGTGAGTATCTGGTGAACCATGCCGACCTTATCAGCGCAGTACGTTTGCCTGACGCTCTTTTCATGCAGACAAGCGGTATCGAGGTGGGCAGCGACCTGCTCATATTCCAGAAACATACCAATAAGACGGCACTCTCCGCACGTGAACAGATGTTTTTGCAGGTAGCCAAGGAAATGTACGACATGAACGGAACGATGACTGAAAACGCCAACAGGCTGTTTTCCATGCCGAAGACCGTACTGGCGACCGACAGCCGTATCGTGATGAACCAGCACGGCAAATATGTACGCAAACACCAGTGGCTCGGCTCTGATGCGGCCATGGCACAATACCTTTCCGCTTTGCTCAAATACGACTTTGACCGGTATTTCCGCAAAATACTTTTCGGACAGCAGGGCGAAGCGTCCGTGCAGATGTCGCTGTTCGGGATGCAGGAGACGACCGCACTCTCCGTAAACAGAGGACGGAGAGCCTACACGGAAAAACTCGAGGACTGGATGAAAAGCGGTACATTGGTAATGTTCGAGGGGCAGATTGGTACGGTCGTGTTCCGCAAATCAAGCCACTATGCCGATGTGGCCGTGGATTTCGTTCCGGTGAACGAGGGAAAGGTCAATATGGAGCGTGCAGCCGACTATTTCCCTGTCCGTGAAGCGTATTTCCTGCTTTCTACGAAAGAAAGGGATTTGCAGACTGAACAGACTGCCATACGTGAGCGGCTGAACACCCTCTATGATGCCTTTGTAGCCAAATGGGGATTTTTCCATGAGAACGACAACAAGGAGTTTATCATGCTTGACAGCCTCGGTGTCGAGGTGTTCACTATCGAAATGCAGCTTGGCGGCGATATAGTCAAGGCCGACATCATGCGTGAGCCTGTGGCTTTCACTAAGATTGCGACCGACCGTATTCTACAGCCGTCGGAAGCGCTGGCAAGCAGCCTCAATTTCTACGGCAAGGTGGAAATGGACTACATCATGCGCTCTACCAGCCTGTCTGATGAAGATGTAATCGCAGCGTTGCAGGGCGAGATATTCTACAATCCTGTTACGGATGAATGGGAACACAAAGGCAAGTTCATTGCAGGCAACGTGATAGCTAAATGCACGGAATTTGTTTCCTGCATTCCCGACCTTTCGGAAAGGCAGCAGCAATGGACGGAAATATCCGTCAAGGCACTGGAGAACGCAACGCCCGAACCGATACCTTATGAAGAGTTGGATATCAATATGGGCGAGCGTTGGATTGACCCGCAACTTTACGCCGACTTTGCGGCAGAACTTTTCGGGGTGGAAGCCGAAGTGATGTACTTTGATGTCAACGATACCTATGTAGTGCGTCTGAAAGGTTACTCCCCGGCAGCATACAACACCTATTCCGTGCGCAATTTCAACGGTGAAGACCTGTTTGTTCATGCCTTGCATGACACAGTGCCGGAGATAACCAAAGAAGTGTATCGCAACGGCGACAAGGTACGTGTGCCCGACGAGGAAGCCATTCAGGAAGCGGCCACCAAGATACAGGAAATCCGCAGCAATTTCAACCAGTGGCTCGATGCCCGTCCTCTGGAAGTCAGGGATGAACTGGTACGCACATACAACGAGCGTTTCAACTGCTATGTCCGTCCGGCCTACGACGGCTCGGCACAGACCTTTCCGCAGCTTTCCTTTGAGCAGTTCCCGTACAACGAACTCTACCCGTCGCAGAAAGACGCAATCTGGATGATTAAGCAGAACGGCGGCGGCATCTGCTGGCACGAAGTAGGCACAGGCAAGACCATGATTATGTGCGTCTCGGCCTATGAAATGAAGCGTCTGGGATTAGTACAGAAGCCTCTGATTATCGGCCTGAAAGCGAATGTACACGAAATTGCCGACACGTTCCGCAAGGCATACCCGAACGCAAAAGTCCTGTACCCGGGCAAGGAAGATTTCACACCGGCCAACCGCAGAGAGGTATTTTCCAAAATCAAGAACAACAACTGGGATTGCATCATCCTGACGCACGACCAGTTCGCCAAGATACCGCAGTCCGAGGAAACCATGATAGAGATATTCACAGAAGAGCTTTACGATGTGGAGCGAAGCCTTGAAGTGTTGGAACAGTCCACCATGCGCTACCGTAGCCGCAAGATGCAGAAAGGGCTGGAAGTGAGACAGGAAAATTTGAAGGCGAAGCTGTCAGAGCTTCGTAAAAAGCTGGACGACCGCAAGGATGATACCGTGGACTTTCATTCAATGGGTATAGACCACATCTTTGTCGATGAATGCCACATGTTCAAGAACCTCATGTTCCAGACACGCCACAACAGGGTAGCAGGTATCGGCAATACAAAAGGCTCGCAAAGGGCGATGAACCTGCTGTTTGCCATCCGTGACATCCAGCACCGAACGGGCCGTGACCTTGGGGCGACTTTTTTGTCCGGTACGGTGGTGGTAAATGCGCTGACAGAGCTTTATGTGATGTTCAAGTATTTGCGCCCACGTGAACTCAAGCGTCAGCAGATTAGCTGTTTCGATGCCTGGGCGGCCATATTTACCAAAAAGACAGCCGACTATGAGCTGAACGTGACAGGGGCAATCAAGCGCAAGGAGCGTTTCCGCACTTATATCAAAGTGCCCGAACTGGCGATGTTCCTGCGTGAAATCACCGACTACCGTACAGCCGACATGATACATCTTGATGTGCCGGAGAAAAATGTCCGCTTCCTCTCTCATGCGCCGACAATCGAGCAGGAAGAAATGATCGGACGCCTCGTTTCCTTTGCCGGTAGTGGAAACTGGGAAGACCTCGGGCTTGATACGATCGAGCCGGACAACCTCGACAAGGCAAAGATGCTCATTGCTACCAATGTGGCACGCAAGATGGCTCTCGACATGCGCCTTTTGGGTGAGAAGTTCAGCGATGATGCAGGTAACAAGGCTTCCATCTGCGCCCGAACCATCTATGACTATTATGTACGCTCGGCGGCCAATAAGGGTACGCAGTTTGTCTTCAGTGACCTTTCCACTTACAAGCCGAACGAGTGGAACATCTATACCGACATCAAGGAGAAGCTGGTACGCCTCGGCATCCCGGCTGATGAAATCCAGTTTATCCAGTGCGCCACCACGGAGAGGGCAAGGAAACGCCTCTTTGAAGACATGAACAGCGGCAGGGTACGTGTCCTCTTCGGCTCTACGTCGATGCTCGGTACTGGGGTCAACGCCCAGCAGCGGGCTGTGGCGGTGCATCATCTGGAGATACCGTGGAGACCTGCCGACATGGAGCAGCGCAACGGTCGTGCGGTACGCAAGGGCAACACCGTGAAACTCTGGGGCGGTAACGTGGTGGACATAATCATCTATGGAACAGAGAAGACTTTGGATGCCTACAAGTTCAACCTGCTCAAAAACAAGCAGATGTTTATCAACCAGATAAACAACGGCACTATTGCCGTGCGCCGCATCGACGAGGACTGCATGGACGAGGACAGCGGAATGAACTTTGCCGAGTTCGTGGCTATCCTTTCAGGAAATACTGACCTTTTGAACAAGGCCAAGCTCGACAACAAAATCATGCAGCTGGAGAAAGAACAGGCCATATTCAAGAAAGAGCGCATCCGTGCGGAGCGTAAGATTGCGGCCAACACGGAAGCTGTCGGCAAGGCAGAGCGCATCGTGGCGCAGGTCGAGCAGGATATGGAGTATATCGCATCCTATAGCGGCAACAGGGAAACGCTGTTGCTCAATCTGCAGCAGGCTACCCGGGAAGAGACAGGCCGTGAACTGCACCGCATAGCCAAGACATACAGGGGCGAGGCTTACCGTACCATTGGCAGCTATATGGGGCTGAATCTGCTTGTCCGCAGCGAGTACACCCTTTCCGGCTCGTTCGACCGTAACGCTTTCTTTGTAGAGGGCGTAAGCGGACTGAAATACCGCTGTGGCGTGTCGGGAGCCCTGCCGTTGGGATTTGCCGAATCGGCACGATACCCGCAGGCCGCACTTGAAAGGATGCCGTCTTTGATAGAGAAGCAGCAGAAGCAGATAGCCATGCTACAGCACGAAATACCGACCTTGCAGGAAATCACCGCCCGGAAGTGGAGCAAGGCGGAAGAACTGGAGCGGTTGAAACAGGGATGTAAGGAATTGCAGCAGCGGATTGACGAGGCACTCAAGGAAGCCGAGCGTCCGCAGTCCGAAGTTCCCGAAGAAGAAAATACTGTCAGGGCTGCCTGACCGTGATTCATTGATTTAACCTTTTGCCTGTCCGGTCGTGATGATCGGGCAGGTTTTCCTGTGTTTCGTCCTGCCGGGGCCGGCTGGCTTTTGTAGGCTGGCATCTGCCTTTTTTATCCTCCTTTTCCCTTTTTATCGCCTCCCTTTATATCTGTCTTTCAATCCTTTTATATCTTTGTCCTTGCAGTCCGTCCTGACCTTCCGGCTTATTGTTCCGCGAAAGTAACGGATAACAGCTGCACCTTGCAAATCCTCACGGCCTGCGGTGGCCGACGGAAATCTTCCTTCTCGGGGAGAAGCGTATTTCTGTCGCCAGATTTGTCCGGTTGCCGTTATCACATTCATTTAAGAAATATATTTATTATCAATAAGTCTTTAATATAATAGTCGTGAAATAACAAAGCAATCAATTATAATTATTACATTTCAATCAGGGTTACTCCAAAATTGAAGTATAGATTCAGAAGGTAAACAAAAATCATCTGGTACAATTATCCCAATTGTAATTTCAGCTCTTGTTACAGCAACATATAGTTTTGCGCGTGTTTCATCAGCCAATTGTTTAGTTGTATTATTTATCCATGTCAACATGTTTTCTGTTGGATAAACTATAACATTAGGAAAATCCAAGCCTTTTACTTCTCCCATGTTATATCTCTGCTTAATATTTGGATGGATATTTTTCAAGGCTTTATTATTCCAAATTAGAGCAACTGGATTAAATCTATCTACATAGTTCCCAACATCACAGTTCTTAATTAATAGACAATGTTCTTGTTGAGAATTTTCTTTTACTGATTTCATTTCGGGATATTGTGGCATAATCAAACTTGCAAAATCACATATACATCTCGGACATCTATGTGATTTTACAAGAGTTGTTTCGTCTATAGTAACATAGCGCTTATTTTTTTTATTTACACAATCTTGGATAAATGAAGCTATGTCGCCAGAGTACTTTTTGTATTTAGATGATGTATGTGTTGAATATGTATGCTGGCGCGGATCTCCTGCAAATACGCAAGTTATACCTGTTCTTGTTAGTATCAACTTTATAATTTCATAATCATAGCCGACAAAATCTTGGCACTCATCAAAATACAAATAATCAAAAATCGAATTTAACCTTTCAGTAAGTTCCGAGGGATTTTTAAGATACAATTCATTTGCAAGTTCAGATAACTTATCACTAAATACTTTATGCTCTTCTGTTGTTAAATATTTTTTACGATAATTGTCTTTTTTATAAGTGGCAAATATTTTCTCATTATAGGATTTGAGTCCTGATTTTCCATTAACAAATGACACTCCTAAGTGGGTGTCTATTAAATGTGGAAACAAAGTGGTTTTGAATGGTGTTATCCAGTGCTTTAACAAGAACTCAAACCATCCCATAACCACGACTTTATAACCTAAATTATGACTTGCAAGTTTATTTCGAATATGAGCTTGGTTATTTTGTGTATATGTTATGATTGCAATTTTTTTTGTAGAGTCATTATTTGAGTTATTTACAGCATCTTCTACAATTTTAGTGGTTTTCCCTGCACCAGCAGATGCAATATAGCAAATATTATTTCTCCCCATCAATCAACCAATTTATAGCGTCCATAATATATTGAGGAACATTGAAATTGTAAGATTCATCTTCTAATAATTTCAGAGCCCACTCTGTCTTATGCTTTTTCATATATTCCGAAAGGGATTCCGCAGATTCTTTATCAACATTTTCCCCTCTGATTAATTTAGATAGTCCTTTCAAGTTATCTACATTTGCGTTAACAAATGCAGGCTCTAATGTATGTAATGATGTATCTTTTTCCGTAAATAACCTAACAACTTCTTCTTGTGGTAGATTCCTTTTTGTCTCTAATTTTTCAATATTCAGATTGTCATTATCGGTAATGACTGCTATACGTTTTTTAAGTTTTGCTCCCAGCAATGCAAAATGTTTGAATACTGTACCACCGACAGAGATAAGTTCTATTCCTTTTGCAAAAGGATGACATTGGTACTCTTTCATAAAATGATACAATACTACCATTTCATCTGTTGGTCCTTCCACTAAAATAGCCTTATCACAAAGTGCCACACGTAATGTTGGATAATTCGGAACTTTTGCAAAAAAATCATAATCTTCCAAATCTGAAATCCTTTGACTCTGAATTATACCTGAACTTTTCCCTAATACAATTAAATTATTGAGTGATAATTTATTTGCAACAAAGCTACTATGAGTAGAAACGAACATTTGACCGTCAAAACCACTTAAATAGCTAAGTAATTCATACATTTTCGTATGCGATAAATGAGATTCCGGCTCCTCGATGATTAATATTTTCTTTTTCTTGTCATCATTGGAAGATGGGTCAATGGATAATAATGTATTTATAATACATTGATCTCCTAAACCAATCTGTGAAAATGGAATTTCTTTTAATACTGGGCATAAGATTGTATTCCATGCCATTTTTGTTGTTAAATCGACAGTCAGTTTGAAATCTGGGGATATGTCCTTGATTTTATCGTTCAAGGAACAATTGATGACATTGACTTTTGTATTACCCTCAAAGTGTTCTCTTAATGTTCTCAAACAACCTTTAACTTGTACTCGTTCTGATTCTGATAGCTTATATGATATTAAGCGAGTAGCCAATTGATTAGCTTTATTGTTAAATGTATTAGACGATGAATCTATAATCCACGGAACATAAGGTACTAATAATTGTTTGACATTATCCCCAGAAAACCAACATCTTTCAATGGTATAGAATTCACATGGGATATGTTTGTATTGTTCCTTTTGTTCTTGGAATAATAAAAGGTATGAATTGTCACATGCAATTCTAACTCTGATTCCTGAAGAAAATATCGACAGACTATTGTTTTTGCCTGAATATTCGGCAGGAAAATCTTTATTGAAATATAATTCAATAATAATTTCTGGTAAGACTTTATTCGATTCAAAATCCTTCCATGTAGATTCATGGAAAAGATACTGAGTAATTTCCAATTGGCCTATTCCATGTCCCAATGTCAATGAAATGGCTTCAATCAAAGTGGATTTTCCGACACCATTATTTCCTACAATAACATTAATTTTATCATGGAATGAGATATCAGCTTCTTTTATGCCCTTAAAATTCTTTATAATAATCCTTTCTATCATTTGCTGCGCTTATATTTCATTTATATCAAGTGCGTTACATTGATTTTTTTGTATTTTTTACCCATACCCAATGCAAAAGCCATCTGGTCTTTAATTATCAACTCGCCTTTCTGAAGTCCGGCTATTGCTGTCCGAACCTCCTGCAATTCCTGGCCACTCACTCCATACAAATCTTTGATTACCTTATCATCGATGGTCTGCTGTTTCATTATGAGTGGATATTGAGCGTTAGCATAGAAGTCAAACCCTTTGCTTTTGAAACTGCTCATATTCTGTGTGGCAAGGATAATACTTAGTCCCTTGTTACGCCCCACTGCAATCAGGTTTCGCAATGGCCGGTTATCAAAGTCAAGCATATAATGGGCTTCGTCAATGATAGAGAAGTGACGAATCTGGACAACATCCTCGTTAGTGGCTTGCTTTTCAAGCTGCTCGTATATGTTATTCAACTTGGATATGATGAAATACACGATAGCCTTAGCTATCGGACCATCTTTTGGATAACCGTCCATCTTTATGATGTAACAATCACCGATAAGATCAGCCTTGTCTTCTTCCTCGAAAATATTTGCGCGAACTAATTGCTTCAATACGGATGAAATGCTGTCGTCCTTTGCAGGATCGGTCATTTTTGCCTGATACTCTTCCAACATCATTGAGAACGTAATAGGTGCTCCGTCTGTCTTCTTGTATGCCTCTACTATGGCTTCGCTCAGACGGTTATTCATGTTGGCACTTGCAGAAACCCTGTCTATCGAACAGAGGGCTGAAGCCATTTCCGATGAATAGAGATTTATCTCATTGATAGGACGACCTGAGAAATCCTTGAACGGTGTGAATGGTAGGGGATGTTCGATGGGATCTAAAATACAACTTCGGTCCACATCGAAATGCGACAGCCAATGATTGTTCTGGATATCACTGAACTCGCCTTTATAGTCAAACAACAGGAAGTTTACAGGATATTGTGATTCCGAGGACAAGGCCCGGAACTGCTGCATCAGGACTGCCAAGAGGTTGGTTTTGCCTGAACCGGTTGCACCAGCTATGATAATTTGCGAGTTGGTAATATTACGACTGTTGATATCAAGCGTTGCTTCCATTTCAGCATCACCATAGTTACCGATAATTAGATTGAGCACCGGAATGTCTTTTGCCATTGCCACTTTGTTGTTTACTGCATATAGGAACGAATCCAGATTGTTCTCTTCCAACAAGTAATTTCTTCCGCGCAACATTTCTGCTGCAATGATACGTGAAACTGTGGCATTCTGTGACCAGTCGATATTCAGATTGGCATAGCGAAGTTTCAACAAGGCTGAATATAATGTGGACAAATCGTGCATTGTGAAGAAACTTGGCACAATGCGAGCTGAAGAGGTGGAAAGCTGGATGTCCTTGAAGTCATCTTCCTTGCGCTCTACGGTAACACTTAGTCCTACTATGAAACAGATGCGCATCACCTTGTTGAGTGTCAGGCTTACACGCTTTTCTCTGTCGGCTACACGAGACAAGTTGATTTTGGATTCGATAAGATCCTTCACCTGACTGATTTCGTCAAGCAGTCCCTCCATCTGGCGGGTATTTGAAAAGTTTATTATACTCATGGTCTTTACTGATTTAGGGATATCCCGAAATAACCTTCCGCTACTGTCGTATTCTGTTCCTCTACATTACGGTGCAGGGTGTAGGTCTTAGATATGAATGGTTCCAGTTTCACATAATCGCTATCCGTGCGGATTTCCGATGTCGTGCACAGCAGAATGGTCTGTTCAGCCAACTGCGGGAAATATTCTTCCATCAATGCGTCACGGCTCTCGTTATCAAGCACACCCATAACAGTATCTATCATTACAGGAGGATTGTAGTCTCCGAGATTGCGTAACACTTTCAGCAGCACTTGTATGAATATCTGTTTGGAAGCCGCATTAAGCTGATTCAAAGATATTTCATTACCTGCACTATGGTATAACCGGATGTTGAAGTTCTCCATGCTATCGGACAATTCCACCCGGACGACATGGCCTTTATAAGACACCAGCAGTTTGTTAAGCTGCGACTGCATTTCCGTCTCAATCTGAGCCTTTTTCTTTTTCAGCAGGCTGTCAGCCACCTTATCGAAGAATGGACGGAGTTTTACCAGTGTGTCGAACTTCAAGTCCGGTTCTTGCTGAATCTGCACATCATACTGATGAATCCGTTTCTCCAGACGTAGTATTTCGCTTTTAAAGCTGTCTTCCTGAATCTTCAATTTCTCGACGGTTCGTTTTGCATCCTCATAATTGGCTATAAGAAGATTGTTGCCACCTGCCTGTGTCTGTTCAAGCGTCCGCTTTTCTGTCCGCAGATTGTCAAGGTTGGCAAGCTGTATTTCCATGTCCTGCCTTTTCCTGTCAAGTGTCACGAACTGGTTTCCTCCTCCTTTCTTCGGCAATTCATTCAGGGCTTCAACTTCTGCATCATCCAGATAGTCGTATGGGTCTTGTGCGTTGGTGGTATTCTGCAAGGCGACCATGTGAGCAACCACATTTTCCTCGTCAACGGCCTGACTGCACAAAGACAGTTCTTTCAGGTAATCTATAATCTTTGCCGTCACATCACGGAGTGTCTCTATCGGATAGGCACCTGTGCTCTGTTTCAACAATTGTTCTTTTACGCGTAGTATGTTGTTGATTTCCTGTGAAAGATTGGATGCCAGCTTAGGCAGGAAGACATTTATCTCGATATTCTCGATAAATGTTTTCAGATTCTCGGCATAATCGGCAGCTTCATCGGTTATTGCCCGGATTTTCCCGGTAACATCCTGAATACGCTTGTTCAGGTTCATGGCCTGTTGCGCTCCTTCTTTGGCACGCTGATATTCGTCCTCGACCGATGCCATATATTTATACAGCCTGTCCTGCTCGGCAAGACAAGCGTTCATTTCAGCCACAAGGCCTTCTTTCTGACTACACAGATTGTTGTATTCCTTGGCTTCCTGTTCGGCTTCCAATCGTTGCTGTGCCCATTCCTGCTGCAATTTCTCAGATGCTCGTTTCAGTTGTAAATACTTCTTGAATCCAAGTACATTCTCAAAATTGTCGCGGATGGTCTGCTGGAACACGTTTTTCTTCAGCAGTTCACTTGACTGCATGGCATCAAACAGAAAATACTGGCTCAATTCCTGTGGCAGATTGGCTTTGATGATTTTACTGATTTCTTGTTCTGCACGCACTCTTTCTTTCGGTGCAGTCATAGTGCCATACACATACATATTTCCGTTCATGTTCAGGGATACGCTTTCAAGCGGACGGCCTTGCGGATTTAACTGGTATATTCTCTTCAGGATATACTTCTGTTGCTGCCCTAACACTTTGCCTACAAATGTTATTTGCAGACTGATTTCCGGTTTCACCTTGTTTATTGCTCCCTGATTGAGCAACTCCATAAAATGTTCCTTACTCTCTATTTTAAGTCCATAAAGCGCACCGCTTATTGCTTCAAACAGAGTTGTCTTTCCACCGCCATTAGAACCGCCGATAAGTATAATCGGGCGGTCATCATCTACCGTCAGATCAAGATCAAGCGACAGGTAGGTCTTAAAATTACTTATCTTTATTTTTTGTATGAGCATGGCTTCAAATTCATTATTGACGTACTTTCTGTATGGCGGCGCGAATTATCTCTTCCGCATCGCTGTCACTCATTTCTATCACATCCACCTTTTTGGCGTGATATGCTTTTAGTATTTCTTCGCTAAGCCAATCGAAGTCAATATTGTCGGCTTCACAAATGGCTTCAATCGTAGCAAGGTCATCCTTGCGTATGCCGTAATGCACAAATTTAGGGTCGATTCCTTTTGCCATAACCGTTATGCTTTATATTCATCGGGATGGAAACTGTCCCAACTTGATATGTCTGTTGTGTTCTCTATTTTCATCGGGCAATATTTCCAATTTTCCCCGTTTTTAGTTTGTATTATCACGCCGCCTTTCAAGTGCTTGTCGGCATTTTCCTCGTTATGGATATAATCAATCAAAGCGTTGTGCTTGCATGGAGCATTCTTGTCACTGTCTTCACTCTTGGTATCAAACAGAAATACTTGGCCGTTTTTCATTCGTATCACAAAGTCAACATAAAACAATGCCTTATTACCATCTACATTAGTATAGCTAATGGCATAATGTTGTTTACCGGAGTCTCCGTTTTTGTACCACCAGTCTATATATTCCTTGTTTTCCTCTAAAAACGCAGTAAACTTCTGCTCGGGTGAAGATACCCTGTTTTCTTGAATATACGGCATCAACGCATGGTTTTCTATCTTTGGACACACTCTATTCGTGTCTTCCTTGTAGAATCTGTCTGCAGGAACTTCCCATGTGTATTTCACGTATCCTTTTGCACGATATGCGGCACGACGACGTTGAAGGATAATAGCATATTGTTTCAATGCTCTTTCTATAATATCTGCAAACTTAGGACGATTTCCATGATATAGTATGACTTTGATTGCTTCGCTCTCAAACAGCTCAAACAAATCTTCCATAACTTCCAGAAGAGCCA
>ERZ1106950.337-NODE-337-length-52097-cov-7.398716_pt1 | contig 52097 bp, 65 predicted proteins | sample MGYA00403675_ERZ1106950 | MGnify/ENA primary metagenome ERZ1106950 (study PRJEB35170, sample SAMEA104062410) | human gut metagenome | biome: human gut; feature: human-associated habitat; material: faeces | place: Denmark | collected 2012-06-13 ... | reverse complement strand
TATATTGTATGTTTGTCCGTCAGATCAGTCTGTAGTGTGGCCGTTCCTCCCCGAACTTTCGGTACCGGATCCAATCATCCAGAACAATCCCGGCCAGCGCCACCGGCAGCCACAACACAAAGTACTGCGGACAGATCTGCCCCAAGAGGTTGCCTGGAAGCCCGCTATAGTCCCAGACTCCCCAGCCGAGCCACAAATTTACGATGCAGCCAGTGACAAATTCCAAGATGGTGATCCCGATCGCGCCGATCAGGATCTGCTGCCAGAGCGGCATAGACCACGGAAGGACCTCGTTGATCAATCCCAGATAGATGAAGCAGATTCCTCCAAGCAGGAACATAGTCCAGTGGCTCCGGCCGCGCCAGATCAGCTCGATCAGTATGTACAATAGACCGCCAACATCAAGCAAGAACAGATATTTATTCAGCAGCCTGTGCATTCTCATCACCTGCACTCTCTTTCGCTGTTGCAATATATGCCTTGAGAACGTCTGACTGGTACGCCTCCGGCACATCCGCTCCATAATAGATCTCCTGAATCTCATCTGCTGTCTCACATCCTGCAATCCACATATTTACGGCATTGCAATAGGTCGTGTGGTAAGATACGTAAGCCATTGCCGCGGATGTGATGATCTGCATATCCTCTGCACTGTAGTATCGGCATGGCTGTCCGTCCGCGTGATACTCAAGCTCGGTGGCGCCTGATGCAAGCTGTACCTGCTTACCGAAGAGATTGAGCTGATCATGCTCCGTCAAGCTAAAATGCTCCGTGGATCCATCCGTAAGAGTCACATCGACTCCGGAATAGATGGCAGTCTCACATACCTGACTGATCTCGCGTTTTTTCGCTGCCTGCAGCTCTTCCAGAGTCGGAACATACGGTTCTGACGGAAGAATCTCGCCACCGGTATCCTGATCCGGTTTCTGGTACACGCTGCCATCATCAGATAAGTAGATTGTCTGTCCTTCATCGCGATATACAGTCTCCCAACCTGTCAGTGTTGTGCATTCGATTCCACCCGCCGTGTAGAGCACAATGTCTCCACCCCATTTTGCCGGAACCATGTTTACAAATGCAATCTGTAGTACGTGTGTAGAGATTGTCTGGATACTGCGGATCTCATAGATTTTCCCGTTGATTTTGATTTTTTCCATGATATCTACCTCCTAAAAAATATTTTTGTATATATAAAAAGCTCCCGAAATGGGAGTTGATTTTTCCATGTGCTGATCCAACTTTCCAGTTTCCCGCCATGCCAAGACCATCCCGGTAACTTCACCGAGATGGTCTTCGTTTTGTTGACGTCAACAAAATAACAATTTGAGTAAGCGATTTGCAATTAACGATACCGAAAACACTTACAATGCCTTGTCAGATTTACCAGAAACAGGAAGTGGATTTGGGGTGACAACTACGGGATTGACTTTATACGATGGATTTAACATTCCAGCCTATTCCCGTATCTGCTTTATGAATTATGGTAATTCCAAAGACGGAGCAATATTTGCTATTGATGGTGATGGAAAAGCGTATACGGTTTTTAGAAACAATGGAACATGGCATAGAGGAAATTCTTTAGTTTCAAAGGATGATTTAGGCGTGACCCAATACAATGCCGTAGACTATATTTCTCTAAGCGGGAAATTATCCAATATTGGTGAATGGGTAAAAAATAATGGTACGTCAGGTAAATGTACATTTGTTCGTGTAGAACCATCAGATTCTGACGGATATTTTGGTACATCCGGATTTAGTATCTTATGGACGCGCACTTCAGTTAACTATGGCTGGTGTATATTAATATCTGATAATTCCAAAATGGTAGTTTTTGGTCGGAATTCCGATGGATGGCATTGGTATGCGCCGTCGTTGACCGAAGTATCATAGCTTTGTATCGCTAAAAGTTCCGCTATTACATTTTACGATGCCGCAATCGTTATAAGCCAAATATAACACTGCTCCGTATTTATGATCACCATATATAAAGCCGAATACGCAGAAATTATTACTATCAACTAAATGACAAGCAAATACCTGTTTTTCTGGAAAGCTATTCCATAATCCTTTTATGGTTGTAGCATGATTACCTTCTTGATTGGATGTGCCTAATGTAGTTGTGAAAATATTTGGTAAGTCCGTTTTAAATGCAGTCTCTTTCCATGTAATATCAGTGGCATTATTGACTTGCGCACCGCCATAAAGCCTACCCCTTTCATCCACAGCAATATAATAAACATCTCCAGCTGCAGTACCTTTCTTATTGCCTGCGTTTCCAATGACATACGAATAATATGGAAGTCCATATGGTGCGCCAAAACCACTTTCTGCATACGGAGGATTTCTCTTACTCAAATTGTTATTTGTTGTGTCGATCAGATCCTTCAATACCTTTCCCTGAGCTGCTGAAAGCGGTAATCCTGTGTTATCCGTCACGCAGTTGTTGACGATCTGTCCGGCATGTAAAACGAATTGCAGGCCTGCCTTTAGGTTTCGTAACGTGATGGCCACCTTATTTCCAGTCACAAATTTACTCAGAAAGTCCGGAAAGCTTTTAATATCCTCAGTAACTCCAGAATCATCAAATTCAGACAATTCTTCATCTACTTTGTCCCAGTTTTCATTCTGGACATCCACGTCATAGAAATCATTCTGTTCCGGTTTATTAAATTCATAATTCGATGTTTTTGTTGCCATGATTGTCTCCTTTATAATTTCTGTGTCATCAACGCTGACTGCATATATGAAGAAAGCTGATTGTGTCGATACGTTGCCAGGTGTGCCTGTGTATTAAACTCTGTCTCAAAATCTGTTGCTGTTCGGAGTTGATAATGTGTATACGCTGCCATCTGAGCATGTGTATACGGCTTAAACGATCGATGCCGGTTGAAGATGATCATAACCTGTACAACCATGTCGGCCGGAGCCATTGCCCTCATCAGATCATAAATATAACCATCCTTTGAAATAGCCTCTAACATCAGACTGACCTTCAGATATTTTTCCTTTGGATTGATCTCAAGCTTGTAGTATTCCTCTCCCACCATCGCATCCAGAACCTCTTTAAACTTCCTGGATGTATATGGGCGGCTTGATACCCATCGTCCTTTTATGTTCCTTCGACGATCCTCCAGAGTCTCCTCTCCGGTCAGGTTGATCTGCATGATCTTTTCCCAGTACGTACACTCCGATGCCTCCATGCTGTCAAAATTTCTGTTATCTTCCATTCGATCCAGTTCAACCCAGACCTGTTTTAACTGAGCATCGTACACCTTCGCAATCCTTTTAAATTCCTCTATGTCTGCAATATGCGTAGGAAAATAATGGATCACATTCGGCATTAAAAATTCATTCACTGTGCTGTCACCTCTCCTAAGACCGGAATCTGATTCCAATTTAAAACGAGGTTTGCGCTGGACCCATTCAGCGTTGTCGCAGAAATATCCACGACACCCTCTACATCCAGCACTGCTGCCTGGAGCTTCGATATATAGATTGTGGATTTTGTGGACTCATCTCCGTTTTTCCATTCCGCGGCGATTGATTCCAGGTATTCTGCAATTTTTTTCTTTACCGCTGCTCCAATGCTGTTCCAGTTATACCCGCTCATGTAGGATATCTTTGTCACAACATTGACCTTCACGGCCTCCACCGACTCAACCGTAACGGCATGATCGATCGGGGCAAATCCGTACCCACTACCACCTTCGGCCGGAACTGCTGCCTCCTGAATCTGTTTAATCAAATACTCAGAACACGTTCCAAACACAGAACTGATCACAACGACTTTCACCGTCCCCGGACCATTCCAGACTGGTTCCACTTTACATCCACCAACACCGGAGATTGCTCCCACCTGTTCTTTATACTGTGCGATGTTGCCACCAAATGACTCCATCGAAAAGCTTTGTAAATACCTGGTATACAGGCTGTCCCGAGTCTCATCATCTGACCCGTTAATCAGAATCTCCTTAATTTCCGCAGTTTCAAGTTCGTCTACATGATCGATCGCTGTGAGTTCTCCTGTAAGTCCATTCGGCCCTGTTCCAGCTTCTTCGCATACGGCTCGATACTGGAACTTACCTTCATTGATTGTCTCTGTCACAGCATAATGGAATGATTTCAGATAGAATCTACTGCCGATCGGCACCGTGCAGTTTGCTTCAACAAGCACTTCCGCGTTCGTGGCCGTCTTTCGATAGATTCCTCGATCCCGCGCAATTTTTACAAGCTCATCGAGGTCTGCCGTATCCGCATGATTCTGTTTGCAGATATAATCCATCTGGATATACAGCTTTTCCGCTTCATAAGCTAACGCCGATAACGCGTTTCCGACCAGCCATCCTTCCCCCGTCTGCACTCCAGCACCGGTCTCCTTCTGAGCATCCGATAAGATTGACGCATAAGTCTTATCCTCATACACTCTGCTCCACCTCCATCTCTCCAAACTTAGTCTCTACTTTAAAAGACAAGGTCAAATGTTCTTTCTGTACCTCAGCAGAAAAGTCACTGATTCCTTCGATATACGGATTCACCATCAACGCCTCTTTGATCTCACTTTCACCATCCGTGTTCAAATATTCCTCTGACACGGTGTGTCCAATGTACTGCTCCAGATCTGCCCCGTAATCCCAGGAATAAATCGGATACCGGAAACGCTGCGTCTTCAGGCAGTTCCAGATCCATACCTTGATGGCTTCTTTTCCTTCCACAATCTTTCCGGTAAGCTGGCCGGTCTTGAAATTGATGCCATATTCTTTCGGAATCTCCAGAACCGTTTCCTTCTGCACCTCGCTGGCCACCGTCATCATAAAACTTGGAAGTATGCTCATACGCTCACCATCTTTTCTAAAATGAGTACCTCAGAATCTGACAGCTGATACACTGCCACTGTATCACCAGCTTTCAATGCTGAAATATACTGTGTCTTATCCTGCAGCTCACCATCTGCCGGACAATGCCCGGCAACTTTAACCGCCAGCGGATTGACCAGATGTTCTGCAAATTTCAGTTCCCCTGGTCCAAGTTCCATACCATCTTTCAATTTGCAGGACTTCGGCCCTGTCATCGTTGCCAGGGCAATGCCCGGCAGACTTCCGCTCTGCCTCTGCTGCTTCATAAACTGTATCATGTCCGCATCCCACGCCATAAGCCTCATCCTTTCTTTTTTGCCTTTTCTTCCTCTGCCTCTTTTTCTGTCATGAGCGCTTCAAAACGCAGTTCCAACTCCATCGTATAATTTCCATCAGCATCCCACGTATGTTTATCCGATGCGATCCAGTAACGTCCGGAAAGCCCTGTTGCCCCATCATTTACGATCACATAATAACAGGACAGACAGTTAATATCCCCGATTGCGGAGATCTTGATCGTCTGCGATGGAAGCGTTTTCAGCATACCTTTCGCCGCTGTTACCGCATCCACTCCCTTTTCCTGTATGTAAACTTCCTGAAAAACGCCGAAGTCTGATAGCGAGGTATCATCCTTCACCTCTCCGATCCGTTTTCCTTTCTCATTAAAGATCAGGACCTGATTCTTGATCTCGTCCATAGTCTCCTGAATGTCTGACGAAAAGATATTATCGGAGTCAGACAAAGTAAAGTTAGAAACGATCCACTCCGCCTTGTACACGCCCAGACCGCGCTTGTAGATCATCGCAAAGTATTTGTCCCCGGTGATCTTATGTGCCTTTGTATATGCCGCCATGATGACGTCATACATGGACTTTTCGTTGCAGATCATCGACTTGATATTGATTCCTGTCGGATACAGGTACCGGATCGGGACCTGTGCGTCAGCACATACCTTTGTCGCAATCGCCTCCGGTGTCATATTCCGGTACACTTCCCGGACATTCGACTCAAGCAGATGTTTCATCGCATCCACGGCTGTGTAAGTGATCGTTCCGATCTGGCTGCTCTTTTCAACGCCATAGATCTGCCCGTAAAAGACTTCTCCCTCCCGATCATCCGAGAGAGAAACAAAGTCCCCGGTGACTACCTGCGGGAGCCGCAGTGTATTGTCATATGGCGCATTCAGATATTCAAAAGAAAAGCTCCGGACCGCTTCTGAGGCGGATCCGGACCAGGAATACGATGCACATGCCTCTGTGATGTCATACTGGATGTTATCCTTTGGCTTTATCAGCATTACAACCATGATTTCCTCCTGTTATGGGATCGCAAGGACCTGTCCCGGCTTGATCAGGTTTGGATTCCCACCGATCACGCTCTTATTTGCGTTATACAGTGCCCTCCAGTCTGCGGATCCTGTCATCTTCCTGGCAATCGCGCTCAGGCAGTCTCCGGACTTCACGGTGTAGGTCTTTGCAGCCTGCTCTGGCTGCGTTCTCGCAACTCCATTCCCGTCTACCGTCGTTCCGTCACCTTCCAGTGACGATAACGTCACTACCGCAGAGGCCTTAACACTGACTGCCCGATGCTCCTGAAGAGAAATTGAAAACCGGATATCACCGCTGCCATCACACTCTCCCCATTCAAAGGACAGGATCCTGCATTTAAAGTTGATCGGAGTTCCGGTAATCACAATCCTCGCCGGTGGTCCGCTCTTGATCTGCTCGATTGTTTCCACACATATCTGCGGAGATGGTGAAGCGTACTGACTGTAGCTTTCTCTCCGCGCCGGAAAGAAGGAAGAAAACGAAATCTTCCGAAGTTTCCGTTTTCCTCCCAGATCAATTTCACCGAGGGCATTGACATCTACCGTTTCACTTCCATGTTCCGATGTTACGGTATACTCTGACGGATTGATCGGAAACCGGAAATTCTTTGTGCCTTTAAGCCATATCTCCACTGAAACTGTAACCTCCTGTTCTTCCGCCTGCTGCCTGAATCTTCCGGACAATTGCATCACCGATCTTATCAATATCGGCATCTTCCCGGACTACGATCGTATCCGCCACTTTCGCAATGCTGATATTCCCGCCGATCGGAGTATTACGAGACGCATCATGCGGAATAATCCGCGTTCCGGACGGAAGATCCATGATCTCGCCGCCCTTTTCATTTACGCGGGTGATTCCTCCGCCCCAGCGTGGTGTTCCATGTGCATTTTCCGGAATCTTACTCTTTTTCTTTCCGGATGCAAAGCTGCCAACTGCAGATACCGCACCTTTGACCGCTCCTGCAATCGTTCCAATTGCACCGACGGTGGTCTGGATCATTCCACAAATGAACTCAAAAGCTCCGCTGAATACTGTTTTCAAGCCGTCCAGCGCCGTTCCAAGATCTCCGTTTGTAATTCCCTGGATCACCATCGCAATACCGCCAAACAACGTCGTCAGCCCCTGCACGGCGATCGTAATTCCTTGAATCACGATTCCGATTCCTGTTCCCATTCCCTGGAAACCGCCCAGCACCGCTGCGACAAAAGCGCCTGAAGCAAAGCTTGCAAATGGCTGCATTTGCTGCATAAGCGATACAAACGCATTTTTCAATTCCGCCACCTCCGGAGAGATTTCGGATCCCATTGCTCCCCACGCAGCCTTAAACTGATCGATGTGGGTAACGATCACAGCAATGACCGCCACGATAGCCAGTAACGCTACAACCACACCCGCGGCCGGTGAAGACACCGCCCCCAGAATCAGCTTCATAGCGCCCCCGGCCTTGTTGATCATCGATATTCCGCGGAATACTCCTGCTGCTCCAGTAACCATTTTTCCGAAGATCACCAAGCCCGGTCCCATGGCCGCGGCAATTGCCGCCCACCGGATGATCTGTACCCGTTGGGACTCATCCATGTTGTTGAAGGTGTCCAGAAGACTCGTGGCTTTTTCGATGAATGGCATAAAGGCATTTGCGACTGTTCCACCGATCGTATACTGCAAAACATCAAACGACGATTTGAGCTTCTCGACCGCACCACCCGGACCGGACAGCAACGCATCCGCCATCGCTTTTGCCGCTCCTCCGGAGTCCTCCAGTCCTTTCGAATACTGGGCAAAGGTCTCCGGTGCCGCATTGATCAGAGTCAGCCATTTTCCCATCTGGTTCTTTCCAAAGATGGCGGCCGCTGCCGACATACGCTCCTGATCACTCAGACCAGCAAAGCTTTCATGCAGCTTCTTCTGCATTGTCTGAAGATCATCCATCTTGCCCGTCGAGTCGAAGAACTGCAGGTTTAATTTTTTCATCGCCGCTGCTCCATCCGCGGCAGGTGACGCCAACCGGGCCAGTCCGGTCTTTAACGCCGTCGCACCCTCGGATCCGGAGATACCGGCGTCACCAAATACGTCCGTGACCACCGCAAGGTCCTTAAAGCTCCACCCAACAGAATCAAGCATTGGTCCAGCCGTGGACATCGCTTCGAAAAGGTCCGTTACCGTGGTGTTCGCCTGGGCCTGTGCCTTCGCCAACATATTCGCGGCTGACTCAGCCTCCAATCCCTGATCCGCGAAGATCTTCATGGCATTTCCGACACCGCCGGTTACAACAGACAGATCTGTCGCGGTTCCGGCAGCAAGATCCATCGCCGGTGCAATCATATCCGCTGCCTGCGTGGCGCTGAAGCCCTGGCGAGCATAGTTTAACGCTGCATCCGCGGCGTCCTGCATTCCATAAACAGAGGTTGCGGCGGCTTTTTTAATTGCTCCTTCCAGCACTTTCGCCTGTTCGTCCGTGGATCCCATCGTCTGCTGAACCAGTTTCAAGGACTTGTCCACTTCACCGAACTTTGCTGCCGATGCCGTGGCAAGACCGGCAAGTGGGACCGTCACCGCCGCTGTCATAGCGGTTCCGACACCTGCGATCCCCTTTCCGACCTTTTCCACGCTCTTCCGGACTCTGGCGCCTTCTTTATCGAAGGAAGTCAGGGAGGAAATTGCACCTTTCATCGGTCCGGTAAATGCATCGCGCAGCTTCAATGCGACATCGATCACTCTACTTGCCATTGTTTATCCTCCTGATTCTATCCTGCTCTTCCTTACGTTCCTTCATTTCCTGCTGCAAAAACACCCTCACGATCCTGCGTTCTCCTTCCGGGAGTCCGTAGTAGTCTGATGGCTTCCAACTTTTATCACGGAATAACAAGTAGGCGATGTTTACTTCTCTGTCCGTGTAGATGAGTTTTTTATTTCGTTCTCCTTATCCTTTCCATATCCGGAAAGATCCGCAATCACGCCGGAAAGTTTTGTAATTTCTCCGCCGTTCAGAAGTTTTTCAGCAAGGTCCTTCGGCGTTGCGCATCCATAGTGCTTTAAAAGATCTGAGTTTCTTAAGTCCGGTTCAACGATGCCCTCCACAGCGATCATAAGGTTTGCATCGTAGGATTTTCCCATCTCGACCTCTCCGTCGTCTCCATATACCTGCTCAGAAAGTTCAGTGAACCGTCTGCCGGAAATGGCTTTCACGGTGAAGTACACGTCTTCTCCCGCCATTTCTGAAAGCCTTTTGATTCTCATCTTTTTCGTCGGTGCGATCGTAAGTTTTCCGGAATCCAGTTTTAACAGTAAATCAACAATATTCATGGTATATTCCTCCCTATTTTGTAGAATCTAAGATATCCCACTTCTCAAATGTGAAGGAGTAAGACTCTTCTCCGATCTTCTTACGTTCCCAGTCTGCCAGAATCATCTTTGCGAATTTACAATGATACAGTGCAATCCGTTCCTGTCCGATTGCACTCGGATCGTCGATTTTTCCGATGATCGTAATATCCGGGACTTTTCCGGCCTTCAAAGATTTGGAAAGCAGATTCATCACATACGAAGATACCTTGTGCAGTACAAGTTCGCCTTGACCTTCCAGACCTGTCAGCTTCTGACCATCCATCAGGTCTCTGGCCTGAGGCACCGCCTCATAGTTACAATTGACTTCAGCGCGGAAGCTCTTGGTCTCTGCCAGATAATTTCCATTGACCCATACCTCTCCATAGGTGCCGTTATATACCTGGTCCGATGTATATCCATTCATCCGTTATCCCTCCTTACCCAATATAAATCGGCAGCTCAATGTCCTCGATCGCATCCAGGATGGAGATATCTGCCCGCAGAAATACCTTTGATTTCGTGTTTCCGCGCTTGATATCATCATCGGAGCAATCCTCTACATTGACGGTCTCGCCATCGATCACGAGCTTTCCGCCCTGTGATACAAAAAAGTTTCTCTGTGCCTCCACGTTGATCTTGCAGCTTCCGGATCCCAGCACCTTATCGGAAATTAAGGTATTGAAATATCCATTGATGGCCGTCACCAGAAGGCACTTGTTATCGTAGGAGTTCGCATATTTTCCGATATAGCTGTCCTGAGCGGTCAGCCGGATATCGTCTGCGATCATATCCATCGCATCCACGATCTTGATCTTCTGGTAGGACTCGCCCTTTCCGTCCGCTGTCGTGACGAAGGAATTGACTCCGCGGCACAGCTTGACCTTTTCTCCATCCCACATGAATTTCAGCTCTCCACGGTCCACTGCCGCCGACAGCTCCGTTTCTGTAAGCCGGTCGCAATCTGACATCTCCGTAAGCGGCGCATAGGTGCAGGACATTGTAAGCGGGGTGCCGCAGATAATACCCGCCACTCTGGAGCACAGCTGCTCGGCAGTGTACGCAGTGTCTCCCATTGTTGCTCCGGAAGTCAGGTTTACAATTGCCTCACAGTCCGCCGCAGTATTGGAAAGCACCGCCTTGTATGTCATGTGGTTGTTGGTTCTCTGGGATTTGATCCAGGATACAATGTCCTGGGTCTTCTCATCCGTTTCTGCCGTTGTTGCTACCAGATAGTTAAACTTCTGGGTTGCCGCCCATTTTAAGGCGTCTGTATATCCCGCCGATGTCTTCATACAGTATCCGATGATCTTTCTCGGTGCCGTCTGATAACCCATCAGGGCAAACTTTAACTGCTGCTTATTCGCCTCACTCAGTTCTTCCGGGATGTCTGACACATCAAACACCGTAAAAGAACTCTTGTCATCCATCCCCGCATCCGTAAGGATCATGGCGATAATGCCTCTTTCTCCCCTCTGAATCGCAGTGATCGACTGCTCAATAAACGCAATGTTTACGCTTGGTACTCCAAGTCCCATTATTCTCCCTCACTTTCATTTCTGACCACAGTCTCGCAGGATTCCGCGATATCTTCCGTCTCGGTTCTTCCGCCGATCTGCACGGTATCCGCGAAATCAATGGTGATCTGCATCTTGTCCGCATTCGTGTCGATCCACTGGAAGTCAATACTGTCCACCAGAAGACGCATCTTCCGGTCATCCGTCCGAATCGTCACATCGATGCCGAACACATACAGGATTTCTTCATAGATCTCCAGGCAACGCTTCTCATCGTGGGTCGTCTCAAAATATGTGATTTTGTAGGAGTACCCACGGGAGCGCTGATACGGACTTAAATTGTTGGATGTCTCCAATATTTCCGTAAAAAAAGAAGGCCGTGTATAGCCGTCGTATACTCCATTTCCATATACTGTGATGTCTGGAAACGTTGTCTGCAAAAGCTCATTACAGGTCTTCTTCACGTCCACGATCGTATAAAGTGGTTTCTTCATAAATTGTGGTCCTTTAACATTTTATCGATAAATTTCTGGATCTCTTCCGGAAAGATGGACTGCCATTCTTTCCGGGTTTTTTCTGCATAATGCTTTCCAGGAACGAAACCGGCATGGATCATTCCTTTACTGTCCTTTGTCCGGCGTTTTCCTTTATGTCTGGCTCCCTTCAGAGTAAGTTTTCCCTCCTGCATCGCTGCGTACCGCTCTGGCGTGATATAAAGTTCATGTCCGTTCTCAATAAGATGCCAGTGAGGTGCCTTGTTTGAGACGTCAATCTCCAGTGTGTGTCCGCTAAAATCCCTTACACGGGTGCGCTTCCATTTTTTTAAGGTCGGTTCTTTTCCCTTCCCGTATGATGTAGGCATCTTTTCATTTACATCCTCACTCCACTTCCCACCTTGCCGATACAGCTCTTTTTCCGCTGCATCCGGGTATTTCTTCACGATTTTATTAAAATCGCTTATAAGGTCGTCCAGGCCGTCAACTGTGATCTCATAGTCACTCATCCGCCGTCTCCATTTCCGGAATCTTCTTGTCCTTCGACTCGGTACAGTAGATCTCAAGCGCGATATGCTCCTCATCAATATCGATGATGGAGTTGATCTCATACTGCTTCTTTCCCCGGACAATAACATCCTTCTCCGTGAGTCCATCCCGGTACCGGATCGTGATCTTATACTGCAGCTCATTCGCATCCCGGTAATATTCCAGGAACTCCATACCACGAACCGGTTTGATCTCCGCCCATACAGAAGCTTTCTTTACGATCCTGGTACTTTTCTGGCCAAGATCGTCGGTAACTTCTTGGTATCCGTAAATGGAAATTCTCTTTTTCAGCCGTCCGGCATCCAGTACATACATCAGCCTTCCTCCTCTCTCAGGAGATCACTTTCCCCGGGAACAAAATTCACGCAATACATGTCCAGGATGCTCCGTACGGTCTGATTCTGTACACTGTTTCCGGTGCCCTTTAACTGCGTGTACATATCACGATTCGTATACAGATCTCCGGCCAGACAAAGAACGGCGATCGCCACATCTTCATGTGGATCCAGGCGTTCGATTGTCTGTCCGGTGTAATTCTGTGCGTAATTTCTCGCCGCATTTAAGAATGCGTCCAGCATCGCGGTCTCTGTTCTATCGAGATCCTCCGGTTCAATTCTGAGATATCCGGCAAGATCCGCCGCTTTCAGTTCACTCGCCTTCATCACTCACCTCATACCTTCTTTTTGCTGTTTTTCTTCGGTTTATCCACAATTTCCATCGGCTCATCCACCGGAGCTTCTGAAGATTCTGGAATCTCCGTTTTTTCCTCGATTTTTTCCGCATACCTCGCGCGGATCAAGTCCGCTCCGGTATCATCAGGGACCTCAAGTTCCGTCCCCTTGTACCCAGCGAACCCGTTTCCTGCGAAGCTGCGGAGTGCCCGCACCCTCATTATGATGCCGCCATCTTGAGGACAGCGACAGCCTGCTGGTTCTGGATCTTACAGTCCACTTCCGCCCACTCAACGACTCCGATCGCGTGCTGTGTTGCGTACTTCTCGTTTAAGATCTGCACGGAGTCCTCCACAATCTTCGCCGCAAGAGCCTGTTTCGGGCTGATGTAAAAGATTGCGGTCTTGGTCGCTGCCATTCCCGGACACTGGTCGGATGTGTAGACCGGCTTTCCAAGGATCGTTCCGGAAAATCCGTTCTTGATCTCATCGTTAAAGAGATATCTGCCGTTTTCATCCTTTAACTGCTGTACCGCGGTTAATGTATCCGGTGCCATAACCCAATAAGCTCCCGCCTGAAATACGGATTTCAGTTTGTTCTTGAGTGTGATCAGCTCATCCGCTGTGATCGCTGTTGCCGCTTTTGCAGTGACGATCTGAGTCGCGGTGGAAAGTCCTGTAATGTGGGTGGAATCCCCCTGAATGATCTGCTTGTCCAGGAAGTCCGCAAGGGCAGCGCCCATCTTATTGACTACGAAGGTAGTAAGGTCAAGATCTGTGCTGTTTAAAAGGCTTCTGGAGACTTTGCAGAGTGCTCCAGCAAGGAACCCTTTCAGATCCACAGTCAAAAGCTTCGTATCCTTCGCTTCCAGCTCCGTGAACTCGGTCGCATACGCCACTGTAATATTGTCGTTGTCTGTGTCAACATACGGAATCGATACTGTGCCGCGGATATTGTACTTCTCAGCGTCTTTGAATAACGGAGATCTGTCCTTTGCGACATCGATGATCTTCTTCGCGATCGTTGTCGGGATCACTGCTCCATTTGCGGTCTTTGTAACATTCGCATCTACCCGGTTTCTGATGATGTTTGCGAAGGTGCGGATCTCGATGTCCTCAACCGGTTCCTTCTTCTCCGGTGTCTTCGTCGGCGGTAAAAGGGTTCTGGACTGCTCCATCGCTTCCAGAGTCGCGTCGATGTCCTCGACCTCTTTCTTTAAGTCTGCGAACTTCTGCTGCTCCTCTGTTGTCAGCGTTCTTTTCTCCACATTGGTGGCGTTGTCCGTGATCGTCTGCATCTGCTCCACGATCTGGTCTCTCTTTTCTCTCAGCTCTTTCTCATTCATCTGCTTCTCTCCTTTAACTCTTTGATAATATTGTAATATTTACCGTTATCGACCGTCGGTGCCGGCGGAACGATCTCATCCTGCTCCCGGTAGGTATACACATTTCCGTCCATGGCACGTGTCTGAATATGCTCCTCTGTTCCATCGGTCCGTGTATGTACCGATGTACCGGCATAGGCCGGAATCGCCTGATCATCCACCAGTGTAACCTCAACCAGATCCATCTCCGTGACGATGATCCGGCGGCAGGTACTCGTGTACTCCTCCCTGCTGTCCAGCCTCCGGAAACCGAATGACCAGCCACGTAACTGATGGTTTCTTGCCTTCTCGATCACTTCCGGGTCTGTGATGGTAGCTCTGGCCATAAGCCCGATGGAGTCCTCTTCCAGCATCAGATTACTTCCTGTTCCTCCAAGGACACGTCCCTGATTATGGTCAAGCAGTAAGCTGATCTCCTGCTGCGCATCTGCTTTCGCTCTCAGGGCTTTTGCAAAAGTCCCCGGATCAATCTGTTCCCGGAACGAATACCCGTTCTCATCCATCAGCATTCTGGAATCCCGGCCGACCGCATTCACATAGCCTTCGACCTCAATCGAATCCGTTCTCAACGTGATTTTCACGTCTCTCCACCTCCTTCCTGCGGCTTTCCCGCACCTTTCTTTACAGAACCCCAACTATTGGTATTCGGCGTGTAGATGTCCCCAGTCTTTGGATCATACAGGACATCCTGCAGTCCAAGTTTAATAAACGGCATTTCAAGCGCCGGCAGATTCTCTTTCTTCCGGATCTCATCGATCTGCATGATTCCCTTATCCGCCGCGATTCCCCAGGCTTCAAATCTCGCTTTGATATCTCCCTGAGTCAGTTCTGTCAGATCCGGAGCGAAAAAGAGTGTGTCCTTTTCGCGTTCCAGGAGCAGATCCCGGTTTAACGAAGTACACATCACATTGAGAATTGGCACAATTGCCTCCTGGATGAACAGTTTCTTCTGCGCATCCGTCGCAGCCCCGTTGATGATCTCCGGTGGAATCATGAATAATTTGCAGATATCATTGCTCATCGTCTTCTTATTCTCGTTTAGTTGCATTTCTGTTGACGTGCTGGCCGCCGGCTGGAACTTGATTCCGTTATTCAGCACCACAATATTTTCATCGTTGGACCCATACAGGTTCCGGAACGCCTGCCGCAGTAAATTGATTTCCTCCTGTTTCAGCTTATTGTCTGCCTGGAGGAATCCTTTTTTTGTTCCACCGGACGTCACAAGCTTCTGTTCGAACATCACATATGCGTAAGCCGTCCCCAGAAGGTCCCTGGACTCATCTACAATACTGATTCCCTTGTATCCGTTCTTCGTCCGCCGGATCATCTTTAAAAACTGGTATGGCCGGAACTCACGCCCGCCCACCAGGAGACTGTAGTCCTTAAAAATCGGATCCACACTCTCTGAGATACTGATCTTAGACGGTTCCACATAATTCAGTGAGAGCCAGTGCGTTCCGCGGCGGTTGATATAGGCATATCCGCCGATATCTGTCAGATAATCAAAAACCAGAGCGCGCTTGAAATCGGCTCCGGTCAGAGTATCCCGTGTGTCCCCGTTTAAGAGACGTTCCCGCGTATCATCGCGCCGCTCCACGGCATTATTCTTTTTTTCGTATAGATAGATTGGTACGGTCGCGATCGTGTTGCAGATGGCGTTGACGCACCCGGCAAAAGCCGGAATGCTCATCGCACTCGACACATCGATCGTGGTTTTCCCGACTATCGCCTGGAGGAGCACGTCCGTAAGCTTCAGACTGCTGTCTTCCAGTCCCTTCGGCATCGCACGCCGCTCCATCATCTCTCTTACCCACATATCGCTACCTCAAAACGTCATGGCAACAAAGCCGTTATTGTACATCATGTCCTGCTGCAGGAGATACACCGCGTTGATCGTTGCCACGACCATATCCACTTTTCCCGATGATTTCTTTTTATTCACATATTTGTTCAGGTTCGTGTCCTCCGTACATCTCGCATTCTGGAAATTGATCTCCAGAAGCCGGTTCTCATCATACGCAAACTGTCCGCTCATGATCTTCTCCTTTAAAAGCTTTGTCGGACTGTGGAGCACCGAGGAATGCTGCTTGATCTCCACGCAGGTGATCCCCGCCTCTTCCAGCTTCTGGACCGTGCTGAGCGCGTTCCACCGGTCATAGCCTACCTGCATCAGTTCCACGCCAAATTTGTCCTCAAGCCCTAAGATGTATCGTTCAACTTCCGCATAATCAATCACCTCATCTCCACATGCAATACAGTTTCCATTCCGGATCATCCGGTTATAGTCCAGTTTTTCCTTCGCAGATTTAAACTCGATCCTGCCCTCCGGAAGGAATCCCATCACTCTCGCATAGACGATATCATCTTCTTCTGTAACCATCGCTACAGACGTATTATCGTCCGTCTGGGACAGGTCCAGTCCCGCCCAGACACGGCGGCCACGCCACCATTCCGGATCATCTTTTCTTACGCACAGCTTCACTTTCTGGATATCGATGTATCCTTCCGTTCCCAGTCCCTTGTAGAGAATATTGTTGTGTTTGCAGAGATAATTCTCCCGTTTATTCTCGTACAAAGTCGCCATAAGACGCTTTTTTCTGATGGCATCGAAGATTTCCTGATGTGCGACTGCTACCGGATTGCTCTGATAGATACAGCGGTCATCGGACTGCCACAGGTCTCCCTGCTTCAGATCGTCATCCGGCTCATAAAGTAGGCTGAAGATCCGCTTATCATCCAGGAGCCCGTCCAGAGACTTCTTTGCCGCGTCAATCTCATCGATCATGACGTTATTGTCGTTTGGGTACTGTGTGCTGATGATGATTCCCAGCTTATTCCGCAGCGTGATCTGAGAGGAACGCATGGCTTCCACCGGATAGTCATCCAGGGCGCCCGCCTCATCCGCGAGAAACGCGTTCGCCAACTTACCATCCATGGTGTCCTGACTATATGCTAACGGCGTGTACTCATTATCATTGAGCTTGCAGATGATCTGCGACCGAAGGATCTTAAACGCCGGATCCACCTCATCAATCAGCGCCGGTGAGGACTTTATGATCTTGCGGATCGCAAGCTTCAGCTCTGAGGACAGAGACAGATCCGGAGCAACCGAGAAAAAACGGCTGAATGCCGGTTCTGTCAGCATCAGAACGATAAAGATCACCGCTGAATTAAAGGTTTTAAAGTTTTTTCTGGCAATCTCCAACAGCGCCGTGATGTAATATCTCTCATCTGCGTCCCGGCACTTCGTGCACAGCGTCGCTGTGATAAAAAGCCATGCATAATCTTCCAGTCCCTCGTAAATCGAACAGTGCAGATCCGGATGAACCATGAGTTGCATGAGCTTACAGATCTTCTGATATGCTCTCTCATCCACGACCGCGTCCGGATCCTTATCATCCACGATATTGATCCAGCTCTGGCACTGCCGTTTTACATATTGCGGCACCTTTCCCTCCGTCTCGGCCACCGCCCACGCCGCATAAGCGTAAGCCTTTCCGTCTCTAAGCATTTGCCAGTGCTTCCAGGAGCGGATTTGCCTTCTTTTCCGGCTGTTTTGCGATTGATCGGAGGGATGATGCAATCGTCATACAGTTTTCTTTTTCAAAATCCGTCAGTTCTTTTCGGATCCCGGCCGCAAGCTGCTCTTTTCTGGTTATCGTGTCCTCCAACTTTGTGATCATCCGGTAATAATCCGGGATAGCCTTATTTTCCACGTAACTGCTCCGGCTTTCCCGCAGCTCCTCAAGTTCTGTTTTCAGCACCTGAATGGATTCCTCGGCATCTGCAAGCTTCTGTGTATTGGTGCAGTACCGGCAGGTGGCCGCACTGTAAAGCTCATCGTTTTTGTTGATCGCATCAAGCAGACGCCGCGTTTTTAAGAAGGTCGCATGGGCGATCTTCAGATCTTTGACTGCTCTCGGTTCCTCAAGTTTCTTCCCGGTCAGCGTGGCTTCTTCCTGCTGCTTACGGAATGCAAGTTCCTGTTTTGTTCTGTGTGATTTTCCTTCGCTTTTCAAGAGTTCCGCCGGTTTGGATGGTCTCCCCATAACTGCCTCCTTTCCTTATTCGCGCGCGCCCGCGCACACACCCGCACCCGCGCGCCCATACAGGCGCGATGGTTTTGGGAATTTTTTATGTTCAAGAGAGGGCGGTCGGTCTTGCATTTTTTAAAAAAAGAGACCGCTTCAGACCGGGGGGTATGCCGCCCTGTCCTCGCTGATCTCTTACCGTCCTGCCTCCACTGCTGCCTGCAGTGCTGCTCTCGTTATACTTCCGCTCTCTGCCTTCTCGTGACACTCCCTGCACAGTGTGATCAGATTGTCATCATCTAATCTCAGATCATAATCTTCACTGATCGGTACGATGTGATGGACCTCAAGGCCTTCACTTGTGTATCTGATGCCTGCACCATCCAGCCCATGAAGGCATGACTGACATAGATGATGGTCACGTTCCCTGATTGCTTTGCTCTTTCTCGTCCACTTTGCAGACGAATGAAAGAAATCTGAGACCCCCTGTTTTTTCTTGACCTGCCTTTTTTTCAAGGCCTCCTTTTTCTGAGGGCAGATATATTTCTTATCATGAATTCTGCCGCAGTATGTACACGACTTAAGCATCCTGCTTTTCCTTTCTTCTCGCTCTCCATGCCCGGATCCTAAACGTAATCTTGCAGTAAATCCACTCGATCAGGCTTAACACTGAAAAGGTGGTGAGCACCGGCCAGAAAAACACGTTCAGGATACAGGACTTGACCATCATCCAATATTCCTTATCCGTCATACCAGGACGAAACCAGTGATACGCAAGGAGCCCGGCTTCTGCCATTCCGATCAGCAGATATGTAATCACCATGCGGTCATCGAAATAAATAATAAACATAGGCTTTCCCCTCTCTTTGACAGAAAAAAAGCGGCTCTTCCGAACCGCTCAGAGTATTTATATTCCGGCGTCTCTGTGTTCCGGATTTTGTGTAATAAGGAGTATTCACTGTGGTATTTTTCGCTTTCGCTTAGTTTACACTATATCACAGGTGCAAGGTGACATTCCATGACATCTTTTAGAAATTTGATTAAATTTTATTTCTCTCCTGGAACTCCCTGATGGCATTCTGATGTAAACGGTATATTTGTCGCGTGGAATACTTTGTCTGCTTTGCTATCTTCTCCCATCCTAAGAAATCAATATACCGCATCTTTAAAATCTGGATATGTAGAGGGCTTCTCAATCGATTGATCTGATTGACAATTTTTTCTTTTTTCTGCTCCAATTCCAGGATCTCTTGTGCGATCATTTCTTCCAGGCTTATCAACCGATCTATTGAGTCTTGCATCTTTGGAGTAGGAGTAACCTGCACCTTTATCCCCGAATAGTCAATTCCAGAGACCCCTGAAATATTTTTTCTGAGTTCTGCTGCCTGCTGTTGTTTCGTTCTCACTCTTACACTCAGCAGATAAACCTGCGACAGGTATTCCTTTGTTGTCATCGTTCTTCCTCCCGTCTCTTTCTTCTCGCTTCAGCTCTCATCTGTGCCAGATCTTCCTGGCTGCATCCCACCCCCACTTCTTTTTTCATTTTTGAGATTTTTTCTCTTACATTGTCTGATACTATTTCGGCATCACACATTCCGCTTTTTTCATCCTCTGCCTTTCTGTTGTGCATATCTTTTAAAAATAATATCTCCAGCATAATCAGCAGAATATCTGTCACAATAAGCAGCACACTCAGTATCATAAGCATGATTCTCCATCTCCCCTCACTTTTTATATCTCGATCCTGTATCCATGCCTGCATATGCCGGGTGCCCGGCGCTCCAGCTCTTAGGGCGAGGATCTGCAATCATGGCTTCATACTCGCCTTCACGCTTTCGATGCACAAGGTTCTTAAGCGCCTTATGTTCATTTTTCGTTCTCATGTTCCCACTCCCTTCTTAAATGCACACATCGTACATAATCCTTTTGCTCCAGATTTTTCTATAAGTGGTGCCAGTGGCATTTTCCAGCATTTCGCGCCACATGCTGGACACTGTGTCAGCTTCCAGCCTGCTTTTCCGCGCTGGATATTGGTGTACAATGGCATGCAGTAGTATCCTCCTCGATCGGTTGATTTTCTTGGTGTTATTTTCACTTTCACGCACGCCTCCCCTACAGATTATGCCTTGCCAAGTACTCGTCTAACATTTCCTCGAAAATTGTTTTAATCTCAACCTCTCTCGACCGCCGCTATCCGAATCCGTTTGAACTTAGATTTTGGCAAAATAATCGTATAGCGATCCATTTTTTCCGCTTTAATCTGATGCCCAGTGGTTTTTTTATCTATTCCGCATTCCTTACTCTCATTGCCTTTTGTCTTCCCACCTTGCATTTTACGTATGGTACACATCGCACTTCCTGGCTGTATAGCTATGTTGCAGCCTTCCATTGCAGGACAGCATTCGCACTCTCTGTTCACCTTATACTCCTCCTTGTTTTTATTTTTCTAAATTTTAGATTTGCCCGGATTCATACGATTCTTTTAGCTTTTCATAGCCTCCAAAATCTTAATAGTTATTTCAACCGCTTGCATCGTTCATATTCTTGACCATATCCGCCATGAGCCACATAAAAAGCCGGACACTGCTCTTTCAAACACGCTTCAAAACTTGTTCTCGTAATATCTCCATTCCCTACACACATCGCCGGAAATGTTTCTGTTACCACCCTAAAAGGGCAATATTTTATTTCTTCATCTCTCATGCTATTTCTCCAAAATCTTAATTACTGCACCCGGCTTGATCTGGCTCCATCCCACACCTTTCAGCTTCCAGGATCCGTTATCATTCTTCTCGATTAGTCCCATCTGATTTTCCTCCCCTCATCTGCTCGTCCAGTCCATTCATGGCACACACGCCGTTACACTCGGATGTTTTCACATTCTTCCAACTGCACTCCTCGCATTTGAATGTTTTCTGATCATCCCCGGCTTCAACGGCTCTCCGGATGGATTCTCTGCATTTCCAATAATCTCTTTCCATTTCATCCGATACGGAGATCCTGATCTCCACATGCGGGAACGGGAATAATTTAATCTTCTTCATGACTGGCTATTCTCCTCCTTTTTTTCGTACAGCGCACAACTGGACACATGATGATGGATCCAGCCTGAACCACATGCTTTTTGCTCTTTCCACGGGTCAAGATAGACAAGATTTCCGCTCATGCTGCAGATTCCATACCTTACGCCATGTTTCAGTCCTTCCTTCGCCTTGCATCTTGGGCACTCCGTGCAATCTAAAAATTCTCTATTCCCGATAAACACTGCTCACTTCTCCAGATAATTTCTCCCAAACTCCTGCATCCACAAATCATGCCCATACTTTTCCTCAAATGCCTGCTGAGCGACTCTTTTAAGGTGCTCATCCACCTTGCTATTACAGTGCGGCGCTTCCGGTCCGTGCTCATGATGCCTTGCTTCGCAGACATATCCCCACAGACCATAATGTTCCGCTTTCTTCCGGTATGCCCCGAACCTCCCGTATACAAAATGATGCTTATGGAGACCTGTGTGACACAGTTCCCCATAATATCCATTCCTCTCCGCTTCTTCCCGGCACAGATAACATTCCCGTTCAGACGGGCCTGTCCGCGCCTGTATGATGCTCTTTGCCATTGTCCTTTACCTCCTGTGTCTGTATCGCTCCATGACGGATCATCTCTGCGTAGCTGCGCCAGCCTTTTCTTGCTGCTCTTGCCATGCCGCGGAGCACCAGCTTCCGGTATGTGTCCCATGCGTCCCTGGTGTACTCCGTCCATAGCTCTGTGCCGCTTGACATCATAATCCGCCATGTGCCGTTATATACGCTTTTGCTTTTTTCGTATTTGCTTATGCAGCTTTTATTGATCCCGATCAGATCATGCACGTCCTGCGCGTACAGATTGTCATATTCTATGACGCCTGTCCGGATGTTCTTCAGCATATAGAGGTTCTTCATATCGCTACCTTATCCGCAATTTCTGCCCATCGGAAAGCCTCTGTGAGTCCTCCCGGATACTCTAACACGATCAGATGCTTATGCTTTTCAATCACGGTTCCCCGCCGGTGTGCGATCCCCGGTTTCGTGCTGTCAGGATTTATGTTTACATATCCTTTCTCTGTGTTTACAGAGATCTTGTCCCCCAGCTTTATTTTGTTTTTGATTCGTTGGATTTCTGTCGGGTAAATGCCTCCCCGCGGGTCTGGGGTTGGATGTACTGCATGTATACTTGATGCTCTACTCAATGGTGATCCCCTCCTCTGTGATGGTGATCCGGCCGATCAATCCCGGATGCTGGCGGATATACGACAATACCGGAGCACACATGGTTTCTATGTGCAGCCTCTGATCTGCCCTGATCCGCGCTTCCTCGCTTTCCTGGACCTCGCTGCCATCGTGGCACTTAATGTATTCATCCGGCAAATACTGGGGAAATTGTGTGATTTCCATCTGTCCTTCCAGCTGAGGTTCCGCAGTCTGAGAGGACTCCTGCTGCCTGTTTCCCTCCTCAGCTTTCTCGTACCCCACAAGTCCGTCAGACGCTGTTGCCTGCTTGAAAGCTTCATGCTCGATACTGCTGATTACCGCGGCCACCGTAGGAGTTTCTGGGGCGGTCTGCTCTGACGGTACCTCCTCCTGGGGCACTTTCCGCGAGCGGCTTGGCAACTTTTCTGCTTCCCTAGCCTTCGTTACTTTGGATACTTTCCGTTCTTTCTTCTTCTCCAGCTTTTCTGTCGGTTGCACCGGTGCAACTTCCGTTTTTTTCTCTGGTTCCGGGTCCGTATGGCTGGTGCAGTAATCTTCGACCGCCCGGATCACTGACTCCCATGAGTACATCTCCTTGCTGTCACTCCGGACATTGATCAGTGCGATCTCTGTATCCAGTCCCTTGACTGACAGCATCAGCCGCCCCACACCTTTAATCCGGACGGAGTGCATCGCTTCCCCGGCCGGTGCCAGAATCTCCTGAAGCAGCGCTTCTTTTCGACTGGACTTGAGTGCCTGGCGGATCTTGATACGCATGTAGAGATCACCGTCAAGAATCTGACCTACCACCTGATGCAGGATGTCTGGCTCCTGCTGCCCGTCTGCCTCCTTTGTAGTCTCTGTCTGCTCCATAAGTACTTCCAGATCGGAGATTTTGCTCTCAGCATCCACCTCCTCTTTTACTGCCTGAATGTCACTTTTTGCGAACGTCGGCGTCAGCTCTTCAATGATCGTATCCGGAAGCGTCAGCATGATCGCTAGTTTCGCAGAGCCGAACCCTTGATACTTTTCGCTTAATCTTGTCGGATCCTCCGGATCGGAAAATTTCGTGTGGATATTGATAAACCTCGATACCTGAGACTTGTCCATCGAATATTCTTTTTCAGCAAACTCAAGATAGGATGAATATCCGGATTCCTGAAGAACATCCGTATCCCTTGCCATCTTAAAGAGATATCCGATCCTCACAAAGCTCTCTGCAGTTTTTCCCATTTCGGAATCCATCGCAACCTTCAGTTCCCTGTATGTAACCTTTTTGACCTCTCCGGTCTCCTGTGTAACTATCTCCATCTATACCGCCTCCATAAAATCTTCCGCGAGTCCCTTTAAGACTCTTTCATTATTTGCTTTTCTCAATTCTTCCAAGTTCTTCTGCCGCTTCACCTTACTCTCCTCTGCAAGCTTCCAGTCTTTACTATGTAGACGTTTCTTCAGGACCTTCTGCCACTCTCTAAGGAATCCCCGGATCTCTTCGATATTGGGTTCCTCGTCATACATCCCCCGGTGCTGGCGGATCGTGCCGCCCGGTTCTACCTCGATCGTGTAGTACGGCAGTTCCGGCTCTTCCTTGCGGCGCAGGAAACAAATGTACGTCTCCTGATCCCGGATCCGCTCAAAGTATCGGTCTGTGCTTCCTACGCAGTGATGCAGGGCGTTCCCTTCCGACATGATGTCTACCAGATTCCGCGGTACGATGATCCTGTACTCCTCATTTTCGTACTCGTACCTTGGTGCGATGTCCTTTAGGATCTCCTCTGCGCCCGGATACTTCTCTCTGAGTTCCTTTGCCCGGCGCTCCTTCGCTTCCGCATTGCGTTTCATTTCTTCGATCATGTCCAGCTTCCGGATTGCTTCCACAGCCTCATCATGCCGACGCTTGAGTTCTCTCGGCCGGTATACCATCTCATCATTGATGTTCTTCCCAAGCCTTCTGCACATCGCCAGATAGTCTTTCCACTGCGTGATTACTTCCGATGCTGATTTTCCCGGATAGCTTGTATCCTGCTGCCTCTTTACGTAGTTCATGACCTGTTCGGGGGTCATGTTCCCAAGGGCAAATTCTGCATTTTTTTCATACAGACCTGCCTGTCCAGCAAATTTCAGAAATGCATCGGAGATCCTCTCGTCTGTTTCGTCCCCATATGCAAGCCAGCTCCTCTCAAGCTCTCCTCCGTTCCGGTCCCGGAGGCGGTTGATCTTCTGCCGGTCTCCGATCCTCATGATCTCCTCGATCGTCTTGCCTCTGAGATTCAGATTGCCTTGGTAGGTTCCGCCCGACCACATGTGGTGTCTGAGCTCTTCCTGCATGAGCCGGTAAAATCTGCCCTTGAACAGGTACTCTATAAGCCCGATCAGGTCTTCCCGATTGTGTAAGATCATGATTTTATTGTATCTTGCTTCGATTCCCGCCGATGCCATCTGCGAAAGCAGCCGTCCCAGATTGGTATAGTCTGTGCCCTTCAAGGCTTCTTCGATTCCCGCCGGGTACAGATAGCAATCTCCTGTCGTGCGGTTGGCCGGATTATGCTCGTCATACCCATCGTAATCATCGTATTTCCCGCACTGCTTATAATAGATCTTTAGACGTTGTCCCCCAAACAGGCTGGTTTTTGACACAAATATCCGGATCGCCTCAGATACGATAATTTGGTACCTTCCCATAAAAATCGACTGAATGTCAAAATACCTTAGTACAGTCTGCCCGGCCGTGGTCTCCTGGATCAGCATCACCCGGCTCCACTTTTCTGTTTTTTTCCCTCTCTTTTTGATCTGCAAGTCTTTCCCGCATGCGCAGGTGATCACGTCATTGTGGCGGATCCCCTTGAGCATATCCGGTGCGATCTTTTTCCCGCAGGACGGACATGTGTACTCATCATCGGTTTTGTACGTCGGATAAGGCTTTTTCCATACTGCATCTGCTGCCCACACCTCAAAGCCTTCCGGGACTTCGGGGACACTGTCCATCAGGTCTTTTATGCGCTGCTCTCTTCTCCGCTCCTTTTCCCATCTTTTGTTGGACAGATAATTTCTTTCCACTTCATCGATCAAGTACACGGCACTCTGCGTTGCATATCTCATTTTGGATCGCAACGCCTCTTGTATGATCTCCTCGTCCTGATCTTCCAGATCGATCTTGGTGCTGCCATACCAGTAGTCCTTCTCAAATGCACGCATGAGCTTCTCCTCGGTGTATATATCACCCCGCAGGATTCCATATTCTCCGGTTTCGACATTCATGAGGTATCGTCCCACATGTACGCAGTTCTTGTAGCAGTCGAGGATCAGGAGATCCGTGGTCCTTCCCGCGATGATCCGGTTTCCTCTATGCGTGCATTCCGGAATCTGCAGGCTCTTTCCCTGTTTAATCTTCATCTCCCGGCACCTCCACAAGACGTCCTTCCGGTGTAATGCTGTACCAGACTCCTTCTTTCCCGTATCTGCCATCGATCTCACAGCAGCCTACCGCCCGCAACCAGCCTTTTTCCAGCTCCATGATAAATCCCAGCACATCACCCTTTTTCCCACGTGCCATAGGCATAGTTCCTCTGGCGATCACGATCCCGGCACCGTTCCCCTCTGCTTTCTCTTTCTGTGCCTTTATGCGATACAGATCCATTTCCCACTCGCGATCCGGATGACGTGCCATGTAGATGATCGCGTGCTCCACTATATTCCGCCGTGTGAGCTCCTGTGTAAGTGTCAGCTGCTCGCACGCGATCCTCGTGTTCTCTCCGTCCTCATCGATGGGGCCTTCTGCTTCTGCCTTAAAGATCCGATCATCAAGACTGTAATACCGGAAACAGTCCAGGACATACTCACATGCATGGAGTCCGCGGCGCCCACACTTCGTACTGTCTGCGTGGGCAGGGACATTCAGCTTATACTGGAAGGTTCCATCTCCCATCGTGCAGGTCATATCAGCCTTTGTCGCTTTATACACCAGCATTCTCTCCACCTCCCAGATAATACTCTTTAATCAGCTGCTTTGCCGTACCCATACCGGGGATCCCAAGCTTACAGCCATTCTGCGCCCACGAGGGAAGTCCTGCTGCCTTGATGATATCCTTGTCCACGTTCTCGGCATGGTCTAATGACCACTTCACGAGCTTCCCGATGCACTCTTTCAGGCTCTTTCCCTTCCTGCGCACTGCCAGACGCATCTCCTGATCCTCGAAACACTGGATCTGGATATAGTCCAGCCAGTCCGCCATGATCTCTTTGGGCTGCAGTTCCGTCGTTTCGATCTTCAGTTTCCCTTGAGCTGCCATGAGCGCAGTCACAAGCTCCGCCGCATCACCATCGATGTAGTCTTCTGCATCCTCGCGATCAATCCCGTTCTCCTCCGCGATCGCATAGATGGCTTCCGTGTCGCCTTCCGCTAACTGCGCGGCCGCCGCGCGGTTGATCTCCTCATAGGAATCAAATTCTCCGTATTTCTCAAACATTTCTTAGTCCCCTTTCCAACAAAGTCATAATCAATATGCATTCTCACGATTCCAGTCCCGCGGCTGACATTGCACATCACGCGCCCCTTCTGTCTCTGGAGATCTCTGGTGTGTACGATGGCATGTCCGCCCATCAGCTTGAGCAGGACATAGATATATCTCACTGCCTCATCTCTGGAACTTCTTTCCGCTCTTACCTCGTTCAACGCCTTTTCCAGTGCCGTCTCAAGGCTCTTGATTCTTTTCTGGTAATATCCTTTCATTGCTCTCCTTCCCTTTATCCATACTTTTCTTCTGCGGCCCACACGGTCTTCTTACTGATGTCGGCATAGCAGATCAATAACGTCTGTACGTTCTGGTGTCCAAACTTTTTTGCAATCAGTTCCGCCGGCATCCCGCGATTGATTAAATCTGTTCCTCTTGTCCGCCGATAGACGTGAGGCGACAGCGGTACATGTTCAAGCCGCGGATCCCGTGACTTAATCTCTTTTAGCAACGCCCGGATTCCATGCGGGGTAAGACGATGATATGGTCTATTTTTACTTACAAAAAGCGCCTCGTTATAATCCGTTCTCTGTGATAGATACTGTGCCAGATGGACACTGCACTCCGCCGAGAACATGATCTCACGTTCTTTTCTGCCCTTTCCAAAGCATTTCGCATGCCGGGTGCGAAAGTCGATGTCCTGACGGTTCATCGCTACGAGCTCCGACACACGTACTCCCGAGCTGTAAAACATATCAACAAGTGCAAGTTCTCTTTCTGTCCAGCATACGCTCCGGATCATCTCCCGCTGCTCCGCCGTCAAAACCGGCTGCATAATATGGGCCGTCTTGGTGTCCTTAATCCTCTTGCACGGATTTTCCGGAATCAGGTCATTCTCATAGCAGTATCCAAAGAAGCTTCTCAGTACCCGCAAGCGCAAATTATATGTCGTGTCTGCCCAGGGCCGCGTACATCGCACACCCATCTTCCCGAGCTTACCCTTCGCCAAATGGCTTTTTATATCCTTCTCTCTGATATCCTTGAGGTCCTTATTCACGTCCAGGAGAAACTGCTTCAGATTTTCGGCGTAGGTCCGCATTGTCCGTTCCGTACACCCCTGCAGCCTCAGTTCAATACACCAGCTTTCAACAGCTTCTTCGAGCTCATCTCCCTGCGTCGACAGCTCCGTGCACTCTTCTTCCAGCGTGTACCCGGACAGTCCCATGTACAAAATTGACTGGATATCTACTGCCTTATCGTATCCTGTGAGGGATATGATGTTATCCGTGATCTCGTTTACGAGATTGTTGATGCTTTTCATTGCCGCTCCTTTCTCCACCGGCACGCGGCCGGCGGCTGGTGCTATGTGAACGGGTGCCTTTTGTGACATGCCCCGAAGGGGTCTTTTTTGTTTCCCAGTCTGCATCTGTGGGATTCAGCTTTACCTCCACGTATCTCTGATACGGATATCCCATACGGTCAATGCCGTTATAGATGCTGTCTCGAATTATGTAATATCCTGGTTTCGGTTTCGGATCCTGTTTCCAGGACTTATTGGGCTTGTCCCTTGTCGTCTTCTTCGGCTGGATCAGATTTCTGGAACTCGAATACCTCTGTCCGACTGCGCTGTCCTCTCGCCGGAAGCTCTTTTCTGTCTCCTTAACAAGATAATCCGCCAGCTGGCTATATTCTCCAGTGTCGTACAACTGAACGAACTTCGGATTTCCACGGATCTCTCCATCCTTCTTTTTGGTCCAGAGCAGGCGAACCATGTCCGCCGTCGTTTCTGTCCCCGTGTTGACGTTATTGACGACAAGATGGTGGTGAATATGCTTCGAAACATATTCTGTTGCCACGATGTATTTCAAATCAAATCCGAACTTCCGATATCTTCTCCTCAGCCTTGCAAGAAAGTTCTCCAGTTCCTTCCGGGCCTCCTCCGGGGATGGTCTTATTTCTTTTCTGTAGGTCAGGACCACATGCCAGTCCCCCGGCTTAAAGTTGGCGTTCATCAGTCTCTCCAGATCTCTCCTCGCCTGCCTTCTATTCGCTTCCCGGATCTCTTCCTTGCTCTTCTTCCGGATGTACTCCCCTCTCTCTACCCCTTTTCTCATTCCCTTCGGATAACATCGGATCGTCTCCCTGGTAGCTCCTGCCTTATATACAATTTCTCTATACATCACAAGTACCTCTAAAGTTAGTCCCTTAATCAAGCCCATAAAGGCTCGATATTTCCTTGCTTTTTCGGTGCTTTTGTGCTACTCTGTATGTAGAGATTTTTGCGTAGCACACGCACCTTGGAGCTGTCCCCACAGCTCCTATTTTTTTACTCTTTTCCACCCATCAGCGCCTCGCCGATCGGTCCGCCGACTGCAAACATAATAAATGTTGTTGCGACACAGCTGACGCCTATACGATTGCTCACAGCCAGCAGAGTGACAAGAATTCCAAGCGCTGTCATCATCAGAATAGCCAGTGCCCACACAATCTGTATCGCTGCTTTCCACACCGCCAGAGCCTTCCGAATCCGGCGGCGATTTCTTCTCTCCCTCGCCCGTTCAAACCGATCTTTCCGCTGATCGATCACGAAGCAATAGCATTTCCCCATGTCTTTCTCCACCTCTCATAGTAGTTTTCCTGTTCTTTTGCTTTAATCCGAATCTTCTGCGTGCAGGTATCGCAGATTCTCTCGTCTCCCGGATCCACATAGATCGTGTCTCCGCACTTATCGCACTTGTATCTCACCCTGCTGCCTCCTTTCTTGTTACTTTGCAGTATCCTGCTGCCTTCATTGCATTCTCCTGTATCAGACAGGCTATGTCCTTTTTCCGCTCTGCTGAAAGCTCCTCGAACAGATATTCCTGTCCATCGATCTTGATATGGTTCACGATTTTCATTTCCATCACACCACCCCTCTTTAGGTTATGCCGCACTGTTTGTCACAGGTTCTCACGGTTGCGCTTCTCCCTCCCTTGTCCTATACTCTCCTTACAGGCGTTGCAGCGCCCAGTACCGAAGAAAGGAGAACGCTAATGAATATTGACTTTTCAAGCAACGAACTGATGCTTCTGTATGGTTTTATAAAAACGGAATACAATGCTATGAAAAATCAAAAAGCGGTTATTGTTTCTAAATCTGAAATGAAGCTCTATGCCGACTTAATTCTTAAGATGGAAAAAGTCTTCCCAGCTCTTTCTAAGCTTCCTCTTTAAGCTCGTCAGCCGTAAATACTCCACTATTTACGGCTCTCTTAAAAAGTTCTTCATGCGATACATATGGCTGAATCGAAACCTTATATATCTTTCCTTTGATTTTCACAAAATCAAAGAACTCTTTCTTTTTTCCCATCAAAAGTAATCGGATCAGTAGGTTCTCTAAGATCTTCGTTTTTCTCACGCTCCTTCCTGTCCATATTCTTCCGATCAGCCTTATACTGCCTTCCGGCCGGCCTCTTCCATCATCTTGATTCCCTTCAGAATCCCCTTGACTTCCAGCTTTAATGCTGGGTCCATCTCTTTAATGATGTCGATCATTTCTTTCACATCTGTTTCCTGACTCTGCAGGTTTTCTACTCTGGTCTGTAACATATGATCGTCTCCTTTCTCAAATCGCTTTCGGTTTCCTTTGACTACATAATACTCTCCTGTGGATACTTTGTCAATATCTTTTTGTGTCCTTTGACAACTTTTCTATTGCTTTTTCTATTTTGTCGTGGTATTGTATACTTAGAAAGAAGGTGAACAGAATGACGCAAGGTGAGCGTGTGAAAGAAATTCGAAAGAGACTCGGCTTAACTTTAGAGAGATTTGGAGAGAAACTGGGTGTGCAAAAAGGCTCCATTTCCAAAATTGAACATGACGAACGCAGCCTTACTGATCAGATGGCCAAAGCCATATGCCGAGAATACAATGTCAGCTATGATTTTTTAATTTACGGCGAGGGTGATCCTTTTGATGATTTACCGCAGACAATTCTGGATGAGCTATGTCTGCAGTATGAATTGGATGATATTGACCGGCAGATCATTGATCTTTATATATCGTTGCCGAAAGAGCTGCGTGATAAAGTAAAGGCGTATGTATTAGATAAATTAAAGAAGTAATTTCCGATCAGATAGAACTGAATATAGAAAAAGCGAAGGACAAAGCTTTTCAGCTCTGTCCCCCGCCCGTATGTAGATAGACATACTGCATGAACTTGTAGATTCGGATCAGGTCTCTCTCCGAAGAAATCTTGGTGAGCAGATCATAGATTTTGCGGCGTGTATCCATTCGCATCACCATCCTTTCTTTGATTCGATTATATAGCGAATCAATATGGTTGTGAATAGATTCGCGATCGATTTCCCGATATCGGGAAATCGATGACTAACACCGCACTGCCGTTTGAATTCATGATATACTTATTTGTATTCAGATTCATACAAGTCATTGATGTGCATGTCGAGCGCTCGCGCAATGGTTTCCAGCTGCTTCAGTGTTGGAGATACACGACCATTCTCAATATTATTAAGTGTGGTCTTTCCGATCCCCGTCAAGGCTTCCAACTGCTGTAGTGTCAACCCATTTTTTCTGCGCGCTTGCCACGTTAATACTTCCATATATGCACTCTCCACTTAGTAGTCATCCTGTCCTGAGTGGGGCATGTCATCTATTATACAAAATATTTTTTCTTTTCTATCTTGTAATACGCGGAAATCTACTAATATGAAAAAGAGAGGTAAAGAGTATGAAAAAGGAAAACGTAAATGGTAAAAAAGGAAAGGGTTGTCTGGTTGTTATTGGTGTTGTTGTTGCTCTTGGCGTGTTGGGATCCTGTTTCGGCGGCACTTCCGATTCTGTTTCCGAGACCACTACTGCTACAGCTACAACCGCCGCAGTCTCTGAGAGCAATGAGGCTATTACATCTGAAGCCAGCACTGAGGCTAACACAACTGAAGCTAACATTCCAACCGAGTATAAATCAGCACTGAAAAAAGCCGATGTGTATGCAAATACCATGCATTTTTCAAAAGCCAAACTGTATGACCAGCTTACATCCGAGTACGGTGAAAAATTTTCTGCTGAAGCAGCACAGTATGCCGTCGATAATGTGGTATCGGATTGGAACGCAAACGCTCTTGCTTCCGCCCAAAATTATAGCGACACCATGCACTTTTCAAAAGCCAGATTATATGATCAGCTTACATCCGAGTACGGTGACAGTTTCACCTCCGAAGAAGCGCAGTATGCTGTCGATAACGTTGAAGCAGACTGGAATGCAAACGCTCTTGCAACTGCAAAAAACTATCAGGATACAATGTCTATGTCCCCGGAAGCTATTCGTGATCAGCTTACATCTGATGCCGGCGAAAAATTCACCCAGGAAGAGGCTGATTACGCTATCTCCCATTTAAACTAATCATCAATTTTATATATAAGCCGCTCGGTGCTACTATCACCGGTCGGCTTAACCAAAATTTTCTTACCGGATGCCCGGAAAAATTCGAGAATATTGTTTTTTTCAAAGGAGTGATCTCATGCCATTATTAAAAACAATTATACGTCTGAGGACTACTGGAATCTATCCAGGACTCACGATCCGGATCCGGGATCTCTTAAATTAAAGTTGCACCGGTGCAACTCCCATAAATAGCAAAACCGCCCGGTGCTGGAACATCGGACGGCTTCACATAGACTTTCTCTTGCCGGATGCTCCGGGAAGATATAATCAGCCTGAACACCTGAATTATATCATTCCTGGAACATCCTGGCAAGGGGTGTATTTTTTATACCCTAAATCCATATGGTTTACAGGAGATGATATAGTATGGCACAAAATTTAAGGATCGGCGCCGCCTATATCCGCGTCAGCACCGATGATCAGGCAGAGCTGTCCCCCGATGCACAGCTCCGTGTGATCCTGGATGAGGCAAAAAAAGACGGCTTTATTATTCCTCCGGAGTATATTTTCGAAGAAAAAAAAGGCATTTCCGGAAGAAAGGCCGGAAACCGGCCGGAATTCCAGAGGATGATCGCCGTCGCAAAATCCCAGAGCCCGGCTCCCTTTGAACGTCTGTATCTCTGGAAGTTCTCCCGCTTTGCCCGCAATCAGGAAGAAAGTACCTTTTACAAAGGTGTTCTCCGAAAGAAATGTGGGGTGGAGATCAAAAGTGTATCAGAGCCGATTGCTGATGGGATGTTCGGCAGGCTGATCGAATCCATTATTGAGTGGTTTGACGAATATTATTCTTACAATCTTTCCGGAGAGGTGCTCCGAGGTATGACCGAAAAGGCGCTCCGGAACGGATACCAGGTGGTTCCTTCTCTCGGTTACAAAGCTGTAGGCGACGGAAAGCCCTTTGTGATCGATGAAGAGAAGTATCCGATCGTGGAATATATTTTTCAGGCATACGTCAGCGGTCTGGACATGACCGGAATCGCCAGAAAATGCAATGAACGGGGATGGACCAGCAAGCGCGGGACACCTTTTGAACGTCGGACAGTCTCCCGGATCCTGCATAATAAATTCTATGCCGGAACGGTTGAATGGAATGGGTATTCTTTTCAAGGCACCCACGAAGTACGTCCCTCCGTCACTAATTGCTTTGAATCGGCGCAGGAACGCCTGAATCAGGAATACCGCCCGGCTAATCGGCGGGACGTGTCTTCCTGCAAGCACTGGCTCTCCGGTCTGCTCCATTGTTCAATCTGCGGCGCAAGCCTCTCTTTCAACCGGGCCGGTCGTGTAAAAAAACGTGGAGACACTTTCGTATGCTGGAAATACGCGAAAGGTGTCCATAAAGGCCCTGCTTCGATCTCTGCCAACAAGGCGGAAGCTGCTGTAATGGCTTCCCTGCACTCTGTCATTGAATCGGGGACTGTCGAGTTTGAGCACATCAGAAAGCAGCCTTCCGAAGGCACCGATGAAATCTCTATTCTTGACGCGGCGCTGGCCCGCGTTGCCGTAAAGGAGAGCAGGATCCGGGATGCTTATGAATCTGGGATTGACACCCTTGAAGAATACAAGGATAATAAGCTTAGAATTGCAAATGAGCGGCAGGAGCTTCTTGCCGAGATTGAACGGTTAAAAGGGATTGCTGCTTCCGCTCCGGATGATGTTCCGTCCGAGGAAGAGGTTCTGAACCGGATCAAAGATGTATATAGTCTTCTCTCAGATCCAGATGTCAGCTACGATGTGAAGGGTGCTGCGGTCCGCAGCATCATTTCGGATATCGTTGTTGATCAGACGAAGAAGGAAATTCATTTCCACTATTACGCATAAGCGCCGCAAACCCTTATTTTATCTGGGTTTGCGGTATTATTATAGGTTTCTGCCATACGGTCCACCGTACTGGCTCATGATAAACTGTGCCATCTTCGCATTCGGCTCCTTAATATTCACCGGAAACTGCAGTCTTTTTTCATAGACCCACATCTTAACATCCTCCTTCCCACGGCCATTTTTCAGTTACCCAGTTCCAGGATGAGGATGTCACATCGGCATATCTCAATGGTCCAAACTGGCTTTCATAGGCGGCAATGGCCTGATTTCGCATGTCGCGGACAGCCTGGTAATAGCGGAGTGCATCCTGATTTTCCGGATGAGTGTCCAGGAACAGGACCACATCATCCATCGCAAATCCTGCCTCCATGATCTGGCGCATCAGTGCCTCTTTATCCTGAAATATCATGTCTCCACCGCCCTGACAGCTGCCGCACGACGGCACGACATTCTGAGCAGACAGGCGCGGATCACGGATCGGTTCTGCCGGCATTCCCGGCATCATACTGCATCGATAGAATTCTTTCATCTTCTGCACCTCCCCATCGCGAATGGAAGATCCAGAGTCGGGAAGATCGTCCCCCGGACAAAGCCTCTGGCTAACGGATATGTGGTTCCCCACATCTGCACCGGGACGTAGCCCATTCCTACCGGAAATATCGGATCATTGCCGTCAAAGCAGGCACGGGACACCGGGCGGACGACAGGTCCCGGGCCGGAAATATCAGATGGAAGTCTGCCGCAGCCGCAGGGAGAAGTCCGGGCGGTATCCGGCAGATCAGAATTTCTGCAATTCATATGCGGATGTCTCCTTTCTTTGTTCTGATATTATGGTATGCACAAAATCAAAAATGGGATCTTTTCACTGCGAAAAAGAGCCTTCAGAAATTTCTCCCTGAAAGCTCTTCCACAAAACTCCTCTTTATTTTATTGCCGCACACTGTCTCTTCCCTGCGCATCCATAACCGAATTGATTCGTGGGCACAGGTATGACACTGACCGGGGTGATCCATCCCGCTCACTCCAGAAAATCCAGCGCATCCACCGGCACGCCGTCTTTTAAGAATTCGAAGAACACATTCGTTCCTTCCACCGTATAGTATTTCGTCGGCTCCGCGACATAGCCTAAAAGGTCGCCCCGGTGGACATACTCGTTTTCCACGACCGGGATCTCCTTTAACTGACCGCAGACGGCTGTGTAGCCGTTTCCAAAGTCGAGATCGACATAGTTTCCGATCTCCTCATTCGTCCCCACAGAGACGATCCTGGCGTCCGCAGGGGCCGATACCGGGGTGCTCACCTCGCTCTGGATCACATTTGCCGGGTTGACTTTATACTGGTCCAGCGTCGGAAAATATGTCGTGGTGTCCATGCTGTAGCCGAGAACGATGTTCCCGTTTACAGGCCAGGCGAGCTTGTCCGTATCGGCAAAGTCGAGCACCAGGGACTCCGTGACGGCAGCTCCGGCTTCCGCCATGGAACGATCCGATGCAGCCCCGGCTCCGCCTGCCGCATCCGCAAGACCGGTATCCTCAGAAATGCCCGGGGCAGCGGCAGCAGGATCCGTGCCTGTTCCCGCCTCATTTTCCTCAAGCGCAGCATTTCTGCCATCTCCGGTATTTTCCACGTTTCTGGTTTCATCTTTTGATGCCGCCAGTTCCCCGGCCAAAGTATCCCCTCCGGACTCTGCGCCTGCGTTGGAATCCCCCGCGATCACATGGTCCGGATCTTCGATCTCCAGATAGGGACTCTTTTCGATATTTTCTCTCCCCTTCTGGATCCTCACAACTCCTGCTGCCGCAACAATAGTCAGCAGGCCGAGCACGAGCATGACAAGGACAAATTTGTCCCTGAACAGCTGATTTCCTTTTTCTTTCACGTTTATCACCTCGGTTATATTTTTACCCGCGATGATAAAGTTATTCACAAAAGCAAAAAATTCTGCGATAATTCAGCAAGTCTGCACATTTGCCGGACAGACCGCACAAAGCTCACAACAGAACATATGCCCCGGCACTTCCTGCACTGGGCACAGTCGTTTGCAGCATTCTTCAGCTTCGCGCAAACGCGCATCATTAGCACATCGTGCCAGCAGCACGCAATCCTGATAAAAAAGGAGCAGAGTCATTCATGCCAGATCCTCTACTCCGCGATCTTCACGATTTCGATCCCCTGGAAATAATATTTCAGCAGTTCCTGAAACGCACTCCCCTGCTCTCTCTCCATGGCGTCCGCCCCAGCCTGCGAAAATCCGTATCCGCTGCCGATCCCTTTCGAGGATACCCGGATCTTTCCGTCCGCGGAGGAAAAATAAAAGCATGATGACGAAAGTCCCAGGGAATCCCGGACCTCATCTCCCGTATAGTCCATATTTCCGATCTGCGCCCTTTTTACATATCCGGCACTGTCCCGCTCGATGATCTGGATCTTCTCCGCGATCCCGTCCGCAGCCGGCTGCGGTCCGCCGATCCGCCCGATCCTGTCCGCAAACTCGCTTTCCGTGAACGTCCGGACATATAAAAATCCTTCCGTTTCCAGATCCCCCGGACTCTCCACAGAAGAAAGATACGGATACGCCGCCAGCTCTCTCGTCTTTCCTGCCGACGCGAGACAGTAGAACGGCTCGATCAGTTCCCCGTCATACTCCGCGACAAGTCCTTCCGTCTCCCGGACCGCCCTGCGGACCTTCTCATAGTACTCCTCAAAATGTTCGTTTCCCCACTTTTTCTCCATCTCCCGTACACTCAGGCAGTCGATGTCCAACTCTTCCTCCATAAGGTCCCGGTCCAGAGTCCTGCTCCGTTTTCCCCATCCCGCAGCTCCGGCGCCGCTGTCTGTTCCCGGATCCGCACTTCCCGGATCGTCCGTGTTTTCCCCACCGATCCCGGGATCCACGATCCGATACACATACGTCCTTGCGAGCACGGCCTGCGCCTTCATTGTCTCGATCCCATATTCCGCCGGGATCTCCGCCGTCACCATCCCCACGAGAAACTCCTCTGTCGGAATGCTCTCCCCCACATCCGTCCGGATCCTGCCTGTCCACGCGAGAGTCGTCACATAGGGGATCATGACCATCGCGAACAGGAGCATAAAAAATCGTTTCATAAAAAATACCCGCCTCATACACCGTGATATTTCCAGTGTATGAAGCGGGTGATTCTTTTATGTTAGTAATATTGTAACTATTCAGTAGGTCTGCGCACTTGCTGCGCTGACCGTAATAAAACATGGGACGGAAGGCAAAAATCCCATCGGCGAAGCCGATCTGGAATGGATTTTTGCTCGTAACCTGCCATGCATCCGAAGGAAATCTCCGGGGGAGGTTTCTGTAGGTGTGAGGGTACTGAACAGTTACGTAATATTTTAAGTGTCGGATTACAGCTCTACCTTGATCTTCTCAATATGCCAGATATCCCTTACATACTCCTCGATCGTACGGTCGGAAGAGAACTTGCCGGAAGAAGCCGTATTTAACATCGCGGTTCTTGCCCACCACTTCTCATCGCGATATGCCTGGTCGATCTTCTTATGAGCTTCCGCATAGGAACGGAAATCCTTTAAGATGAAGTAAGTATCCGCGCGGTCGCTGCTCTGGGTATTGAGCAGGGAGTTGTAGATATCGCGGAACAGCTCCGGATCCTGCGGAGAATAGTAACCGTTGATCAGCTGCATCAGCACGCGGCGGATATCCTGATCATTGTTGAAGATATCCATCGGGTTGTAGCCACCGTTGTTCTCAAGGTTGATGATCTCATCTGCGGACGCTCCGAAGATGAACATGTTGTCCTTGCCGACTTCCTCCGCCATCTCGACGTTCGCACCATCCATGGTTCCGATCGTCAGAGCGCCGTTTAACATGAACTTCATGTTTCCGGTACCGGACGCTTCCTTACTTGCTGTGGAGATCTGCTCGCTGACATCAGCGGCGGAGAAGATCAGCTCTGCGTTGGATACACGGTAATCTTCAATGAATACGACCTTTAACTTGCCGCCGATGGACTTATCGTTGTTGATCACGTTTGCTACATTGTTGATGAGCTTGATGGTCAGCTTTGCGCGCTTATATCCGGCAGCTGCCTTTGCGCCGAAGATGAAGGTTCTCGGAACGATATCCATATTCGGGTTATCTTTTAACTGGTTGTAGAGATACATCACATGAAGGATGTTCATGAGCTGTCTCTTGTACTCATGCAGACGTTTTACCTGAACATCGAAGATGGAACGCGGGTCAACGTCGATTCCGTTGTGTTCCTTGATGTACTTCGCAAGACGGATCTTGTTCTGGTACTTGATGTTCATGAACTCCTGCTGGCACTTCTCGTCATCCACATAGACAGAGAGTTTTTTGATATTGGAGAGGTCGGTGATCCACTCGTTTCCAATCTTGTCGGTTACCCAGTCTGCAAGCAGCGGGTTTCCGTGAAGAAGGAAACGTCTCTGGGTGATACCGTTCGTCTTGTTGTTGAACTTCTCCGGCATCATCTCATAGAAGTCACGAAGCTCCTGTTTCTCAAGGATCTCTGTGTGGAGCTTCGCAACGCCGTTTACGGAGAAGCTGCCGACGATCGCGAGGTAAGCCATGCGGACCTGTCCGTCGTAAATGATCGCCATTCTGCGGATCTTCTCGTTGTCGCCCGGATATCTCTGCTGGATCTGGGCAACAAAGCGGCGGTTGATCTCCTCAACGATCTGGTAAACACGCGGAAGCAGACGGGAGAACAGCTCGATCGGCCATTTTTCAAGAGCCTCAGCCATGATTGTGTGGTTTGTGTAGGCACAGGTCTTTGTCGTGATCTCCCAGGCCTCATCCCACTCTAAGTTCTCCTCGTCAAGTAAGATACGCATTAACTCAGCAACCGCAACGGTCGGATGTGTATCGTTTAACTGGAAGGATGCCTTCTCATAGAATTTATGGATATCGTCATGCTTTTCCTTGTACTTTTTGATGGCACGCTGAACACTGGCAGAAATAAAGAAATACTGCTGTTTTAAGCGAAGCTCTTTTCCGGAATAATGGTTATCGTTCGGGTAAAGGACCTCAACGATGGTCTTCGCAAGATTCTCCTGCTCAACGGCTTTCTGGTAATCACCCTTGTCGAACTCGCTTAAGTTGAAGGTGTTCACAGGCTGTGCATCCCAGATTCTCAAGGAGTTTACGACATTGTTGCCGTATCCCACGATCGGAATATCATATGGAACTGCCATAACAGACTGGTAGCCCTTCTGTACAAAATGATTTCTCTTTCCGTCCCACTCGGTCTCCACATAACCGCCGAACTTGACCTCCGTCGCGTACTCTGCGCGGCGGATCTCAAACGGATAGCCATCCTTTAACCACTCATCCGGAACCTCAATCTGATATCCGTCACGGATCTGCTGTTTGAACATTCCATAACGATAACGAATACCGCAGCCATATGCCGGATAGCCTAAAGATGCAAGGGAATCCAAAAAGCATGCCGCAAGACGTCCAAGACCGCCGTTTCCGAGTGCCGGATCCCGTTCCTGATCCTCAATGGAATTCAGGTCAAATCCCAGTTCAGAGAGTGCCTCCTCGATCTCCTTCTGCTCACAGAGACTAATGATGTTGTTTCCGAGGAAACGACCGGTCAGGAACTCCATGGACATGTAGTAAACGATCTTCGCATCCTGCTTGTCGTACTCTTTATGAGTCGCGATCCAACGGTCGATGATCATGTCCTTGACTGCAAGTGCGACAGCCTGGTAAACCATAGCCGGAGTCGCCTCGTCGATCGTTTTGCGGTAGATGCTCTTTACGTTGAACACAATGGTCTTCTTCAGTTCATCCTTGTTAATTGTCTGACTCACCCCTAAAGTCCTCCTTTATACTCTCTTAATGGCCGGATCCTGCGCCATGCCTCTTCAGGCCGCGTCTGTGATCCGGTCCATGTGAACCCCTTATTTACAGGAAGGTTCCGCATTGCGGGTCTGTCCATAAATATTGTTCATGAAATCCCCGCGCTGCGGAACTTTTTCCTGTTGTCATCCGTCTATTTTGTCACTTTCGCGACACCGAGTACAACATCTTCACCGTTGATGTTCCACTCTTTTGTATATCCAGTCATCTCGCCGAGCGTGATGCTGTCGGCCATGACTTCGCTCTTTAACTCGTCTGCGTACTTCTTGATCAGATCTGCGATCTTCTCATTCTTGTCAACGTAAACGTAGATGTGGTCCATAACCTCGAATCCGGCCTCTTTACGCATCGTCTGGATCTTGCTGACGATCTCGCGGTAGAAACCTTCCTCGAGAAGCTCCGGTGTCAATGTTGTATCGAGAACAACGGTCACGGTGTTGTCTGCCTCGGATACATAACCTTCTGTCTGCGCCATATCGATCAGAAGGTCATCCTTTGTGAGAACGACTTCATTTCCGTCAAAGTTGAAGGTCAGAGCGCCCTTCTCGTTTAAGGTATCCATCGCAGCATTTCCGTCAAGCTCCGTCAGGGCTTTCTTGATATTTCCGAGCTGTTTTCCGTACTTCGGTCCTACGGTCTTAAGCTGCGGCTTGAAGGTATAGGATGTGAAGTTTCTGACATCGTCCGTGAACTCTACGGACTTCACGTTTAACTCGTCCTCGATGATCTCCTGGTAGAACTCCGGAAGGTGTTCCGGTGCCTTTACGAACATTCTGGCGATCGGCTGACGGTTCTTGATGTTTGCGATATTTCTTGCCGCACGTCCCATAACAACGATCTTTAATACTTCATCCATCTTCGCTTCCAGCTCGGCATCGATATGTGCCTCATCAACGGTCGGGAAGTCGCAGAGGTGGATGCTCTCCGGAGCCGTCTTGTCGATGGATCTTACCAGGTTCTGGTAGATCTCCTCTGTCATGAACGGGATCATCGGAGCTGCTGCCTTACTGATCGTCACGAGAGCTGTGTAGAGAGTCATGTAAGCATTGATCTTATCCTGCTCCATGCCCTTTGCCCAGAAACGCTCACGGCTTCTTCTTACATACCAGTTGCTCATGTCATCCACGAACTCCTGGAGTGCTCTTGCAGCCTCCGGGATGCGGTAGTTCGCAAGGTCGTCATCCACTGCCTTAACAGTAGAATTTAACTTGGATAACAGCCATTTATCCATAACCGGAAGTTTATCGTATTCCAGTGTATACTTGGTTGCGTCGAAGTTGTCGATATTTGCGTAGAGAACGAAGAATGCGTAGGTATTCCAGAGAGTACCCATGAACTTTCTCTGTCCTTCCATAACGGCCTTTCCGTGGAAACGGTTCGGCAGCCACGGTGCACTGTTGATGTAGAAGTACCAGCGGATCGCGTCAGCGCCGTATGTCTTTAATGCGTCGAACGGATCAACGGCATTTCCCTTGGACTTACTCATCTTCTGTCCGTTCTCATCCTGAACGTGACCGAGAACGATAACGTTCTGGTACGGCGGCTCATTAAAGAGCAGCGTGGACTCGGCAAGGAGGGAGTAGAACCATCCTCTTGTCTGGTCAACGGCCTCGGAGATGAACTGTGCCGGGAACTGTTTGTGGAAAAGCTCCTGGTTCTCAAACGGATAGTGATGCTGTGCGAACGGCATTGCACCGGAGTCGAACCAGCAGTCGATAACCTCCGGTACACGGTGCATTTCTTTTCCGCAGTCCGGGCAGGTGATCACTACATCATCGATAAACGGACGGTGAAGCTCAACCTCTCCCTTGTCTCCGTCCATCTCTTTGCTGTATTTCTTTACAACATCCTGATAGTTCGGGCTCATCTTCTTTAATTCTTCACGGCTGCCAATGCAGTGCATCTTTCCGCACTCACACTGCCATACCGGAAGAGGTGTGCCCCAGTAACGGTTTCTGGAGATTCCCCAGTCCTGAACGTTCTCCAGCCAGTCGCCGAAGCGTCCTTTACCGATGGATTCCGGAATCCAGTTAATCTTATTGTTGTTGCGGATCAGGTCATCCTTCACCGCTGTCATCTTGATGAACCAGGACTCTCTCGCATAGTAGATCAACGGTGTGTCACAGCGCCAGCAGAACGGGTAGCTGTGCTCGAATGCCGGTGCCTCGAATAACAGACCTTTTTCCTTTAAGTCTTTTAAGACCATCGGATCCGCTTTCTTCACGAATACGCCTGCATACGGAGTTTCCTTTGTCATGTCGCCCTTTGCATCTACAAGCTGTACAAACGGGAGATCATAACGACGGCCTACCTGGGCATCGTCCTCACCAAAAGCCGGTGCAATGTGTACCACGCCGGTACCGTCTGTCAGGGTAACATAATCCGCGCATGTCACGAAGTATGCTTTCTTGTGCTGTTTCTCGCAGATCTCCACCGCACAATCAAATAACGGCTCGTATTCCTTGTACTCAAGATCCTTACCGGTGCAGGTCTCAAGAACTTCATATGCCGGAGTTCCATTTTCCTTATCCGCAAGCTTTCCGAGAACGGCATCAAGCAGGGCCTCTGCCATATAGTAGGTATAGCCGTCTGCAGCCTTTACCTTTGCGTAGGTCTCCTTCGGATTTACGCAGAGAGCCACGTTGCTCGGAAGTGTCCACGGTGTTGTGGTCCATGCAAGGAAATATGCGTCCTCGCCTTTTACTTTGAAGCGGGCGATGGCAGATTTTTCCTTTACATCCTTATATCCCTGGGCAACCTCATGGCTGGAAAGCGGTGTTCCGCAGCGCGGGCAGTACGGAACGATCTTGAATCCCTTGTAGAGGAGTCCTTTGTCCCAGATCTGTTTTAATGCCCACCATTCGGATTCGATATAGTCATCATGGTAGGTAACATACGGATTATCCATATCAGCCCAGAAACCAACGGTGCTGGAGAAATCCTCCCACATTCCTTTGTATTTCCAGACGCTCTCTTTACATTTCTCGATGAACGGCTCAACACCGTACTGCTCGATCTGCTCTTTTCCGTCGAGACCAAGAAGCTTCTCGACCTCAAGCTCTACCGGAAGTCCGTGGGTATCCCAGCCGGCTTTACGCGGAACCATGTATCCTTTCATGGTGCGGTATCTCGGGATCATGTCTTTGATGACACGGGTAAGTACGTGTCCGATATGCGGCTTGCCGTTTGCGGTAGGCGGTCCGTCATAGAACACGTATGGGGTTCCTTTTCTGCGGCTGTCGATACTTTTTTCAAAGATTTTTTCGTCTTTCCAGAATTTCTCAACCTTTTTTTCCCTGTCCACAAAGTTCAGGTCTGTTGATACTTTCTCGTACATGACACATTTCCTCCAATTCTTTTTTTCGCGCGGGGCTTTCTCGTTGCCTCGGCTTCCCTCTGCACTCTCCGCAGACGGTCCCCTGCCGCGCTCTTCGTGTTTTTGTGTGTCGTATGTCAGGTCCGCCCGGCGCCTTTCCGGTGCCGTCGGTTGGTAATAAAGAAATAAAAAAGCCCTGTTCCAATGAGAACAGGGCGAAATAACGCTTTTAACCACCTATTACTGCATACTGACATATGAGTTTCCGTTAACGGCGGAAAAGGCCGGGGACACTTACTTTCCGGGAACACGGTCCGCACCCGGGGTTCAGCTTCCAGCTCGGGAGTGATCTTCCTTTCACGAAAAAGCACCGGGCTTTCATCGTCCCCGGCTCGCTTTGGCTTTCTGCTTGTGAACCTACTGTCTCCGTCATGGCTTTTTTCTATGATCGCCTGCATCTTAGATATACAGACAAATCAATTATAAATATAAGGTATTTAAAAGTCAAGGGAATCCCCCGACTGTTGCGAATTCTTTCCATATTTTCTCTTTGTTCGGTTTTCTTTCTAAGGTTTTTAGTCATATTTTACGTTCTTTTTAATTGATCGTTACTTTTTTAACGTAAAATTTGCCTTTTCGCACAAGAACTGATATAATCAACTTCAATACGTTTGACAGCCGCACGTTTCTTTTGGGGTGAACCGTGCTCACGCTGTCGCTATCATCCGGTATGAGTTCCTGTCCGATGCTATGCCGGATCGCTGCGTTCAATATTCCGCGCGGTATCCGACGCGGAGAAACATGAAGGAGAAATATTATGAGCGAACGAAACCTGACGCTGCTTACAGATCTCTACGAGCTGACCATGATGCAGGGTTACTTTCATGCAAAGGATGCAAATGAGACTGTCATCTTCGACGCATTCTACCGCACAAATCCGGATGGAAACGGATTTGCCATCACGGCCGGCTTAGAGCAGGTTGTCGAATACATCGAAAATTTACACTTTGATAAGGAAGATATCGATTATCTCCGCACCACAGGACTCTTCGGGGAAGATTTCCTGGAGTACCTCTCCACCTTCAAATTCACCGGTGATATCTACGCGATCCCGGAAGGAACTGTCGTGTTCCCAAGAGAACCTCTCGTAAAGGTCATCGCTCCGATCATGCAGGCCCAGCTCGTTGAGACCGCGATCTTAAATATCATCAACCACCAGAGCCTGATCGCAACAAAGACTTCCCGGATCGTCCATGCAGCCCGCGGAGACGGAGTTATGGAGTTCGGTTTAAGACGTGCCCAGGGTCCGGATGCCGGAATCTACGGTGCGAGAGCCGCTATGATCGCCGGCTGTATCGGTACCTCCAATGTTCTCTGCGGCCAGATGTTTGATGTTCCGGTAAAGGGGACCCATGCCCACAGCTGGATCATGAGCTTCCCGGACGAGCTCACCGCATTCCGTACCTACGCGAGACTCTATCCGACTGCATGTATCCTGTTAGTTGATACATACGATACATTAAATTCCGGTATCCCGCACGCGATCCAGGTATTCAAGGAGATGCGCGCCGAGGGAATCCCGCTTACCTTCTACGGAATCCGTATGGACAGCGGAGACCTCGCTTATCTCTCCAAAGAGGCGAAAAAAATGCTCGATGCGGAAGGCTTCACGGACGCTGTGATCTCCGCATCCAACGATCTCGATGAGACCCTGATCACAAGCTTAAAGAATCAGGGCGCGACCATCAACTCCTGGGGTGTCGGAACAAACCTGATCACCTCCAAAGACTGCCCGTCCTTCGGCGGCGTTTATAAGCTCGCTGCGATCATGGACAAGAAGACCGGCAACTTTATCCCGAAGATCAAGCTCTCCGAGAACGAGGAGAAGATCACAAACCCGGGCAACAAGACGACCTACCGCATTTATGGCAAGGACAGCCACAAGGTCATCGCGGACATTATCTGTCTCGTCGGTGAGACCTTCAACGAGGACGAACCGCTGTTGCTCTTTGACCCGATCGCGACCTGGAAAAAGACACTTCTCGCTCCGGGAACCTACACGATGCGGGAACTTCCGGTCCAGGTATTTAAGGACGGCGAGTGTATTTACCACTCCCCGAAGGTCATGGACATCCAGAAGTACTGCAAAGAGGAACTGAATACCTTGTGGGATGAGACAAAACGTCTCGTAAACCCGCATGAGGTCCATGTGGATCTCTCCAAGCCTCTTTGGGATATGAAACATGAGCTGCTCGACAAATATCATTTCGAGTAATTTCCAGTTCACACGTTCCTCATGACAGCGGCATGCACCGCTGGATCCGTTTAACCATGAAACCATATGCCGCCCGGAGTATTTTCAGTCTCCGGGCATTCTGCAAAAAGAGGAAAATACTATGAGCGCAACAGATATCGCCACATCCGTCGATGTGGACCTTGACTTAATTTATGAACAGACAAAAGCGATCGCCGAGGAGCTGATCAATACCGCCGCAATGAAACCGGGGCAGATCCTGGTGGTGGGCTGCTCATCCAGCGAGATCGCTGCCCACGCGATCGGCTGCTACTCCAGCTGCGAAGTCGGACAGGCTGTCTTCACCGCCCTTTCCCATGTGACAAAGAAACACGGTCTCTACCTCGCCGCCCAGTGCTGTGAGCACTTAAACCGCGCTCTGATCGTCGAGGAAGAATGTGCTGAGAAATATGGCCTTGAGATGGTGAATGTAAAACCGCAGTTAAAGGCCGGCGGTTCCTTCTCCACCGCCGCATGGAACGGTTTTGAATCTCCGTGCGCCGTGGAATACATCCAGGCACACGCCGGGATCGATATTGGTGATACCCTGATCGGCATGCACCTTCGCCATGTTGCCGTTCCGGTCCGCACGAAGATCCAGTCCATCGGCTCCGCCCATGTCGTATGCGCGAGAACGAGACTCAAATATATCGGCGGAGAGCGGGCTGCTTACCAGAAATAGAAATTATAAAAATGATGTAACTATTCAGCAAGCCTGTGCATTTACTGCGCTGACCGTAAGATGACATTGACTTGAAGGCAAAAATTCCATGGGAATTCCCCAACGATAAAAGAATGTGCCTTTTTATGTAACAGGAAATTCCCCGGAATTTCCTGTTACATAAAAAAGTGGTCTTCATCCCGATTCTGGGATGAAGGCCACTTTTTTTTCGACTTTTATTTTCAACTGGTCCGTACTTTTAATAGTTCTCTGCGTGAACCTCAAAATAGCTCTGCGGGTGATTGCAGACCGGACATACCTGCGGTGCTTTTGTTCCGATCACGATATGTCCGCAGTTGCGGCACTCCCATACCTTTACTTCGCTCTTCTCGAATACGGAAGCTGTCTCTACATTTTTCAGGAGAGCACGATAACGCTCTTCGTGATGTTTCTCGATCTCGCCGACCATACGGAATTTTGCTGCCAGTGCATGGAAACCTTCCTCATCAGCGGTCTTTGCGAACTCATCATACATATCGGTCCACTCGTAGTTTTCGCCATCTGCTGCTGCCGCAAGGTTTGCTGCGGTATCACCAATCCCTTCTAATTCCTTGAACCACATTTTTGCGTGCTCTTTCTCGTTGTCAGCAGTCTTTAAGAATAATGCGGAGATCTGCTCATATCCCTCTTTCTTTGCTACGGATGCAAAGTAGGTATATTTGTTTCTCGCCTGGGATTCTCCGGCGAAAGCGGCCTCAAGATTTTTCTCTGTTTTTGTTCCTGCGTATTTGCTCATAAGACTGGTCTCCTTTCAGATCTTAATTTTTATTTTCGGCATTCCCGTATTCAGTCTGCCTTTCTTTTCTTCTGTTTATCCGTACTTTTTTTCAACGGTCATCCGTTGTTTTCCTCATGTCTGTATTCTACCACATCTCTTCTCAAAAGTCAATAATAGTAATTATTACTATTTTATATTTTCTTTACTTTACAAGTATGATTCTTTTGGTCCGCACGGATACGACATTCCGGCCTCCCCCCACTGTCTCCGGCTTTCAACCTGTCACAATCTTCTTAGCGATATCCGCCTGGCATGTGCCAAAGCATTTCTCCTTATTTTCAGTCACCTGCAGAACCTGCCGCCGGTAACTCTTTACAGATGCATGGCAACGCAAAAAACTGCGGGATCGCGCGCCTTTTCGCATGATCCTGCAGTCTTTTCTTCATCCATGATACAATTTTTAACGTACTATTCTGCAAATAACGGTGTGGACAGGTATCTGTCACCGGTATCCGGAAACAGTGCCACGATCGTCTTTCCCGCATTTTCCGGTCTCTTTGCAAGCTCAAGGGCAGCCCAGATCGCCGCTCCGGAGGAAATCCCGACAAGGACGCCCTCCTTTTTTCCGACTAACTTTCCTGCTGCAAACGCGTCGTCATTCTCAACCGCGATAATTTCATCGTAAACCTTCGTGTCGAGGACATCCGGCACAAATCCGGCTCCGATTCCCTGGATCTTATGGGAACCTGCAACGCCTTTGCTGAGTACCGGGGAGCTTGCCGGCTCCACAGCAACAACCTTCACGTTCGGGTTCTGTTTCTTTAAGTATCTTCCGGTTCCAGTGATCGTTCCGCCGGTACCGACACCTGCAACGAAAATATCAACCTTTCCATCTGTATCTTCCCAGATCTCCGGTCCTGTTGTCTTCTCATGAATATCCGGGTTTGCCGGGTTTACGAACTGACCCGGGATAAAGCTTCCAGGAATCTCTTTCGCGAGTTCCTCCGCTTTCGCGATCGCACCTTTCATTCCCTTCGCTCCCTCAGTCAGGACAAGCTCTGCGCCGTAAGCTTTCATAAGCTGGCGTCTCTCCACGCTCATTGTCTCCGGCATTACGATAATGATCCGGTAGCCGCGCGCTGCAGCGACAGAAGCAAGACCGATCCCGGTATTTCCGGAGGTTGGCTCGATAATTGTGGAACCTGCCTTTAAGATTCCCTTTGCCTCCGCATCATCGATCATCGCCTTCGCAATACGGTCCTTGACCGATCCGGCCGGATTGAAATATTCTAGCTTTGCAAGGATCTTTGCGTTCAATCCTTCTGATTTTTCAATATGTGTAAGCTCTAAAAGCGGGGTCTTTCCGATCAGCTGATCCGCAGATGTGTAGATATTTGCCATAAGTTATTACCTACCTTTCATGTATGTTAATGGGATTATATTCTTTCTCCGGCCGTTTGTCAATATATAATTAGAATAATATATATTTTCTCATTCTCCTCTTGTTTTCCCCTTAAACCTTGTATTATAATAGGAATAATGTAACAGATGAATTTATATGCAGGCGCAGTATCAACCCATTTTCGGACAAACAAAACAAATTTGCATGTCTTGCAGCATCTAAATTCAAATCGAACGCTCGTGAGCCTGACGCGTAATTCCGATCAGCGTAAGCTGACAAGTTCTTTTCGGAATTGCTGTGCATGCTCGCGCAGCGTTTATCTCAGTCGGAGATCGGACCGGAGAGTCTTATCTGACTGAGATAAATATGTAACACCGGAGGATAATAATTATGATGGTTTCAACAAAGGGCCGCTACGCGCTACGCGTTCTGATCGATCTTGCAGAGCATCAGACGGATGGATATATCCCGTTAAAGGATACGGCGGCAAGACAGGAAATTTCTGAAAAATATCTCGAGGGGATCATTAAAGTCCTCGTAAAAGCGAAACTCTTAGAAGGTGTCCGCGGAAAAGGCGGTGGCTACCGTCTCACAAAAGCACCGGAGCAGTATACCGTCGGAAGTATCTTACGCCTCACGGAAAACTCCATGGCACCGGTCGCATGCCTGGAAGCCGGAAGCGCCGACTGCCCGCGGATGGGAAGCTGCAAGACACTCCCGCTCTGGCAGGGACTTGATAAAGTCATCAATGAATATCTGGATGGCATCACGATCGCCGACCTCATACAGAACGGACAGCCAGGCGATGACTACGTGATCTGAGTACACAGCGAAATTTTATAGATTCCACCTTCTTACGTACGAATGGGAACAAGTAAAAACACACTTCGCGAGTTTCCCCTTGTTATCGCGACAGCCGCCAAAGTCTCGCGTAAGCACGGACTTTGGCTCGTTGTTCGCGTAAATAAAAAAGAATGTGCCTCGGCACATTCTCGCGCCGAGCGCGGTCGCTCGCGACGATCTTCATCTTCGCGCGAGTGCGCATCATTGGCACGTAGTGCCTTTTTGTTCAACAGGGAAGTTCCATCGAACTTTCCTGTTGAATAAAATAGAATCCTGCTTTGCAGGATTCTCCGCCTGCGGCGGGTCGCGTTAGCGACATCATTCCATTCCGCCGCAGTGCGATCCCCCGGAGGGGCTTTTTGCTCTATAGAAATCATAGCTTTCGCACTTTAACGTAACATGGTCCTTCCTATAGAGTAAAAAAGACGGTACATCAGCTGGTCTGTTCCAGCAAGTGTACCGTCTGTTTTCTGTGTATCTATAAGCTTCTTATAACTTTTCAACCACAACCTTGCAGCGCTTTTTGCAGAACGCGATTCCATACGCCAGGATATCGCTCCGTCCATCTTCCCGGAGCTCTGCATCATACCGACGTTCCCTGATCTGTTCGAGTGCTCTTTTGCAGGCATTATCAAGCTCATTCATGGAACGGGCATATTTCAATTCGATTATGATTCCGGCATCCGGATTTTTCGGCTTGAGGAGAATATCTGCAAAACCATCTCCGGATTCTTTGTTCGATTTCACTGCCCATCCGGAATAATTTTTCAGAATGCCGCTCAATATTCCGTGATAGAAAATTTCCTTTTCATCGTTCCGCGCCTTTGTATCAAGAATGCTGATGGTTTCTCCAAGGAACATTGTCAGCTCCTGCTGGATATCTTCCGTCTTACCTTCCAGAAATCCGTAGTTGATCTTTTCCACAGAAGCTCTGCTGTCCGCAACGATCCGACCAAACCAGTCTTTGATCTGCAGTACAAAGACTTCCCGCACTTCTTTATTCGGAATGATCAGCTGATACACATCACTCTGATCATTTCCGGTCCGCGTAAGATATCCCGTCATAAACAGCACACTCCACACATTTTCGATGCTGTTGTCTATTTCATCATACGTCAGATCCAGACGAATTCTCTTTTCGACAGCACTTCCCGCTATTAGCTGCTCGATTTCATCTTTAGTGGTCGTGTCTGCCTTGTCAATAAACCGTTTTATAAGATCATTTCCACTGCTGTTGATCCAATAAGCCTTTGGCAGCGCTTTCGGATTACCTGTCAGGTCAAATACATAGTTGATGACATCCCATGGGCAGTAAATATCTGCATTTCCGAAGCGATAACCATCGTACCATTCTTTTATTTCCGGGAAATGCTCCTGCATACCGTAATCGCCCAGCAGTTTTTCTACCTCTTCATTCGTAAAACCAAATTCTTCATCATACCGGACATCATCGGTCGCATAGACCTTGAAATTGTTCAGTCCTGTAAAGATGCTCTCTTTGGAAACCCGCAGACAGCCCGTCAGAACTGCAAACTGTAAAGAAGGATTTGTTTTCAGTGCCTGTCCAAACAATCCCCGGATCAGCGACACCATTTCCCTGTAATATCCATGCTGGAATGCCTTATCGAGCGGCACGTCATACTCATCAAGTAAAACAATGGTTTTCTGACCATAATGCCGATACAGAAGCTGCGATAATGTCTGCAGACTGGAAATAAGAATATCCTCATCCATGGAATATTTGCCATCGACCAGCTTTATGATTGCCCGATACCTGCTGCGATCATTATCCGTCAATTGATCACTTTCTGCCAGGAAAGCAAACTGCTCTGCTTCCACGCCGATCAGTTCGATCAAACGGTATCTGGCCGCCTCAAACGACATCCCATCAATTCCCTTCAATGAAAGAAAGATCACCGGGTACTTTCCCATGTATTCTTCACACAGTTCTTTTTTTCCGGAAATATAAAGTCCTTCAAAGAGCCTTTTGTCCATTCCGATTTCAAAAAAATTCTTCAGCATGCTCATGTTCAAGGTTTTTCCAAACCGGCGCGGTCTTGTAAAAAGATTCACCTCGCCCCAATTTTGCAAAAGTTCCTCGATCAGCTTTGTTTTATCTACATAATAGAACCCATTCTCCCGGATTTTTTTGAAGTCATCAAATCCGACCGGCAATCTTTTCGCTCCTGCCATACTCTGCACGCTCCTTCCCGGCACTGCACTTCCTTGCCGATACTTCACATTTCCGATATACTTGTTTTTAATGATACCATTTCTCTGCTCGAATAACAAATCACCGTACCGTTATTCTTTTCCTGATTGGCTGCGCCGATGTTACTTTTCGCGGGTAGGAATTTTCTGAACTGAAAATGCCGTATGATACAGTGGTAGTAACAGATTTTGCCGATTTCGAATGCGAAGCATCGGCAAAATCCGTTGCTGTTTAGTTAGCATTGCGTATCTTAAATACAAAATGCTGCATAGAGAGGAACCGTCTTTTTATTGTCCTCAAATGCAAAGTTTTTCGCAGAGAGCTTGATAGCATAGGCAGGCTTGTAGGTGTCCATATAAACCTTTAAGCTCTTCGCTCTGGTATTGTCTGCTGACTTGACTTCAATCGGAATGAGCTGACCGTCACGCTGAATAATAAAGTCTATCTCAGCTCCACGCTCAGCCTCCCAATAGTAGGTGTTATAGCCGTTTATGGAAAAAATCGATGAAATCTGCTCAGATATTTACATTAAAATACACGATTTTTTTCTTGTTTTCACATATTTTGCAGATTGCCAGCCTAAACGGACACCTGTGCCATATTCGGCGGACAGCTAGAGA
>ERZ1106950.336-NODE-336-length-52107-cov-6.519077_pt1 | contig 52107 bp, 51 predicted proteins | sample MGYA00403675_ERZ1106950 | MGnify/ENA primary metagenome ERZ1106950 (study PRJEB35170, sample SAMEA104062410) | human gut metagenome | biome: human gut; feature: human-associated habitat; material: faeces | place: Denmark | collected 2012-06-13 ... | reverse complement strand
AACTGTCAATGAAGAAGACTGGTGGCATATTCCATGATCGGTTTATCGTGTTGGACTATGGAACGGTGGATGAGAGAGTCTTTCTGTGTGGTGCTTCTTCCAAGGATGCCGGAGCTAGAATAACAAGCATATTTTGAAGTTGCGAGAGGCATTTCCGGGGCAGACGATCTTTGGACGATCAGATGTAATGAAGGCAATTGATATTAAAGCATCCAGAGCTTCTGATCTTCTGAAGGAAATGGTGGAACATGGAATCATTGAGCCGGTGTCTGGGCATGGAAAAGGCAAATATCGATTCCGGCATCAGGAAAGTTGAGACGATGGGGTACGGAACTGTGGCCTACGGAAGTTATGCTACGGCAGCTTCCGGAGATGATGGAATTGATGGCATTATCATGGAAGACAAGCTGGGGTTCTCTCTGATCTATATGCAGGCTAAGAAATGGGCACCGGACAGAGCTGTCGGGCAGCCGGAGATTCAGAGCTTTGTCGGTGCAATCGCCGGGAAACATGGCGATGAACTTTTCGTTACGACAGCCAGATTCTCACAGAAGGCGAAGGATTATGCAAATATCCATCATATTATTCTGATCGATGGAGAGAAACTTGCGAATCTGATGATCGAACATAATTTTTGCGTTGCAACACGGAAAACATTCGAAATTAAGGCGATCGATACAGATGCTCTGGCGGAATGGTGTTTTCTGTTAAAATCATATGAAAAGTGCCACTTCTAGTGACACTTTTTCAACACTCTCTCACACAGATATCCTTCCCGCACCCCATATTTGCTGACGATCAGCTGCTGGGCCTGGAAGAGGTGGAAAACATGCTGCAGGACGAAGAGACCGGGGATCAGGGTGTGGACGCGGTCGGCTTCCAGCTGGAGGATCAGGTCGCTGGCGGCCTTTTTTCCGCTGGTGAGGAATTCACAGAGACCGTCCAATTGTTCAGCTGTGATGCTGTGACAGGTTTCGGAGCTTCCGTAATAATACTGGATCATCCTGAGAGCGGCCCGGGCGGTACCGCCGACGCCTACGATCAGAGGCTGCGGAGCTGTATTTACAAAGTCCAGGTCGATCGTCTCTGAGATCGTGCGACGCAGGCGTGCGAGTGATCCGGTTCCCGGCAGGATCTTCTTTACACAGCGCCGGTAGAGGCTCAGGGAGCCGATTGGAAAGCTTGTAAAGTCGACCGGAGTTCCGTCGTGGAATGTGACGATCTCTGTGCTGGCACCGCCGATGTCGAAAAATGCGCCGCTTGCAAGGTGGAGCTCCTGCATGGCGCCCGTGTAGCCGAGAAGCGCCTCCTCCTCACCGCTCAGGATCTCCACATCGTAACCGGTGGCTGAGCGGATGATGCTGCGGGCCTGCCCTGTGTTGGAGATATTCCGGAGCGATGCGGTCGCAAAGACACAGATGTGGTCGATCTTTAAGGTCTGCAGGATACTCTGAAAGTTTAAGAGAGCGGAGCAGGCACATTCGATCCCCGCCGCGCTGAGTGTCCGGTTCTCCACATATCCGGCGAGTCCGGCCATGATCTTCTCCCGGAACAGAGTCTTAAAATGTTCTCCCTCCGTCTCATAGAGTGTCAGCCGGATGGAGTTGGATCCGATATCGATGATGGCCTGCTTCATTTTTCTGTACCATCGTTTTCTTTTGTGGCAGGAGTTTCTTCCTTCTCCGGTTCTGCTGCAGCATCGTTCTGTGTGCGGAAGACTAAAACTGCTTTGCCGGAAGCGACTGTGGAGAATGTGACGAGCTCCCAGTCGGATTTTGCCATTTCATTTGCTTTATTTTCAATTTCCATCGCCAGTTTTTTGGCTTTTTTAACCTGATCGATCACGATTGTCTTATAAGTCATTTGTATTCCTCATTTCTTTTTTATCATAGGATCTGCCATGAGAGACAAATTCACTTCTCTATCATAATGATTTCACGTAAAAACCGAGAGTGCGATATGTAAAAAACAGGTAAAATCAAGACGATGGTGTGCAGGTGGCGGAATGAAGAAATTCCATATCGGCAAGATCCTGCGGCAGAATACGAAAAAATAAGTTGTGAGGAGAGCAGGGAACCTGTGGGGACACGCGTAATCAGAAATGAAGAGAAGGTCTTCGTTGATATGACTAACTTCGGAAATGTTGCAGTGTGATTAGTTAAAAGGCAGCATCATGCGGTAACAGCTGCGTTAATTTATGGATGAAATTTTATATGAAACCATGTATAATGGATTTAAAGAATGGGCAGACACAGTTATTTACGGGCATCAATTTTTTGGAATGAAAAACTCCGTATGATATAGCAGCGGATATGAAAAATAAAACAGATGAGGAATTGAAGAATGAAAGGAAATTTAACAAAAGGCCCCATCATGAAGACACTGGTGAAGTTAGCAGTTCCGATCATGGCGTCATCGTTTCTTGGAACTCTTTACAACATCACGGACATGGCGTGGATCGGACTTCTTGGCTCCAAGGCAGTGGCGGGAGTCGGCGTCGGGGGAATGTTTACCTGGCTTTCCCAGGGGCTGGCGTCCATGGCGCGTATGGGAGGACAGGTTCAGGTCGCACAGTGCATCGGGCGCGGTGACCGGAAAAAAGCGCATGGGTTCGCACAGGCAGCTGTGCAGCTGGCGGCAGTGATGGGGATCATGTATGCGGTGAGCTGTCTGGTCTTTGCAGAGCAGATGGTAGGATTTTTCCAGCTTGAGGATGCTGAGGCGCATGCGGCTGCTCTGGCGTATACAAAGATCGCCTGCGGGCTGATCGTATTTTCCTTTTTGACATTGACGCTTACCGGACTCTATACGGCGCAGGGGGACTCAAAAACGCCGTTTATCGCAAATCTCATCGGACTTGTGATGAACATGATCCTGGATCCCGTCCTGATCCTGGGGCCGGGACCGTTTCCGAAATTTGGCGTAGCCGGGGCGGCGGCTGCAACCGTGACAGCGCAGGCGATCGTTATGAGCGTCATGGTCGTCGGGATTGCCGTTCAGAAGAAGGAAAATGTGCTGAAAGGAATCCGGCTTTTTGCGAAGATCCCGTCAGAACTTCTGCGGGGGATCTGCAGGATCGGGATCCCGACCGCACTTCAGGGAATGGCGTACTGCGGGATTTCCATGATCTTAACACGGATGGTGTCCGGGTACGGCGCGGAGGCGGTCGCCACGCAGAGAGTCGGCGGACAGATCGAGTCGATCTCCTGGAACACCGCGGATGGCTTCGCGGCGGCGTTAAATGCGTTTGTGGCGCAGAACTACGGGGCAGGGGAGAAGGAACGTGTCAGAAAGGGATATCATGTGTCGCTCTGGACGGTCGGTATCTGGGGCATTCTGGTCTCCGCAGTATTTATCTGCTTCCCGGGTGCGATCGCGGATGTCTTTTTCCATGAGCCGAAGGCGGTGGAGATCGCGATCGGATATCTTGTGATCATCGGCTTCGGTGAGGCGTTCATGTGCGTGGAGCTGACGACGATCGGTGCGCTTTCCGGGCTTGGAAGGACGCGCCTCTGCAGCGTGATCAGCGTCGCGTTTACGAGTGCCAGGATCCCGCTCGCGGTCATTCTTTCCGAATTTATGGGACTTCACGGGATCTGGTGGGCGCTGACGTCCACGTCGGTCGTGAAGGGAATCATCTTTACTTGTACATTTTTCTGGATCATGAGGAAGAAAACATCATAAAAAAATTTCTGACCATAAAACCATGAAGAGGAACGGGGTTCCCGTTAAGGTATGCGGACCGAAAGAACCGGTGCACTGGAATGCAGAAATAGAGGTTCTGCATGGATCAATAGGGTGTTCTGTTGACGTTTGGCACATGCGAATCATCCGTCAAAGTTACCGGGATAAAGCGGAAAATAAGAAATTGAGAAAAACAAGGCAGTATGACAGTTGTTGAGGAAAACAGTATGGAAGAACGATTGATATTTCATGTGGATGTGAACAGTGCCTTCTTATCGTGGGAGGCGGCGAGACGCGTGAAAGAGGGACTTCCGGATCTCCGCGAGATCCCGTCCTGCATCGGCGGAGATCCGAAGTCCCGGCGTGGGATCGTCGTGGCAAAATCGATCCCGGCGAAAAAGTACGGGGTCACGACCGGGGAGCCGGTGGCGCTGGCGCTGCGAAAATGTCCGGATCTTGTCTGTGTTCCGGGAGATTTTGCGCTGTTTGACCGGTGCTCGAGAGCGTTTAAGAAGATCTGCGCCTCCTACGCGCCGGTCATGGAGTCGTTTTCGATCGATGAGGTCTTCCTTGACATGAGCGGAACGCACCTGATCTATCCGGATCCTGTGGCGGTGGCTCATGAGATCAAGGATAAGATCCGGGATGAGCTAGGCTTTACGGTCAATGTCGGCATCGGTACGAATAAGCTTCTGGCAAAAATGGCCTCGGATTTTGAAAAGCCGGATAAGGTACACACGCTGTTTCCGTCGGAGATCCCGGAGAAGATGTGGCCGCTTCCCGTGCGGGATCTTTTATTCCTCGGAAAAGCCTCGGAGCAGAAACTTCTGCGGGCCGGGATCAAAACGATCGGAGATATGGCAAAAAGCGATGAGGCGGAGATCCGGCAGCTTCTGGGAGATAAGAATGGACGTCAGCTGTACCGGTACGCCAACGGGATCGATGATTCCCCGGTGCGCAGCGAGCGGGAGGAAGCCAAAGGCTACAGCGCAGAGACTACGGTGGAAGAGGATATCGTGACGTATGAACGGGCGCTTTCCCTGCTTCTTGCGCAGTGTGATGTGGTGGCAGCCAGGATGCGCAGAGACGGGAAGAAATGCAGCTGTGTCGCGGTGACTTACCGGACACTGGATTTTAAGACGAGATCACACCAGAAAAATTTTGAGGATCCGACGGATGTGACGGAGGAGATCTTCGCACAAGTGAAGAAACTGTTATATGAGTGCTGGAAATGTGAACCGCTGCGCCTGATCGGGGTGGCGCTCACGGATCTGACTTCGGATGAGTTCCGCCAGATGTCCCTCTTTGAAAACACGGAGGACCGTGAAAAGCAGAAGAAGGTGGATGAGACGATCGATGACATCCGCAGGCGCTTCGGAAACGGAATGATCGTCCGGGGCAGTACAATCAGTACGGCGGGAAAAGTCGCGAGAAAGGCGAGAGCGCAGCTCGACAGGGATGTGGAGGGAAAGCAGGAAAGATAGATGAATCTGCCCTTTTATGTGTAGAAATTTTTCGAATTGAAAATTCTGCATGATGCTGGCAGCGTATGATGCCGGCAGTTAATGTCCACATGTAGAAATTTTCTGAACTAAAAATTCCATACAATGCAGTTGCGGCAGCCGATTTTGCCGATTTGGGATTTTGGATACAGATCATTTTTCCCTTGCAAATTTTTAGGGATGCGTTATAATAACACTAACAAAAACAGGGGAGCTCGTTGGCGGGCTGAGAGGAAGTGATCGAACTTCGACCCTTTACCTGATGCGGATAATGCCGTCGTAGGAAGTCATGAGATGAATTTTTACAGGGGATATCCGCGGAGGTGTCTCCTGTTTTTTGTTTAAGTACACTTTGAGAAAGGAGAAACGGGATCCGCCGGATGGCGGCGGGCCGAGGGGGAGCGCCCTGGGTCTTGTATGAATTCAGCGATGGGAAGCCGTGTTCCGGCGTGAGAGGATGCCAGTAAGCATCGACCGACTTCCATACAGGGATCCTGAGAGGAAACCTGGACGTTTTTTGCGAAAGTGCGTGGATTATTTTTCATGAGTGGGAATTTTCCAAACGGAATATTCCGCATGATACAGGAATGCCCACGTGATCATTCGCCTTTGGAAGCGCTGCAGTCATACAGTCGTTTCCTTAATAATTGTAATGGTTCAGTACCTTCAAGTCTGTGATTGATTAAGGCTTACGACTTACTGAACCGTTACAAAAAACTTTCAAAGGAGGAATGTGCGGCCAATTTCAGGATCAATGGTCACACAACAAAGATCATGAAACAGACAAATACGAAAAAATTAGCGGTGGCAGCCGTTTTCTGTGCTGTCGCAGTGGTAGGAAGCTTATTTTCATTCCCGGTATTCGGGAGCAAGTGTTCCCCGGTGCAGCATATGGTGAATATTCTCTGCGCAGTCCTTTTAGGACCCGGATACGGACTGGGCGCGGCTTTTGCGGCGGCGCTGATCCGAAATCTCCTGGGACTCGGAAGCCTGATGGCGTTTCCAGGCAGCATGTTCGGTGCCCTGCTCTGCGGACTTGTATATAAGAAGACTCAGAACATTCCGGCAACTCTTATCGGGGAAGTATTCGGAACATCGGTTCTCGGTGGACTCACCGCGTATCCGGTGGCGGTATTCCTGATGGGAAAGAGTGCGGCAGGACTTGCGTTTTATGCGTATGTGATCCCGTTCTTCGTCTCTACAGCCGGCGGCGCTCTGATCAGTGCTGTGCTGATCTACAGCTTAAAGAAGGCAAATATCCTTGCAGGTATGCAGGAAGCGATGGGACAGTAAAAAATGAATTTTCCGGTCCGAAAGGGAAATACCGATAAGAGCGGCTGCCGTTCCGATACGCGGGCGGCAGCCGGCAGAGGAGAAAGAAAAATGTTAAAACAGATGTTTGATCAGGTCAGGGAAAAAAGCCCGCTGATCCACAATATTACAAACTATGTGACGGTCAATGACTGTGCAAATATGGTCCTGGCCTGCGGGGCATCGCCGATCATGACGGATGATGCGGAGGAGGTCGCTGAGATCCAGACGATCTGCGCCGGTCTCAATATCAATATCGGGACCTTGAACAGCCGTACGATCGAGTCCATGAAGATTGCAGGAAAACGCGCGAATGAACTCGGCCATCCGACGGTGCTGGATCCGGTCGGTGTCGGCGCTTCGACGCTGAGAACGGAGACAGCAAAGACACTCTTAAGAGAGGTGAAATTTGCAGTGGTCCGGGGAAATATCTCCGAAATTAAGACGCTTGCAGTGGGAACGGGGACTACAAAGGGAGTGGACGCCGATATCGCGGACCGCGTGACAAAGGAAAATCTCGATGAGGCGGTTGCGTTTGCAAAAGCGTTTGCGAAGGAGGCAGGTGCGGTGATCGCGATCACCGGTGCCATCGACATCGTGACGGACGGAAAGACTGCCTACTGCATCTACAATGGCCATCCGATGATGTCCGCCATCACGGGAACCGGATGCCAGCTCTCCGCACTCACGGCGGCGTTCGTGACAGCAAATAAAGATCATCCTCTCGAGGCGGCAGCAGCGGCTGTCTGCGCGATGGGACTTGCGGGGGAGACCGCCCATGAACGCCTGACACCGCAGGACGGGAATGCGACGTACCGGAATTATATTATCGACGCGATCTACCGTATGGATGGCGATGCGCTGGAGCGCGGCGCAAAGTATGAAATAAAATAGACAAATTCGAAAAAATGCGCACCGCATTCTCATTACGATCGTGATGAGGCAGGTGCGCATTTTTTCGTTTTACTGCCGCCGGTTGATCCTGTGCGCGAAGACGCCAGATCCACGATCCAGACAAGCAGGATCAGTCCCAGAAGGATCGCCCCCGCCTTATTCCAGTCATACTGATTCATCGCGAAGATGAGCGGTGCGCCGATCCCACCGGCGCCCACAAGGCCAAGGACGGACGCCTCGCGGATATTGACGTCGAAGCGGTAGAGAATGGCGGAAAAGAATGCCGGGATGATCTGCGGGAGGACACTGTGGCAGACCGCCGGGACCGGATGGACGCCCATGGCGAGAAGTGCGCGGTAGGGGCCGGGATCAATGGCTTCCAGGCATTCCGTGAACCGCTTTGTCAGGAGTCCGATGCTGCAGACCGCTAACGTCAGGACGCCGGTGAAGGCGCCGGGACCGGAGACGCGGATGAAGATCAGTCCATAGATCAAAAACGGGATGGACCGGATCGCCATGACGATCAGATTAAAAAGGACTGCGACCGGAGCGGGCACAAACCGTCTGGTGCCGAGGAAGGCGAGCGGTGCGGCGATGACGGCTCCGACGGAAGTTCCGACGATCGCAATGCAGATGGTCTCAAGGAGAAGACATCCGAGACCGTCTTTTTTTGTGGAGAAAAAGAAAGTCCAGTCCGGATGCAGGATCCCGGTGACCATGCTTTTCAGGGCTCCGTAGCTGGTTCTGGAAAGATCCGGCGGGTTCTGGGTCATGAGACAGCAGAGAAAGAGGAGCGCAAAGCCTGTGATCAGCAGACTGCCTGTCCGGAAATTCCGGCGTCCCATGGTCCTGCTTCCGGAAGAAAAGAGCTCGCTGATCCGTCCGGACTGGATCAGTCCCGTAAAATACCGGTTTGCGGATTCGATCGCGCAGACGGAGAGGAAGAGGAGAAGCAGGATCGTTCCGACTTTATGGAATTCCCGCCAGGAGATCTTCTCATTTAAGATCAGGCCGATGCCGCCGGCACCCACATATCCGAGAATGGAGCTGTGCCTGACGTTTGTTTCGAAAAGATACAGGGCATTCGTCAGAAAAGCGGGCAGGATCTCCGGGAGAACAGCATGGATGAAAGCAGGAAAACGGGCAGTCCCCATGGAGAGGAGTGCCCGGTAGGGAGCGATATCCGCGTGTTCAGCGTCCTCGTAGGTGAGCTTTGTCATGATCGCGAAAGTGTAGAGTGTGATGGCGAAAGTTCCTGCAAAGGTCCCGAGACCAAAGAGAAACGTCGCGATGAGAGCCAGGACCAGAGCCGGAAATGAGCGGAGAACCTGGATCATGAGACGCAGAAGCCGTCTTGCCCAGATCGGAAATCGCAGGGAAACTGCGCCGATCGGGGAAAGGACCAGCGCAAGAAGAGCACCCACCACGGTTCCTGTCACGGACATCTGGATCGTGTAAAAGAGCGGCAGCAGGATCTTCGGAAAATAAGAGAAATCCGGCCGCGCCATATCAGCGGCTAAGTCGACAAGATGAGCTCTTCTGGAAAGGAAAAGAGCCGGATCGCATCCGGTGAAAGATGCGGCGGCAAAAAAGCAGAGAAGGAAGAGGATCCAGCGGATCAGTTTTATGTAGTTTTTGCGATTGCTTTGCATGGAGGTCTCCTTTCTCTGATAAATGGTTCTATGATCCATGATCGCCTGTAAAAGATACGCTTTTGCGGAGTGTTTATCGCAGACAAAAATGAACTTCTGCCGGGATAGAATTGTTGTTATACACCGCCTGGAAAAAGCCGGAGCATTTACAGCAGAAAATGAATTCCTAAGGAGATGAATTTACGTTACTGTTACTCACTGCATGAAAAGAGCAACAGTTCCGGCTAATTGAGATAAATCCTCCGAAGTGTCCCATCGTCCATCTCATCCGGCTTTCCGTCAAACACGACCGTTCCGTCTTTCAACCCAATGATCCGGTCGGAGAACGCCCGCGAAAATTCAAGATTATGACTGTTCATCAGAACGGTGACGCCGTCTTTTTCCTGAATCTCCTTTAAAAGTGACAGGATCTGCCGCCCGGTGACCGGATCCAGGGAAGCAGCCGGTTCATCGGCGAGCAGGACCTGCGGATGGCGCATGAGGGCTCTGGCGATCGCGGCACGCTGTTTTTGTCCGCCGGAGAGGTTCTTTACCGGTTCATCCGCCTTTTCAAGAAGTCCCACCCTATCCAGGAGCTTTATCGCCTCCGCCCGCCGCTCTTTCCCGTAAAGTCCAAAGACAGCCGGGAAAAATCCCATGTCCGGGAGACAGGCGGTGAGCACATTGGACAGGCAGGTGGAATTTTCCACGAGGCAGAAATCCTGGTAGATGGTGCCGATGGATTTCTTTACGCTTTTTCTGCCGCTTTTCTGCATGGATGCGAGGTCCCTGCCGTCAAAAAGGACAGCTCCGGAGTCTGGAGCCTCCATCCCGTTTAAGATCCGGAACAGCGTGGTCTTCCCGGCACCGGAAGGTCCGATCACCGAGACGAATTCGCCCTGGGAGACGGTAAAAGAGACATGATCCAGGGCGCGTGTCCCGTTTTTAAATTGTTTTCCGACATCGCAAAGTCTGATCTCCATGGAAAATACCTGCCTTAAAAAGTATGTTCGTGATCCATCCTCAATGATGACCACCAGATCGTCAGTTCATGGACTTCAACATTTCCTGAGCGGCACGCTCGCCGTCGTAGTTTGCATCATTTCCCCACTCGTAGCCGACCTGGCTGAAGACTTTGATGATGTCCTTTCCTTCCTCAGTCCCTGCGATCTCGATGAAGGAATCGCCGAGTGCCTGACGGAAGTCCGCATCCTGCATGAGTTCGGAATTTTTGCTGTAGGCGATCATGTCATTGTAGATGCCCTCTGTGACGCCGATCACACCGGTCTGTTTTACCATATCATCGGTGCCGCCGAATTTTTCTTTCCATTTCGGCGCGTACTTTGTGCGGATATGACCGTAGGAGACCATGAGGTCAGCCTGTCCGGATGCAAGGCGGGCGAGAGATGTTGTGTAGGAGTCAGACTGTACCGCATTTGCGAGATCCGCGATGGTCTTTCCGTAGCGCTCATTTAACCATAAGGACGGGTAGATGTATCCGGATGCGGAGGTTGGTCCCATGACTGCCCATGTGGCGCTGTTCAGATCATCCCAGGTGAGCTCTTCGCCGTTATTCACTTTCGCGAGAAGCTCCTGACCTTTTTCACTCGGTCCGGCGAGGATGATGGAGCGGTAGTAGGTGCTCATCTGGTCGGTGTTCTCCTCGATGGTGCCGTCATTCCAGGCTTTCGGGTCATCGGAATCCTTGTTGATGGCATAGCGGAGAGCCGTGAGGAGCACGTCGCAGTCATCGGAGAAGAGGACGTAGTTTCCGCCGGAGATGAAGCCGATGTCAGCGCTTCCGGCGCTCAGTGCCTCGCCGACTGCTGTGTAGCTCGTCCCAACGGTCATGTCGATGTTTTTCACATCATATCCTTTTTCCAGCAGAGTTTCTTTCAGGAGATTTTCTAGCGGCTCCGTGGCAGTCGTGATCGTGTCGGCATCCGCGTATGGGGAGAACGCGATCTTTAAGGAGTCGATGGATCTTGCCTCCCCGGAAGCTGCCTCTGTGGATGCATTTTCCGCGGATGTTTCGGCGGAAGAGGCGGTGGTTTCTTTAGAAGAGGATGCAGCTGTCTCCGTTTTGGAAGAACATCCTGCGGTGAGTCCGAGGCAGAGAGCCAGGGAAAGGGCTGGTACAACAAGTTTTTTCATAAAAATACCTCCATTGCCCAACGGGGCAGAATTGATTTTCTGCTGAAAGTAAAAATGAGTGCACATGATTGGCACATCGTGGTTTGCGCGACAGCCGCCAGGGTCTCGCGCAAGCGCGGACATTGGCTCGTTGTTCGCGTAAAAAAAGACATGCTTTTCAGCATGTCCGGGGAAAATGACTTTCAGGCAGAATGCTGACAGGCGCAAAACGACGGATCATCCGGAAATACCTGGATAAAAGGCACATTTCTGCTGCATAAGGCAGCAGCATGGGCCACCGGAAATGCCTGAATGATCAGAAATTTTACGGCATGGGTCGGTCGATCCTCCCTGGGATCCTCTCAGCCCGGAACACGGACTCCCTCGCAATCTGGTCTTCGTCATCAAGAATATTCGCTCTGACCGCAGCGCCAGGGCGCTCCCCCTCGCACTGCATTCCGTTAACCGAGATGGATTGTAGCACAGGAGTTGAAAAAAGGCAAGAGCGGAAAATGATGAATCATATCGATCGATCCATGCAAAATACGCAAGCTCGAAAACGTGTATGAATCGGGGTACAAACTTGACTTTTTTACATGAAACGCGTATAGTAAAACATGTCAGAAAAAGAAAATAAAATGTTACTGTTTGCGCTGCGCGTGAACAATAACAAACAGACCGGGGAGCCTGACGGATCAGGCTGAGAGTTGGCTGCATCGCCAAGACCCGTATACCTGATTTGGATCATGCCAACGTAGGAAGCTGCTGAGAGATGAAAGAAGTGGAGATACCTGCGGGTGTCTCTTTTTTGTTTGTAGGAAATTGGAGGAGAAAAACATGAACTGCAGACCGGAAGATATGCTGCTCTACGCGGTGACAGACCGCGCGTGGTTAAACGGAGCAACCCTGGAGAGCCAGGTGGAACAGGCATTAAAAGGCGGAGCGACCTTTGTACAGCTGAGAGAAAAAGAGCTGGACGAGGAGACTTTCCTCGAAGAGGCAAAAAAGATCAAAAAGCTCTGCGGGAAGTATCATGTCCCGTTTGTGATCAATGACAACGTGGACATTGCCCTGGCGGTGGATGCAGACGGCGTCCATGTGGGACAGAGCGATATGGAGGCAGGAAAAGTGAGGGAAAAGCTGGGACCGGACAAGATCATCGGCGTTTCCTGCAAGACGGTGGAGCAGGCGCTTCTCGCAAAAAAGCACGGGGCAGATTACCTCGGCGTCGGCGCCATGTATCCGACCGGGACAAAGAAGGACGCGACGGCAGTGACACCGGCGGCACTTTCAGAGATCTGCCATGCGGTGGATATTCCGGTAGTTGCGATCGGCGGGATCAGTAAGGACCGCCTAGAACCGTTAAGAGGAACCGGCGTGGACGGCGTTGCAGTCGTGAGCGCGATCTTTGCGGCGGAGGACATCGAGAAGGCAGCGAAAGAATTGAAAGAGGCTGTGAAAGAGATCCTGTAGGGGCAAAAACGCTGCTTTTCGCGGGTAGGAATTTTCAGAACTGAAAATTCCGTATGATGCCGTTGTGGTCGCGGATCTTGCCGATTCGGAATGTGAAGTATCGGCAAAATCCTGTTCTGTATCACGACAGGAATGAACGGAAAGGAATATGGCGTCCGTGACGTCTGCCTTGTACCGGACAGAAAAAATGAGCCAAAAATTCAGGGAACAGAAGAAAAGGTTGATCAGAATATTTTCGGAGATAAAACCGGAAAAGAGGCAACAGGACCTCTGTTCAGACCTGATTTTGGAATAGATCAAACGGGATCCATGGAAAGATTTTACACGGGATCCGGCGGAACCGATGTGTTCCGCGGCGGCACATTGGGGGCACCACCTTGCGTCGCCTAAGAAAAAGTTAATGGCAGAGGTCCGGCTCTTGAAACAGCAGAACCGCTGCAGAGATGAATGCCTGAAAGGAGTTATTTATGAAAACAGCATTAACGATCGCTGGAAGTGATTCCAGCGGAGGCGCCGGCATTCAGGCCGACTTAAAGACGATGATCGCAAATGGAGTTTATGGAATGAGCGCGATCACAGCACTGACGGCCCAGAACACGACCGGCGTCCAGGGAATTTTTGAGGTAACACCGGAATTCCTGGAACAGGAGATCGACAGCGTATTTACGGACATCCGTCCGGACGCGGTGAAGATCGGCATGGTTTCTTCCGCGGGACTTATCAGGTCCATCGCAAAGAAGCTTCATGAGTACAAAGCAGAAAATATCGTTGTGGACCCGGTCATGGTGGCGACAAGCGGATCAAAGCTGATCAGCGACGATGCCATCGGCACATTAAAAGAGTGTCTGTTTCCGTTAGCGGCGGTCCTGACCCCGAATATCCCGGAGACAGAAGTTTTATCAGGAATGGAAGTAAAGTCCGCCGAGGACATGATCGCGGCGGCAAAACTGATCAGTGAGACATATCACTGTGCGGTTCTCTGCAAAGGCGGTCATCAGTTAAATGATGCCAACGATCTCTTATACCGGGACGGCGGTTACCGCTGGTTCAACGGAAAGCGGATCGACAACCCGAACACCCACGGGACCGGCTGCACCTTATCGAGTGCCATCGCCTCCAACCTTGCAAAAGGCTATGACCTCGACACCGCAGTGGAGCGCGCGAAAGCGTACATTTCCGGTGCGCTTGCAGCCATGCTGGACCTTGGACATGGATCCGGCCCGATGGACCACGGATTTGATTTCCGTGGAAAAGGCTTTGCGGAGGAACACGTATGACGATGACAGAACGCCTTCTTGAGGCGACAAAAGAGATCTGGGCAGGCTACAATGAAAAGCCATTCGTAAAAGGGATCGCGGACGGCAGCCTGGACCACGAAAAATTCAAATTTTACATGATACAGGATTATCTGTATCTGCTTGATTATACAAAGGTATTTTCCATCGGCGCCGCGAAGGCAAAGGATCTCGATGCCATGCGCCTGTTTGCGGGTTATACCCATTCGATCCTGGACGGGGAGATGGATATCCACCGCGCGTACATGGAACGCCTGGGGATCACGAAGGAAGAGGCGGAGCGGACGGCGGTCGCCCTGGATAATTTATCCTACACTTCCTACATGCTCCGTGTGGCTTACGAGGAAGGCGAGGCGGAGGTTACCGCGGCGATCCTCTCCTGTGCACTGAGCTATGAGTTTATCGCAAAGAAGATCATGGAACAGTACCCGGATGCGGACAAACATGAGTTCTACGGGGAGTGGGTCAGCGGTTATGCGTCCGATTCCTACCATGAGGATAACGAGGTGCTGACTGAGCTGATGAACCGCCTGTCGGAGGACTATTCCGAGAAGAGAAAAGAGCATCTTGTGGAGATCTTTACAGCCTGCTCCCGCTATGAGGCGGCATTCTGGGATATAGCATGGGAAATGAGGCAGTAAGGATGCTCAAATTTGACAATGTAAGTTTTCAGTACGATGTGGAGGACTTTTCCATCATCGATCACCTCTCGTTTGAGGTCCGGGACGGGGAGTTCGTCTCGGTCATCGGAGCCTCCGGATGCGGAAAGAGCACGATCTTCCGGCTTGTCAACAAGCTTCTCCTCCCGGCTTCCGGCGAGATCCTTGTTGATGGGGAGCCGATCGAAAAGAAAAAGAATTACTGTGGGTACATGCCGCAGCAGGACCTTTTATTCCCGTGGCGGACGGTCCGGGAGAATCTGATGCTGCCGATGGAGATCCAGGGCAGGTTTTCGAAGGCAGAGATGATAGAAAAGGCGGATGCGGCGCTGGAGTCGGTCGGACTGAAAGATTGGGGTGACAAGACTCCGAAGGAGCTTTCCGGCGGAATGAGACAGCGTGCGGCGTTTGCGAGGACCGTTCTTACAGGTTCCGACCTTCTGCTCCTCGATGAGCCGTTTTCTGCTCTCGATTACCTGACGAGACTTTCCATGAGGGAATGGCTGCTGGAGCAGTGGGAGAGGGAGAAAAAAACCGTCCTCTTCATTACGCACGACGTTGAGGAAGCTGTCTTTTTATCGAGCAGGATCCTCGTGGTGGAGCAGTCTCCGATCACGCATTTAAAGTCGATCGAGGTTCCGGCAGGATATCCGAGATCCAGGGAAGAACTCCGGAGACCGGAGATCCTGACCCTGAAGGAAGATCTGATCGGCATGTTGAGGAAGGAGACGGCATGAGAGAAAACAAAAAACAAAAAAGCTCTGCTGAGGTGAGATCCCATGCGGGAAACCATCAGGAGCACTCCTTTGTGAATACGAACCTTCCGGCGGCGATCCTTGTAGCGGTGCTGCTGTTTCTCTGGCAGGCGGCTGCGATGGGGATCAATGCGGCATATATCCTGCCGTCACCGGTCCAGATTGTCGTGAGACTCTGGGAGCTTCGCGGACCGTTATTTACCGCACATTTGCCGGCAACCATGTCGGTCGTGGGGATCGGACTCCTGATCTCGATCATTCTGGGCTTAGGGCTGGCAATCCTCATGGATGTGAGTGAAACTGCGGAAAAGGCGCTTTATCCGCTGATCATCGCCTCCCAGACGATCCCGACGACAGCACTCGCCCCGCTTTTCGTGCTCTGGTTTGGATATACGATCTGGAGCAAGGTGCTCGTGACGGTACTGATCACGTTCTTCCCAATTACGATCACAGTGTTTGACGGATTCAAATCGGTGCGGACGGAGATGGAAGAGCTTTTATTCACATTTGGAGCGAGTAAGAGCCAGATCTTCTTAAAATTAAAGGTTCCGGCTGTCCTTCCCTGCTTTTTCTCGGCGATCAAGATGGCGGTCCCGTTATCGATCATCGGCGCCGCGATCGGGGAATGGCTCGGAGCGCAGAGCGGACTTGGATATTTCAGCAGAAGAATGATGACGCAGCTTGACGGTGCAGGCGTGTTTGCACCGATCTTACTGCTCTCAGTGGCAGCGATGGCGGCCGTGTGGATGGTCACACTGCTCGAAAAACGACTGATTCACTGGAGAAACGAATAGAGAATATATTTTTGACAACGAAAGGAAATGACATGAAAAAGAGAATGAGAATCGCAGCAGCAGTAATGGCAGCAGCTTTAAGTATGACAGCACTTGCAGGATGTGGAAAAAGTGAGACAAAGGCGGAGGAGACAACGGCAGCATCCGCAGCGGAGAACAGCAGCGCGGCGGAGACAGCGGCTGCAGCGGATGAGAAAAAAGACCTCAAGGAGATCAATGTGGTCCTTGACTGGTATCCGAACGCGATCCACACCTTTATCTACACCGCGATCGAGAGAGGATATTATGAGGAGGAGGGGCTGGATGTGAAGGTCCGCTTCCCGGCAAACGCAAATGACGCGCTGGCGCTCGTGGCGGCAGGAAAAGCAGAGATCGGCATGTACTACCAGCAGGATGTGATCCAGGCAGTTGCAAACCAGGGAACAAAGATCAAGTCCATCGGTGCAATCGTGCAGTCCCCGTTGAGCGTAGTTCTTTCTTTAAAAGATAAGAACATCACAAGCCCGTCCGACCTTGTCGGAAAGACAGTCGGATATGGCGGAACGGCACTCAGCGAGTCCATCGTAAAGACCATGATGGAGTATGTGGGTGCGGATGCATCTGATGTCAACCTGATCGATGTCGGCTTTGATCTGATGAGCTCCATGACAACCGGAAATGTCGATGCGACGATCGGCTGCCTTGTGAACCACGAGGTTCCGCAGCTTGAGGAAGAGGGATTTGATGTCAACTACTTTATGGTAAACGGCTACGGAATCCCGAACTATTATGAGGAAGTCTTCCTTGCAAACAACGACATGATCGAGCAGGAGCCGGAGGTCCTGGAAGGATTCCTCCGCGCGTCTGCAAAGGGATTTGAGGACTTTAAGAAAGACCCGGACGGCTGTCTTGCAATTCTTATGAACAACCAGAACGAGGAGAACTTCCCGCTGACCCAGAGTGTTGAGGAGAAGTCCTGTGAGACCCTGCTCCCGCTCATGGAGACAGAGGATGTCCCGTTCCTGACCCAGACAGAAGAGTGCTGGCAGGAAAACATCGACTGGATGTATGAGAGCGGCCTGATCGATAAGAAGGTCGAGGTTTCTGACGTGATGGCGGATCTTGAATATTAATGTTTCTGAGTATTGTGAGAGCACGAAGTGCGAAACAATACGATATCATATGGGTCAAAAAGGTCGGAAATCCGATGTAGGCAGCGAAAACGGATTGTGAATATATTTTGACCATGTATACACATAAGAACACTTGTTCTGATGCGAAAAATGTATTATAATGGGTTCAGGTAAAGTTTTACAGGGACCGAGAAAGACCGGGATGGTGGAACGACACTGTCCCGGTTTTTTCACATTAAAATGAAATTTTGGGGGATCAGAAATGGAAGAACAGAAGAAAAAGGAAAGAGCACGGCGGATGTTCCTTGCGGCATTTGTCCTGTTCACAATGGCAAATGGGTTTGGCGGCGGGATCATCTCCAACTACTTTAAGGGGGTGTTCCAGGTGGATTCAGTCCAGAGAGGACTTCTTGAGATCCCGAGAGAACTTCCGGGTGTTGTCGGAGTCTTTGTGATCGCGGCGCTGTCCGGCTTTGGAAATCTCTCACTGGCGGTTCTCAGCTTTTGTCTGTATGCCGTGGGGATGTTTGTCCTTGGACTTCTGTCGCCCGGATATCTGCTGATGCAGCTTTTCGTATTTACGTATTCTCTCGGTGACCATATCCTGATGCCGGTTCGGGATGCGATCGCGATGGATCTTGCGGATGAAGGAAAAACGGGGACGTTCCTTGGAAAGTACCGCGGTTATTCGACGATAGGATCGATGGCGGCGTCCCTTATGGTTTTTCTTGGTTTCCGCTATGGGATCTTTGCGTTCCGTCCGGGAAAGGGGATCGTTCCGTCGTTCTGTGTCGCTCTCGGGATCGTCGCAGCGGCGCTGTTTTTCCTTTTGAGACTTCGGAGGGAGGTTCCGTCTCTGGATGTGAGAAAGCATGATGAGAAGAAAAAGGGACTTCCGGTAAAGAAAAAATATATTCCTTATTATATTGTGACCGGTGTTTACGGATTCCAGAAGCGGATGCGGCTTGTGTTTGCCCCGTGGATCATTATCGAGCTTCTCGCGATGGGCGCCGATACGGTGGCGCTTCTCGGGATCGCGGCGCATTTTTGCAGCAGTCTTGTGGCCCCGCGGATCGGAAGATTTCTGGACCGGTACGGGGTTAAAAAGGGACTTCTTCTGGAGAGTGTGACGATCGGTGCGATCTTCCTGTATGCCGCCTGGGCGGTCCATGGGATCACATCGGGGATGTTTGCCGGAAAGACAGAAATGCTCTTTGCGTTTCTTGCTTACATCCTGATTATGGTTGCGGACCATTTTAATGCGGTTCATGTGATGTTGATGAAAAAGTTAAGTGATTCTCCGGCGGATGTGATGGAGAATCTGTCGTTCGGACTCAGCGTCGATCATGTGCTGGCGGTCACGGTTTCCGGGCTTTTAGGGGCGGTCTGGAAGTTTGTGGGACCGGAATGGGTGTTTGTTCTTGGAGCTGCGGTGTGTCTGGTGCATCTGGGAGTTGCGGTGTGGCTTGGAAAGAAAAAAGCGTTCTGAAATTGAATTTCCTTTTTTGCAAAGAACTGCATAAAAAAGCAGGCTATAATAAGTGATGTAAAAAGTGTAAAAGTATGGGATACACGAATTTCTCAATGATGCAGACAAAGGAGCAGAATACGATGAATTTTCAGTATGGTGATCGTGAAATGGAATATCTGACGGCTAAGGACAAGCGCCTTGGTGATGCGATCAAGAGGATCGGATATATTGAACGGGAGATTGATCCGGACCTTTTTTCCGCGGTTGTCCATCATATCATCGGACAGCAGATCTCAACTGCGGCGCAGGCTACGATCTGGTCCAGACTGTGCAGTACGGTCGGAACTGTTTCGGCTGCATCGCTGATGAACCTTGGACGGGAACGTCTTCAACAGATTGGAATCACCTTTAAAAAGGCGGATTATATTCTGGATTTTGCAGAGAAAGTGCAGAAAGGTGATTTCGATATTGAGCGCGTCTGGAACATGAACGATGCGGATGCAATCTGTGAACTGACAAAATTGAAAGGAATCGGTGTCTGGACAGCAGAGATGATCCTGACATTCTGCATGCAGCGTGCGGATGTTGTGAGTTTTGGAGATCTTGCAATTCTTCGCGGAATGCGGATGCTTTATCGCCACAGAAAAATCGACAGAGAAAAATTTGAGAGATATCAGAGACGGTATTCGCCGTATGGAACCGTTGCAAGTCTGTATTTATGGGCGATTGCAGGAGGAGTACTGCCGGAGCTGACAGATCCGATGAAAAAAGGAAAACATTGAAGGAAAGTGCATTGCGGGTAACTGTGAAGGAACTGAAAAGTTACCAATGAGGAAAATTCTATGACAGAACAGAAAATGTGGAATGCAGTAAAAAACTCAGATGCCAGTTATGATGGATTGTTTTTCTATGCGGTGAAGACGACAGGAATATTCTGCCGTCCATCCTGCAGATCGAAATTACCGAAAAGAGAAAATATCTGCTATTTTTCCACAGCGAAAGAAGCATATGACGCAGGTTTTCGACCGTGCAAGCGTTGTCGGAGCGATCTTGTGAAGTATCAGCCGATGCAGGATGTCGCGAAGGAAATCAGGGATAAGCTGGATCAGTCAGCAGCTCTTGATGAGGTTGGTCTGTGCAGGCGCCGGTTTGTGGAAATCTTTAAGCAGGAATACGGAATGACACCGAAAGAATATGTTGCTGTGCAGCGGTTAGAAACAGCAAAAGAGATGCTGACACATACAGAACAGAAGGTAATCGACGTGGCAGAGCAGGCAGGATTCTCAAGTCTTTCCACATTTAATCGTTATTTTAAACGGAAGACAGGGAAAACACCCACCGAATATCGAAAGGGGTGTTCCACGCAAAAAGACTTTTTATATAGAATGGAAGATTTGCAGAGGTAGAAGACATGATCTTTATTTCACATTATGATTCCCCGCTTGGGCTGATTGAGATCGCAGCGGGAGAGGACGGATTAAAGGGAGTCTGGTTTGAGGGGCAGAAGTATTTTGCTGCCGGGTTGAAAGAGAATGAGACGGAGGAGAAAGAGACTCCGGTCTTGAAGGAGACGAGGGAGTGGCTGGATCTGTATTTTGCCGGAAAGGAGCCGGGATTTCTTCCGAAGCTTGCACCGGAGGGATCGGAGTTCCGGAAGATGGTATGGGAGATTCTTTTGACGATCCCGTATGGGAAGACGATGACGTATGGGGAGATCGGTGATGAGGTCGCGAAAAGGACCGGGAAGAGGACGATGTCGGCGCAGGCTGTCGGCGGGGCTGTGGGACATAATCCAATCTCTGTTTTGATTCCTTGTCACAGGGTTGTTGGGACGAATGGGAGTTTGACGGGGTATGCGGGTGGTATTGAGAGGAAGGTGGCGCTTTTGAAGTTGGAGGGAGCGGATATGGAGAGATTGTTTGTGCCGAAGAAAGGGACTGCGTTATAGGGTGCACATGGAATCGAGGGGTACGCGCAGGTCTGCCTCCGGACCCGGGTGCGGTGGATTTCGCGGACGGTTCCTCTAGGCTTGCAGGGGAATGCTAAGGGCGGAGAAAAGACGACACAACTCGCTTCGCTCAAACAAGTGTCGCCTTTCCTCCAACGCATTCTCCTGCGAGCAAAGAGAAAGCCAGGTCCGGAAATCATGCACCCGGGCCCGGAGGCAGACCTGCGCTGGATGTAGCGGGAGCGAGGGGAGAGGTTGTGTTTTTCAATACACTCCTTTGCGAGCCAAGAGGAAATCAGGGATGGAAATCATGCACCCGGGTCCGGAGGCAGACCTGCGCTGGATGTAGCGGGAGCGAGGGAAGAGGTTGTGTTTTTCAATGCATTCCTTTGCGAGCCAAGAGGAAATCGGGGCTAGAAACCATGCACCCGGGCCCGGAGATAGACCTGCGCTGTATACAGCGGCAGTCAGGGAGAGATTCTGGCTTTTTGACGTATTTGTTGGAGATACAGGGGAGAATCGGGTATGAAATCATACGCCTGGATTTGGAGAGCAGATCTGTTCTGGATAGGATAGTGCTTTTGGATGATTATGAGAGAGGAATGAAAGATGCGATATTTGAAACCACATTTTTATGATAAATTTGTCTGTACAGCGGGAGCGTGTCCGGATACTTGTTGTGCGGGATGGCAGATCGTGATCGATGAGGATTCGCTTGAGCGGTATAAAAAGGAAAAAGGAGCGTTTGGAGAGCGGCTGCGTGGGTCGATCGACTGGGAAGAGGAGTGTTTTTTCCAGAATGGGCGGCGCTGTACGTTTTTGAATGAGGAGAATTTGTGTGATCTTTATAAGGCTCTGGGGCCGGATGCGCTTTGTGAGACTTGCCGGATGTATCCGAGACATGTGGAAGAGTATGAAGGGCTCAGGGAGTTATCGCTTTCTCTTTCGTGCCCGGAGGCAGCGAAGATCATTTTGTCCTGCAAAGAACCGGTCCGGTTTCTGGAGGAGGAGACGGAGGGAGACGAGGATTTTGATGAGTTTGATTTTATGATGTTTTCCCAGCTGGAGGACACCAGGGATGTTTTGTTCTCGATCCTGCAGGACCGGAAGCTTCCGCTGACGCTCCGTATGGCAGCGTCGGAGCAGCTGGCGGAGAGGTATCAGATCTGTATGGAGGAGCAGAGGGAGTTTGAGATCGATGATCTGCTCCGGAAGGTTGAGAGGCATCATGCGGAGAACACGTTGCCGGATTTTGTGACGGAATCGCTTTCTGAAAATGGAGTGAATGCCGCCGCTCTCCATCAGCTGGATCGGCAGAGAGAGGAACTGCAGGTGCTTCGTGGACTGGAACGTCTGCGCCCAGAGTGGGATCAGGTGTTAAATCAGGTGGAAAGGTGGCTTTATCAGGGGACAGAGGAAACTTACCGGAAGATCTATGAAGAGTTTCATCGGATGTATGGGGCGCTCAGCAGCTACAAAGAGGAGTGGGAGAATCTGGGCGAGCAGCTTTTGATGTTTTTTGCGTATACATATTTCTGCGGGGCTGTTTACGATGATATGGTCTGTTCCAAGATGGAGCTGGCGTTGTTCTCCGTCCGCTGGATCCAGGAAATCGTGATCGCGCGTTGGCTGGAGAATGGAAAAAAACTCACCATGCAGGATGTGGAAGAAGTTTCCTGGCAGTATGCGCGGGAAGTGGAGCACTCCGATGACAATTTGAATGCGCTGGAAGACTGGCTGTTTGAGCGGTATGCGCCGGAGGAATGTATACTATAATGATTTCAAAGATGGTCGTGGCAGCAGGAAATCCATGCAGGGTGCTCCGGAAGGTAACGGAGCAGGACAGGATCAGTATGGAAGAAATGATGTTTTGATAAGCATTCGGAATGATAACGGGTGAATTTTGGTGTTCTATATGGAGAGAGGGAAGGAAGTCTGTTCAAAGAACTTCCTGCCCTTCATGATCTTGTTACAGACTTTTTCATAGGCTCACTTGTTCTGCGCACATATCATCTCCCATGCTTCCTCATCGATCTCCTCCTCATGGAACAGTTTTCTTCTGTCGGTCTCGGTGATCCTGCGAATGACGCGACAGGGATTGCCGGCAGCGATCGACCAGTCAGGAATATCTTTTGTGACAACACTTCCGGAGCCGATCACAACGTTATTTCCGATGTGGACGCCTGGACACACGACGGTATTTCCGCCCAGCCAGACATTGTCCCCGATGGTAACTTCTTTCCCGTATTCGAACCCGGAATTGCGGGTATCCGGATGGATCGGATGTCCGGCTGTATAGATCGCAACATTCGGAGCCATCTGGCAGTTGTCACCGATTTTTACTTTTGCGACATCCAGGATCGTACAGTTGTAATTGGCATAAAAATTTTTCCCGACTTCAATATGGGAGCCGTAATCGCAGTAAAAAGGCGGATTGATCCAGGCATTTTCGGATTTCCCTAAAAGTTCTTTTACTGTCTCCGAAATCCCATCAAAATCGGAGCGGTCTGCAAAGTTAAGCTTTTGCAGGATCTTTCTGCATTTTGCCATTTCCTCCATGACACTCTGATCTGCGATGTACGCGATCTGCATGTCTCTTCTACGTTTCATGTCCATGTTTTGTTTTCCTTTCTACGCATATATAAATAAACGTTTTCATTGATTTTCATATCAGGATCTTCCATAATGATATAATAATCTCATAAGTATGACAATACCGGGTTATGGAAAGCTCGAAATAAAAGAATAAATAAAATGCGATATTTCGGAATCTATTTCCAGAGCCAAATTTGTTTTCGCACAAAGAAAGCACTATCGCTGCTGCAGTTTGAGGGGAGTGAAAAATAAAATGAAAACCTCTTGACAAGTAACCGATTGGTTACTATAATACAAAGTAATCGAACGGTTACAAGAAACAAGGAGTCAGGTCATGGCTGGAGAGACGAAAGAACGAATTTTGGAGGCTGCCCTTGAGCTGTTCGCGCAGAGCGGATATTCGGGGACTTCCATGAATGATATCGCAAAGCAGCTGGGAATTACAAAGGGAGCTTTGTATAAGCACTACACGGGAAAACAGGAGATCCTGGACAGGATCGTGGAGCGGATGAATCAGATGGATTATGAGCGGGCGGAAGAGTACGAGATGCCGGAGACAGAGCCGGATGGTTTCGCGGAGGCGTATCTTCACACGCCGATCGGGAAGATCCGTTCATATAGCATGGCGCAGTTTGCCCACTGGACGGAGGAACCGTTCGCGTCTAATTTCAGGAAGATGCTGACGCTGGAACAGTATCGCGATCCGAAACTTGAAAAGCTGTATCATGATTATCTGGCGACCGGGCCAGCGGAGTATATGGCGGCGGTGTTTCGGAAGATGACGGACAGCGATGCGTCTGCCATGCAGCTTGCCCTGGAGTTTTATGGTCCGATGTTTCTGCTCTACAGCGTTTATGACGGCGCAGAGGAAAAAAGTGCAGTTTCCGGATTGCTGAGGGAACATATCGACCGTTTTATCAGGCGGATGGAAGCAGAGAGGATGGATGTAAAATGACAGAATATACAGGGCGGGAAAGATTCTGGATCCGATGTCCGGTGTGTGGGGCAAAAACACGTCTGCAGCTGCTTTGGGAGACGGAACTCAGGGCGTTTCCGTTGTTCTGCCCGAAATGTAAAAGCGAAACATTGATCGATGCAAAAAATTATATGATCCAGGTTCAGGTTGAGCGCAAGTGAGACCTGATGTGTGATCCGGTTCAGTATAAGCTAACAAAATATTATGCCCCACCACATGGAAGAAGTGGTAGCCCAATTGGAACAAGAGAAAGAGCCAGACGCTAAGACGCAGTGCTGATCGAGAAATCGATCCCGCATTGTGTCTTTTTTTACGCGAACAACGAGACAAAGTCCGCGCTTGCGCGAGACCTTGGCGGTTGTCGCGATAAGAAGGGGAAACTCGCGAAGCATGTTTTTATTTGTTGGAGGAGAATCATATGGAGGCGATCATTTATACTACGAATACCGGCAGTGCAGAGCAATATGCCAAGATCCTGGCGCAGGAAACAGGACTTCCTGCATATTCAATGAAAGAGGCACAAAAAAAGATCCGACCAGGTGCAGACGTGATCTGCCTGGGCTGGATCATGGCAGGTACCATAAAAGGATATTCAGCGGCTGTCAGGCATTATCAGGTGCAGGCTGTCTGTGCCGTCGGAATGGGACGTACGGGAACGCAGACGGACGCTGTCCGGAAAAAGAACTGCATTCCAGAGGAGTGCCCGCTTTTTACCATACAGGGAAATTTTGATGTGAATAAGCTTCATGGGATGTACCGCATGATGATGGAGCTCATGATACGGACTGCGGGGAAAGCACTTGCGGGTAAGAAGGACCGCACAGCGGAGGAAGACGATATGTTGGATATGATGCTCCGCGGTGGTGAACGTGTACGGCGGGAAAATCTGATGGAAGTGTTGGAATGGTATCACTTACAAGAACACATTTGATCTTTGAGCGAAGCGGAGAGAGGTGATATTCCGCAGGCTGCAAGTGGATTGCCATAATTGACAATAATGATAATTATTACTGATTTTAGCTTGATAATGTCGCGGCAATATGGTATAATCACACCAGTTCAGAAAATAATATTGAAGAAAGGAAGTTATCAATATGCAGTATGCAATTGCGCATTTAGATCAGGACGGAAAGGCCGATTGTGACCAGAATCCGTATATCTCCGTAGATTTTGAGAATAATCTGGAGTCATGTCTTGAGGCAGCGAATATGATGGAAGACGAAGGATATCAGGAAGTGACACCGTTTATCCTGGAAGATGAAGGAAAGAGCGGCACATATACCTGGGAGTATGTGAGAATTCACACGATCTAAGAGATGGTAAGACAAAGGAAGATCCGACAGCGAATCATAACAATGATCCCCGCTGGCGGATCTTTTTGCGTTTTCCGTGCTTAAGCTATTGTGACCAGAGAACTTTATGGGCAGAGAAGAAAAAACATAGAAAAGCTTGACGAACATATGTTCTGATTATATAATAGGAGTATCGATCAGGAGAGAAATAAGAGAAATAAGTCGGAATACAGGAATAACAGAAAACAGGAATGGAAAAAAGAGAGGGCGGAGAAAATATATGGGTACGATCAACCGTGATGACATGCTGGAACTTACGAGGAGAATGACGTTAAAAAGAAACTGCTTTGACCGGATCGCCGGTGCGTATCTGGATAAAGATGGATTTGTGGACGGGACCTTTAATAAAAATTTCCGTCAGCTTTCCCTGCCGGATCAGCAAAAGAACCTTGATATCGCGAAGATGATTCCGTTTTCTGAAACGAATGTTGCGTTAAAGGAGTATGTTTTTGACCCGGAGGAGAAGAAGCAGGGGAGTGTATGGCAGCTGCTCTGTGCGCTTCGGGAGTGTGAGTTAAAGAATGATGCACTGCTGGATATTTTTTATGAGATGTTTGGGGAAAAGTATCAGGCGTCCGGGGATTATGCGGTATATTTCTTTCATGGGAACTATGATGTGCCGAGAAAGGCAAAGGATAAGGAGAGTCTATGGGAATCGGAGGAAGTTTACCGTTTCCTGATCTGTGCGGTATGTCCGGTGAGAGGGGATTATGAGCCTGGAATGCCGGTCTGCGGATTTATGTTTCCTGCGTTTAAAGACCGTGGACCTGATAATGGGCGGATCCAGGTATTTGAGGCGGATCCGGCGCGGCCGCACAGGGATTTTTTGCGGGTCCTTCTTCCTGTGAGTGCAAAATAAAAGAAGACGGAGAGGAATACTTCTACGAAGAGTTTGGTGGCTTAAAATAACAGGAATGCGCAGAAACTCTGAATAAGATTGTAGAAAAAACAATGGGAGGGGAGAATAGCAATGGCAGATACGACAGGCAGAGAAAACAGGATCTACGCTGCAATCGATCTGAAATCATTCTACGCCTCCGTCGAGGTTGTAGACAGAAATCTGGACCCAATGACGACAAATCTTGTCGTTGCAGATCGGAGCCGGACTTCGAAAACAATCTGTCTTGCGGTGTCGCCTTCCCTGAAAGCGTATGGGATTCCCGGGCGTGCCCGCCTTTTTGAGGTGGAGCAGAGAGTGTCGGAGGTGAACCGGGAGAGAAAGAAATACGCTCCCGGAGGAAAATTTACGGGAAGTTCCTGCGAGGCGAATGAACTGGCAGCAAGACCGGATCTCGCCCTGGATTTTATCGCCGCGCCGCCGCGGATGGCGCACTACATGAAAATCAGTTCGATGATCTACCAGATCTATTTAAAATATATAGCTCCGGAAGATATTCATTCGTACTCGATCGATGAGGTGTTTATCGACCTGACTTCGTATCTGGAAACGTATCATGCGACGGCCCACGAATTGACAGTCCAAATGATCCGTGAAATTCAGAAACAGACAAAGATCATGGCGACAGCCGGGATCGGAACAAATCTTTACCTCTGCAAGATCGCTATGGATATCATGGCGAAGCATATCGAGCCGGATGCGGACGGAGTCCGGATCGCAGAACTGGACGAGATGAGCTACAGAAGAAATCTGTGGGATCACCGCCCGCTGACGGATTTCTGGCGCGTGGGACGTGGATATGCGAAAAAGCTGGAAGAGCGGGGAATTTATACGATGGGGGATATCGCAAGGTGTTCACTCGGAAGTGACGGGGATTATTATAATGAAGATCTTCTGTACCGGCTGTTCGGAGTCAATGCGGAACTTCTGATCGATCACGCCTGGGGATATGAACCGTGTACGATCGCGGACGTTAAGGCATATAAACCGGAAAATCACAGTGTCGGATCGGGACAGGTTCTCGCCTGCCCTTATACCGTTGAAAAAGCGAAACTTGTTGTCCGGGAGATGGCAGACCTTCTGGCGCTGGATCTTGTGGATAAGAAACTGACGACGGATCAGGTGGTCCTGACGGTGGGGTACGATATCGAGAACCTGACAGATCCGAAACGAAAGGGAAATTATGGCGGTGAGATTGTTACCGACCGTTACGGGAGAAGAATCCCGAAACATGCCCATGGTTCTAAAAATCTTGGCAGACATACTTCTTCCACAAAGCGGATCACGGACGCAGTGATGTCTCTTTACGATGAGATTATGAATCCGAAACTTCTGGTGCGGCGGATCGCGCTCTCTGCAAACCATGTTGCCTGTGAGGGAGCGGAGCAAAAGAAGGAAACATACGAACAGTTGGATCTCTTTACTGATTATGGAGCGCAGCTGGAACAGAAAAAGAAGGAAGCGGAAGATCTGGCACGGGAAAAACGGATGCAGCAGGCGGTTCTGGAGATCAAGAAAAAGTTCGGAAAAAACGCGATCCTAAAGGGAATGAACCTGGAAGAGGGAGCGACAGCGGTAACCAGAAACAGCCAGATCGGAGGTCACAAGGCATGAGTGCGTGGGAGACATACAGAGATATCATTGATCTTCCATATCCGACAAGGTCAAGGCATCCCCGGATGCCGATCGGGGACCGGGCAGCCCAGTTTGCTCCATTTGCGGCACTCACCGGTTTCGGGGCGGTCCTGAGGGAGACGGAACGGATCACGGAAAAGCGGATCGAGCTGGATGAATATGAAAAAGAGAAGCTGGATGACAAAATACGGCTGATATTGGAAGAAAAAGAGATTCACCCTGAAATTACGGTGACCTTCTTCGTCCCCGATGAAAAAAAGGATGGCGGTGCATATGTGACAGCCTCGGGGCATATAAAAAGAGTGGACGAGGCGGAGCAGCTGCTGATCCTGGAAGAGGGAGACAAGATCCCGATGGAAGATATTTATGAAATCTCGCGAGTGTAAAAAAGAGGTTTTGCAGGTCTGTATCATCGGAATACTGAGAAGGAGAAAATGCCTGTGAGCCCCGAATCTGAACAAATGATCGGTCTGCTGAGTTATGCAAGGCATATGAGAGAGTACAGTTAGGAAAATACGATCAGTCAAGTTGCTGTGGAATGAAAAAAACTGACAAGCAATTATAAGACTGAAAAAAGAACAGACTGCTTTATATAGAAAGTAAAGCTAAAACACATAAAAATATCAGAATATAAACCGGGAATCACTTGCGTTAATTATTTAACAATGATATAATACTCTCAAAGGGAAAAGGAAACCAGGCAGGATATTCGCCAGATCTTTTTCGCTCAATATGCGATATAAACACTGAATCAATGTCTGAAAGGACAGCTTTGTGAAAGGAGAACGGAACATATGGCAAGATTTACATTACCGAGAGATATTTATCACGGAAAAGGATGTCTGGAAGAGTTAAAGAATCTGAAGGGCAAAAAAGCATTCCTTGTTGTCGGCGGTGGTTCCATGAAGCGCCAGGGATTTCTTGACAAGGCGGTTAATTATTTAAAAGAAGGCGGAATGGAAGTCGAGGTTTTTGAGGGGGTTGAGCCGGATCCGTCCGTAGAGACAGTTATGAGAGGCGCGGAAGCAATGCGCAAGTTCGAACCGGACTGGATCGTATCAATGGGCGGTGGTTCCCCGATCGACGCGGCGAAGGCGATGTGGGCCTTCTACGAGTATCCGGAAACAACATTCGAAGATCTGATCACTCCGTTCAGCTTCCCGGAACTGAGACAGAAAGCGAAATTCGCTGCGATCCCGTCTACCTCCGGTACAGCCACAGAGGTGACTGCGTTCTCTGTTATCACGAATTATCAGACAGGCGTGAAATATCCGCTTGCCGACTTTAATATTACTCCGGATGTTGCGATCGTGGACCCGGATCTCGTTATGGGACTTCCGGTCAAACAGGTTGCATATACCGGTATGGATGCCCTGACACATGCGATCGAGGCCTATGTCTCCACATTGAACGGACCGTTTACAGATCCGCTGGCACTCCAGGCGATCGAGATGGTTCTTGAATATCTGCCGGCATCCTACAACGGAAATAAGCATGCGAGAGAAGAGATGCACTACGCACAGTGTCTCGCGGGAATGGCATTCTCCAACGCACTTTTAGGAATCGTGCATTCCATGGCTCACAAGACAGGTGCTGCTTTCTCCACCGGACATATCCCGCACGGATGTGCAAATGCGATCTATCTTCCGTATGTGATTCAGTATAATGCGAAAGATACGGTTGCGGCTGATCGTTACGCGGAGATCGCGAGAAGAATGGGATTGGAAGGAAGATCCAGACAGGCACTGATCAACAGTCTCTGTGCTAAGATCAATGAATTCAACGAGAAGTTGAATATTCCGAAGACATTAAAAGAATTCGGCATCAATGAGGATGAGTTCAAGGAGAAGGTAGATCATATCGCAGAACTTGCCGTCGGTGATGCATGTACCGGCTCCAACCCGAGACCGATCGATCCGGCGGCGATGGCGAAACTGCTTACCTGCACTTATTATGGAACAGAAGTTGACTTCTGATCCATGGAAGTATGACTGGAATCACTGCGCATATCCGAACGCTGTTTATCCCGGGCGGGAGATTTTCGCAGAGATGAAATAACGGTCGCTCCCTATCTGAAGAAGATGGGAATGATTGGATCGAGAAAAGATGTGTAAAAAGTGATCCTGACACTTGCGGACACACGTTGATATGCTCCCTGCCAGACAGACAAGAGAAATGATAACACCTGTTTGTCCGGCAGGGAATTTTTTTGCCTGGAAACTATTGCATTACTGTATATGGCAGAAAGTTTCTGAACTGAAAATTCCGTATGATACCGTTGCGGCTGCAGATTTTGCCAATTCAGAATACGAAGCGTCGGCAAAATACTGTCATCCTATTGACTTTCTATAAAAGCCACTCTATAATATATGGTATTGAATACTACATCACGGGGAATGAATAAAAATATATCAGAGCCGTGATAGGAAATAGAGCTGGAGGAAGCAGTATGAATTATAGAATTATCGGGGACAGCTGTATGGATCTTACAGAAGAGCAGAGAAAAGATCCGCATTTTACATTGATCCCGTTTACGCTGATGGTGGAAGATCACCAGTTTATCGATGATGAGAATTTTGACCAGAAGCGTTTTCTTCAGATCGTAAAGGAGAGCCCGGAATGCCCGAAGACCGCTTGCCCGTCTCCGGAGACATTTAAGGATGCTCTTTGCTGTGAGGAGGAGAATGTCTTTATTATCGCGATCTCTTCCCACTTAAGCGGATGCTACAACAGTGCGGTTCTTGCGAAGAATCTCTATGAGGAAGAGTTCGGAACTGGAAAGAAGAATATCGCGGTGATCGATTCTGAGTCGGCTTCCACGGGAGAGGTAAATCTTGCGCTTTATATCCAGGAACTGTGTGAGCAGGATCTCCCGTTTGATGAGATCGTGAAGAAAGCACTGGAATACCGCGACAGACAGAAGACATATTTCGTTCTTGAGACACTCGATACGCTGAGAAAGAACGGACGTCTCACAGGACTTCAGGCATTCTTCGCAACAAAGTTAAATATCAAGCCGGTCATGGGCGCAGATCACGGTGTGATCATCAAGCTCGATCAGGCCCGCGGTATTCAGAAAGCGCTTCAGAGAATGGTGGAGATCGTCGTAAAAGAGGCAGGAACAACGGAAGATAAACGCCTTACGATCGCACACTGCAATGCACCGGAGCGCGCGCAGTATGTGAAAGAAAAGTTTGAGCAGACTGCAAAATTCAAGGAGATCATCGTGACGGAGATGGCCGGTCTTGCGACGGTCTACGCGGGAGACGGCGGAATTATCGCGGCGGTATAAAATTAACAATAAAACCAAAGGACGTGTCTATGACAGACGGGAATCACATGCTTTGTAATGAAATGACTGACTGTGGATCAGAACAATGAAGGAAAGCAGCAACCGTTTTGAAAAAAATTAAAAGTCTGGTTTTCAGTGGGAAAAAGAAATTTTCTCTCATGAAAACCGGACTTTTTTGCACTTACAAAAGCCCCATTCCCTGATAGATTTTCTGCTCCTTCAGATATTTCGCGATCGAATTCAAAACAAGCCGCTTGTTTCCACTCCATTCCGGCGCAATGAGCAGAGACTTCGGTCCGTCCCCGCTGATCCTGTGGATCACGGTATCGGGCGGGAGGATTTTCAGACAGTCTCCGATGAGCTCCAGATATTCCGGCAGCTCCATCGTGCGAAAAGCGCCGGAACGGTAGAGAGCTGCGAGATCAGTGCCTTTTAAGACGTGGAGGAGCTGCAGCTTGATCCCGTCCACATGCAGAGCTCCGAGATATCGGACGGTTTTAAGCATCTGCTCTTTCGATTCTCCAGGGAGCCCGAGGATCACATGGACGATCACGGTGAGGCCCGCAGCTTTTAATCTGCGGTACGCATCCTCAAAGACAGGAAGCTCATATCCCCGGCGGATGAGTTTTGCTGTATCCTCGTGGATCGTCTGCAGTCCAAGCTCCACCCATACCGGTTTTTTCCTGTTTAATTCTGCCAATAATTTCACCGTCCCATCCGGCAGACAGTCCGGTCTTGTCCCGATGGAAAGACCGCAGATCTCCGGGAAAGAGACAGCCTCAGTGAAAAGCTGTTCCAGATAAGGGAGCGGAGCATATGTGTTCGTGTAAGACTGGAAGTAGGCGATGTAGGAATTGTCATTTCCGGATATCTTGCGTCTGACACGGGTTTTTGCGAGATCCATCTGTTCCTTAAGGGAAGAGGTGCGTTTTTCCGCGAAATCCCCGGATCCTCCGGCGCTGCAGAAGATACAGCCGCCTGTGCCGAGTGTTCCGTCGCGGTTCGGGCATGTCATGCCGCCGTCTAAGGAGATCTTATAGATTTTTTTTCCAAATTGCTTCTTTAATTCATAGTCGAGAGAGTGGTACGGTTTTCCGCCCCAGTCGGTTTGCAACATATATAAAATCCTTTCTGATTCATGTTCATTTAAGTTGAATGCGCGTGAGGCCTGACGCATGAGCCGGACCAGCGTGAGCGGCTTGCTCACCGCTTGAAAGATATGGAAGGCTTATCACGACGAAGATAAAGTTTTCCTTGCAACACATATAAGAAGTATTATATAATAATAGAAAGTTTCTTTTCAATCGGATTTTGCTGCATTTCACTGGAACATACCGTAAAAAAGAAAATTTTTCATGAAGAAAAGCGAAAAAAAGAATTTGTTATCGCGACAGTCGCCAAGGTCTCGCGCAAGCGCGAACTTTGGCTCGTTGTTAGCGTAAATAAAATATCCGCAGAGCGGATCGAAAAGGAGATTGGGGTTATGGATAGAGAAGCTGCAAAAAAAGCATTACAGAGCGAGAAAGCGTCCGGATTTTTTAAGGAGATGTACGGAACCGGCGCCGCTGAGAATGAGAAGCGCTATGAGCATGTTCTCGAGGAATTCGGACAGGCGTTTGGGGAGAAGAATGTAAGCATGTTTACCTCCGCAGGCCGTACCGAGATCAGCGGAAACCATACGGACCACAACAACGGAAAGGTTCTGGCCGGGAGTATCAATCTGGACTGCGTAGCCTGTGCGGCAGCAAACGGAACCGACGAGATCCACATTATCAGTGAGACATACAACCAGAAATTCACGATCAATATCAATAACTTAAAGCCGAGCGACAAGATGGCGGGGACTATCGATCTGACAAAAGGAATGCTGGCAGGTTTCCAGGAGATGGGATATCAGATCGGCGGATTCGATGCCTACATTACGAGCAACGTGATCAGCTCCGCCGGGGTCAGCTCCTCCGCATCCTATGAGATGCTGATCTGCTCCATGATCAACGAATTCTTTAATGACGGCAAAGTGGACGTTGTTACATATGCCCATGTCGGCAAATATGCGGAGAACAAATACTGGAACAAGGGATCAGGACTTCTCGACCAGATGGCATGCGCGGTTGGCGGCATGATCACGATCGACTTCAAGAACCCGTTAAAACCGGCCGTTGAGAAGATTGATTATGATTTCGGCGCGCAGGATCACAGTCTGATCATCGTCCAGACAGGAAAGGGACATGCAGACTTGAGTGAAGAGTATTCCTCAATCCCGAATGAGATGAAACGCGTGGCAGCCGTGTTCGGCAAAGAGTTCTGCGCGGACATCACGGAAAAAGAAGTGATCGACAACGCAGAAAAAGTGAGAAAAGAGGCGGGCGACCGCGCATTTTTACGTGCACTCCACTTCTTTGAGGAGAACAAGCGCGTGGAGAAAGAAGTAAAGGCTTTAAAGGAGAACCGCTTCGACGAATTCCTGGATCTGATCACGGAATCCGGAAATTCCTCCTGGAAATGGCTCCAGAACTGTTATGTTCCGGGCTCTGAGGAGCAGGGGATCACATCCGCGCTGGCTCTCACGGAGTTATTTATCAAGGAGAAAGGCTGCGGCGCATGTCGTGTTCACGGAGGCGGATTCGCAGGCGTTATCATGGCGATGCTGCCGAACCGTGTGGCTGACGAGTACATCACCTATATCGAAAAGGCCATGGGACCGGGAAGTGCGTACCGCATGAGCATCCGCCCGTATGGCGCTGTCTGCGTGGACGGATATATCGCATGATGAAAATGCTGAAAAACAGGAAGAAACGGGTGTGCGCGGGAATGGCGGCTCTTCTTGCCGCGTCCTGCGTGCTGTCCGCATGTTCGAAGAAGGAGTCTGATGCTCAGGAGACACGGAAGCTCATTATGGGGACTTTCACTGAGGACAGCGTGACGGACCGGGCCGGAAAAGCCGTGGCGGCGACCATCAGCAACACAGTTCCGGGGATCTATGTGGAGACATGGCCGTCGAAAGGCGCCTATGTGAGTATGGATCATCTGTTTGACGGGACGTATGATCTGGTGATCGTTCCGGCGGGGGCGGCTCTGGAGACATACACGGGAACCGGAGCGTGCGAAGGCGAAAGAAAGGAAAAACTCCGCGCGATCGCGGCCTGTTACCCGATCGTCTCCACCTGGGCATCCCCGAAAGAACTGGGACTTTCTGAGGTACAGGAGTTAAAGGGGCATCCGCTCGCGGTCGGAAATGAAGGTTCTGAGACTGCAAAAGTGTCCGGGGAAGTGTTTGACGTCCTGGGGATCAATGAGGAAAATTCCGAGATCTGGTACTACGGGATCAAAGGAGGAGCCGACGGGATCCGCGACCAGTGGGCGGACGGGATCCATGCGTTCACGGAGAGTCCGGTTTCAGCTTATAAGGATCTGGCATCGGAGAACAGGATCCGCTTTTTATCCTATACGGACGAAGAGCTGGATGCGATCCTGGCCGGACACCCGGAGTACAGTAAGATCACGATCCCGGCGGAAACCTACGAAAACCAGGATGAGGAGATCACGACATTTTGCGAGAAAGTCCTGGTCTGTGTCTCTGCGGACATGGACGAGGAACTTGCCCATGAGATCGCCTGGGCGCTGGAGGTCAACGGACCTGTGTATACAGCCGGACAGGATTTCATGCGGGCAATGGATGACAAAGAATTCCGTGCACTGGATCTCCCGGTCCCGCTTCATGACGGGGCTCGGCGGTACTATGAGGAACAGGGCTATTTTAAATAATGGAAATAAGACCAGGAAAAGGAGGATGTTTTATGCTTTATAAAGAATTGATCGAATTGTTTGATATTCTGGACAGTGCGTCAGCGTCCGGCAGCGAAGTGGTAGAGTATCTGAAAGCCATCAACCCGATGTGCCAGGCGGAGACATATCCATTGGCGGGACCGAACGGTCACACGGACATGGTGCGGATCCTGATCCCCGGGAAGAACGGAAAGTCGAAAGGCGGAAGTGCGGGAACGATCGGGATCCTCGGACGTCTCGGAGGACTTGGCGCGAGACCTGACCAGACAGGATTTGTCTCGGACGGCGACGGTGCACTGACAGCACTCGCAGTAGCTGCAAAACTTCTGAGAATGCAGACAAAAGGCGATTTCCTTGAGGGGGACGTTTTCGTCTCCACGCATGTCTGCCCGGATGCACCGACGGTTCCACATGAACCGGTGCCGTTTATGAACTCCCCGGTGGAGACATGGCAGGTAAATAAGGAGGAGGTGACGGATGACCTGGATGCAGTCCTCGTCGTGGATACCACAAAGGGCAACCGGATCATCAATCACCGTGGTTTTGCGATCTCCCCGACCGTATGTCAGGGATATATCCTGAGAGTCAGCGAAGATCTTCTCGATGTCATGCAGATGACGACCGGAAAGCTGCCCTACGTATTTGCGCTGACGCAGCAGGACATCACGCCGTATGGAAACGGGATCTTCCACCTGAACAGCATCCTGCAGCCTGCGACAGCCACCAAAGCGCCGGTGGTGGGCGTGGCGATCACTACCGAGACCATTGTTGCCGGATGCGCAACGGGATCCATGCACATGGAGGACCTCGACGACGCGGCGCGGTTCATGATCGAGGCAGCGAAGGCATTCGGGAAAGGAAAACTTGAGTTCCTTGACCGGGAGGAGTTTGAGCGGATCAAGTCTCTCTACGGCAGCATGGAACATTTCCAGACGCTGGGCAAGAATTAAAAATAGGCGAATTCCGGCAGAAAATCCAGATTTTTAAGAAAATTGAAATAAAATTATTATAAATCCCGGTGGAAAAAATTTGACAGGCTCCGCCGGGATTGTTACAATTACGGGTAGAGTAAAAAAGAGGTAAATGATGTGACGGTAAAAGGATGAAGCCGTTACGAAAAGATATGAAAACCGTCCATGGGGCGGATGATGGAGAACATACATGTCAGACAGAGAAATGATGGAAGAAACAGAAAAGGAAGATCCGGTGAGCGTGGAGAACGCAGCGCAGGAGGATCAGATTACGGAAGTTCCGGCAGATGAAACTGTCGGGCAGAACGCGGAGCAGCCGTCAGGCGGCAATACGGCGGAACAGTCTCCTCAGATGCAGACGGAGTCTGTACCACAGGAAGCGGATCAGCAGCCGGATGATACTGCAGCGCAGGGACAGGAAGCGGAGCCGGAGAATGAAAAATCTGAGACTCTGGGAGCGGATCAGGCAGAAACTGCTGAAGCAGAGCATGAGCCGGTACACAGGACACGTTCGGAACGAAGTTCGGGAACTCACAGAAGCAGACAGCCTGAACGCCCGAAGAAGGATCATCAGGCGAGCCAGCGCGACAATATCCTGAGACTTCGCGAAATCAAGAAGAAAAAAGCGGCGATGCCGTATATGAAGATCCTGGCAGCAGGCGGTACGGCTGTTGCGATCGTTGCAGTTGTCGCAGTCGCGGGAACCATGATCAAAAACCATAAAGACACGTTTGGCGGCATGAAGGTCGAGACGGCAGCGGCTTCTTTGGAGACGACCGAGGCGGTATCCGAGAGCGGAGAAGAGAAAAATATCGTTCTCGAGACAACGCTTTCCGCCGAGGAGATCGAATCAAAAGAATTCGAAAAGACGGTTCAGAGTATCGTGGACAGCTATGCAAATCTCGGTATCGCGGAGGTTTCCGGATATCTGAACGTCAGAAAGACGCCGGAGAGCTTCGGAGAGGTTGTCGGAAAACTTCCGAAAGGCGGTGCCTGCGAGATCCTGGATACTTCGACAGAAGGATGGTATAAGATCTCATCCGGCGGTGTGACGGGATATGTGAGTTCCCAGTATGTCTACACAGGGGATGAGGCGAAGAAACTGGCTGCTGAAAACGTGGCGGAACGCGCCGTGATCGATGCGGATAAGTTAAATGTCCGTTCCGAGCCGAAGGCGGATGCCGACGTGGTGGACCAGGTATTCAAGAATGAGCGATACGACATCAAGAGCCAGCAGGACGGCTGGATCCAGATTTCCGACGGATATATCTCCGCGGATTATGTCACGGTAAAATATGCCCTGGATGAAGCGATCAAGCAGGATATGAGACAGACCGTCTTAAGCCTCTATGATAACCTCGGTGTTTCCAATGTATCGAACTACCTGAACGTCCGTGATAACCCGGATGAGACGAAGGGCAAGATTATCGCGAAGCTGCCGAGCAATGCGGGATGTGATATCCTCGACACATCGACTGCAGGATGGCTGAAGATCCGTTCCGGAAATATCACCGGTTATGTCAAATCCGAGTATATCCTGACCGGACAGCAGGCGAAAGATAAAGCTCTCCAGGTTGCAAAACTGATGGCGATCTCCAATACGGACGGTGTCAATGTCCGGACGGAGCCGAATACGAACTCTTCGATCTACACACAGATCTCCAACAGTGAGCGATTCCTTGTCGCGGATCAGCAGGACGGCTGGGTCAAGATCGAGATCGATGATCAGGATGCATACCTGTCCAGTGACTACGTGGATGTTAAGTATGGTCTTGAAGAGGCGATCAAGTACACACCGGTTGTTGAAGTTGCGGATACCTCTAACAGTAAGAGCAATACGAAGAACAGCACCGGAAAGAGCAGTTCCAGCTCCAAGAGCAGCGGAAAGAAGAGCAGTGCAAATGACGGAGCGGCCGGATCGAAGTCCGGAAGCGTTTCCTCCAAGCGTGCGCAGATCGCGAACTATGCGGTACAGTTCGTCGGAAACCGCTATGTATACGGCGGAACGAGCCTGACAAACGGAACAGACTGCTCCGGATTCACGATGTCCGTCATGGCGAAGTTTGGTGTTTCCCTGCCGCATAACTCCGGTGCACAGTCCGGAAGCGGAAAGTCGATCACATCGAGCCAGATGCGTCCGGGCGACCTTGTATTCTACTCCGGAAGCGGCGGAATCAACCATGTAGCTCTCTACATCGGTAATGGTCAGGTATGCCATGCGTCCAATGCAAAATCCGGTATCAAGATCTCCACATGGAATTATCGTACACCTGCGAAGATCGTGAACGTATTAGGAGACTAAAAGTTATACGATCAAAAATATAAATCAGAATAAACAGTCCGGTAGAGATACCGGGCTGTTTATCTTAGGCAGATCAGACGGAGACAGACGCTTTGCAAAGGTGCACATGGTCCGGGGACAATGGATCACGCGCAGAGGTTCATGTATATTTAAACGGAAGGAAAACGGGGTGCCTTTTGAGGCAGGAAAGGAAAAAAATGAGAAAACAGAAGCGATTTAAAACATTAAAACCAGTCCTGTGTGCGGGACTGTTCACGCTGTTTGCGATGGCAATGCCGATGACCGCTCTTGCGGACACCGTTTATGTGAACGCTTCCAAATTAAACTACAGAAGCCAGCCATCGACAGCTTCCGGAAAGGTGCTTGGAACCTTATCGAGAGGGACCGAGGTTTCAAGAGTAAAAAATAACGGAGAGTGGAGCGAAATCCAGGTGGGAGGTTCTAAAACAACGGTCTATGTGGCAAGCCGTTACCTGACGGCCAGCAAACCGCAGGCGGGAAACGGCTCAACGAGTACGGCAGCCGGAGGTACGGCTGCAGTCTCCGCAGATGGAACCGTTTCGGTCCCGGATTCCTTAAAAGCGTACGTGGACAAGGCATGGCAGGTCGGAATGAACTCCGGTTGGAAATATGCGGATTTTTCGGTGATCAACAGCGGACATGCGGTTTACTATCACAATGGAACAGCAAATAGAAAAAATAAAGTGATCGCCGTGAACGCCGGTCATGGAACATACGGCGGTGCGAGTGTCAAGACCTACTGTCACCCGGATAAGACTGCGAAGGTGACGAGCGGAACGACATCGGCCGGAGCGACAAAGGCTGTCGCGGTATCCGGCGGAATGACATTTGCGGACGGAACAGCGGAGAGCACGGTGACACTCCGGATGGCACAGATCTTCCGCGACAAGCTTCTCGCGGCGGGATATGATGTCCTGATGATCCGGGACGGAAAGGATGTCCAGCTCGATAATGTGGCGAGAACCGTGATGGCGAATAACACGGCAGACTGCCACATCGCCCTTCACTGGGATTCGACAAAAAAGGACAAAGGCGCCTTCTATATGAGTGTGCCGAATAATGCCGCTTACCGCGCGATGGAGCCGGTAAAATCCCATTGGGAGTCCCACAATAAGCTTGGAGGTGCGCTGGTTTCCGGATTGAAACAGAACGGAGTGAAGATCTTTTCTTCCGGCTCCATGGAGATGGATCTGACCCAGACTTCCTACTCTACGATCCCGAGTATCGATATTGAGCTTGGAGACGGAGCTTCCGCCCATGATGACGCGACGTTGGGCAAACTGGCAGACGGACTTGTGGCAGGAGTGAACAGCTTTTTTGTTCCATAGAAAATTCCGATGGAACAAAAATAACAGAGGTGATAACAAAAACACCATCCGGAAAATGGATGGTGTTTTTTATGGACCTGATCGGATTCGAACCGACGACCCCCACAATGCGAATGTGGTGCGCTCCCAACTGCGCTACAAGCCCGTTTATGAAATTGTGAGATGTCTGAAATCTCTCAACGGTCTTATTATCGCACCGAAGGAAGATTATGTCAAGAATTTTTGATGGAAAGTCAGAAAAATTCTTCATGTAAAAATTCTGTATCTGTCTGTTTCTACCCTGGATTCCGCTGCTGAAAGGAACTTTACAAAAGAAAAAGGAATCGAACATACGGTTGCCTGCAAGGCGGAAATGTGGTAGAATACGGGATAGGATCGAAAGATATGATACAAGGGGAGGGGAGCATATGATACTGATCGTATGTGTGGATGACCATAACGGGATGATGTTCAATCACCGCAGACAGAGCCAGGACCGGATCCTGCGCGGGGATATCCTGGAGCTGACAGAAGGAAAAATCCTGTGGATGGATGCCTATAGTAAAAAGCAGTTCGTGGAAGAAGGGATGACGCAGATCCGTGTGGAGGAAGATTTCCTGCAGAAAGCGGGCGAAGGTGAATTCTGCTTTGCGGAAGATGCGGATCTTTCCGGGGAGGAAGAGCGGATACAGGAAATCTATCTGTACCGGTGGAACCGGGATTACCCTGCGGATGTGTATTTCCCGGTCGATCTTTCAGGATGGAACTGTGTAGAAACGAAAGAGTTTGCCGGTTCGTCCCATGAAAAGATCACGAGAGAACGTTATGTGAGGTAAATCTTTCAGAGGGAAGAACGGAATAGAATCATGACATCGGAGGAAAATGACAGATGAGGAAAAATTTAAGAAAATGGCTGCTCGGCGTGATCGCCGCGGTATCACTCGCGGTAACTGCCTGCCAGGGCGCGGATGTCGCGTCGGGAGCAGGCGCGGCGGCTGATATTGCACAGGCAGCAGGAAATATTCTGGGAGATCTTGCGGAATCAAAAGCATCCGGAGCGGGCAGTGATCAGTCAGGAAAAAGCAATTCCGGCTCATCGAAAACGAGCGGAAGTTCCGGAACCTTCCAGTTATCGGATATTCCGGAATATTCCGGATCACCGTATGTTGCGGTCAATGGAAATGTTCCGTATTTTTCGGAGAGCGATCTCACGGATGTCTCCTTTGAGAGCTACAGTGACCTCGATGCGCTGGGACGATGCGGCGTGGCATACGCTTCGGTAAGTACGGATACGATGCCGACGGAAAAACGCGGCTCGATCGGGGAGGTCAAGCCGACGGGCTGGCACAATAAGAAGTATGACTTCGTGGATGGAAAATATGTGTATAACCGCTGCCATCTGATCGGATACCAGCTGACGGCGGAGAATGCAAATGAGAAGAACCTGATCACCGGAACAAGATATCTGAATGTTCAGGGAATGCTGCCGTTCGAAAACCTGACAGCCGACTATGTAAAAGAAACCGGGAACCATGTGCTCTACCGGGTGACGCCGATCTTTGAGGGAGACAATCTCCTGGCCTCCGGCGTTCTGATGGAAGCGGAGTCGGTGGAGGACGATGGAGACGGTGTCCTGTTCTGTGTTTATGTCTATAATGTCCAGCCGGGCGTTGCGATCGACTATGCGACCGGGGATAACTGGCTGGCGGAAGATGGAGGCGCCAAAAGCGCAGCTGCTGCAGGCAGCGGGAATAGCAGCGCTTCCGAAAATGGCGCAAATACTTCTTCGGGCGGAAAGAACACGTCCGCGGGCAGTTCCGGCAGTACAGTTTCGAAAACATCTGATTCGGAGAGCGGTACCTACATCCTCAATACAAAGACCATGAAGTTCCACCGCCCGGATTGTACCTCTGTCGAGAAGATCAAGGCGGAAAATAAGGAAGAGTATACGGGAAAACGGTCGAAATTGATCGAAGAGGGATATGAGGCTTGTAAGAGTTGTAAGCCGTAGGAGATAAAAGAATATCGGGAGAATGACGAACTGGTTTTGTGTGCAGAGAATGTACATAAAATCAGTTTTTTGTTTACCAGAAAATTCCGATGGAACTTCCCGGTAAACAAAAAGGTACTGCGTGCCTAAGATACGCACTCGCGTGAAGATGAATGGTGTTGCAAGTGATTACGCGTGATGCGAAATGTCTACGAGTATAAGTTTTGTGTTAATGAGAAAATTTCCCATATAAACGATATTGAAAATCATTCTCATATAATCTATTGAGAAAACACCATTGAATTGCTATAATGTGCTAGCATTCAAATTGAATTGAACATACGAGGAGGATAAAAGGTGAAAGGTATTCGAAAAAATGGATTCAAGGGAGTGGCGGTAGCCGCTGCATTATCTATGACGATGACGACCATGGTGTCTCCGGCAGCGACTGCGATCCCGACAGGAAGATGGGAGCAGTCGATGCAGACAGGAGCATGGAAATACAGAAGTGTTACAGGTGAATATGCCGCAGACCAGTGGCTTTTTGAGAACGGGAAATGGTATCGCTTCGACAAAGACGGAAATATGATCACCGGATGGTATCAGAATCCGGTGACAAAGGACTGGTACTATCTGTGGGCGAACGGAAGTATGGCAACCGGCTGGGTTCCGGTTGGTGGCCGCTGGTATTATCTGAGTGCGTCCGGTGAAATGGCACATGACGGTACGACACCGGATGGCTACAAGGTAAATGCGAACGGTGCTTGGGTTGATGCAAACGGAAAAGAGTATGATGCACCGGGTGGTGAGCAGAAGACATCCGGAAAAAGATCCGGTGGAAGTGATGGATCTTCGGACAGCGATTCAGGAAGCAGTTCCGGCGGGAATTCCTCCAACAGTGGAAATACAGGCAACAATGGAAGCAGTTCTGAAAATGGCGGAAGCACCGATATCGGTGGGGACAATTCAGGTAATAACGGAAGCACGGACAATAGTGGAAATAATTCCGGAAACAACGGAAACGCAGGCGATAGCGGAAACAATTCCGGAAATAATGAAAATACAGGGGACAATGGAAACAATTCCGGCAGCAATGAAAAACCGGGAGACAGCGGAAATGATTCCGGAAATGAGGAAACTCCGGAGACAAAAACTCTTGTTGTAGAGAGCCAAACAAAGCTGGTGGATCTCGGATGGAGCCAGTATGTGACGGTTGCGTTTGCAAAAGGCTACTCCCTGGATGACTGCACACTCACAGTCGATGGAACCGATGTGACATCTGCGTTCACAAAAGTAGATCGTGACGGAACCATTGCAAAATGGGAGATTACAAACTTAACCCCGGCGGTTCTTGCCGTGACAGGAAAAGATGGAGAAACACAGATCATCCGTCTGAGCGAAAATGAGAATCCGGAAGCACCGGAAGTTCGCGAAAATACAGCACCGGCTGCCTTTCTGGCACATGGATCTGTATATGTGTGGGATTATAATCTTGATAACTATGATGAGAACGGAAATATCAGACGGAAACCGGAGACAACGACCTTTGATCTCGGAGAGGAAAAGAGCGGGATCCGTTACTATGCACCGGCAGCAGAGCTGACAGAGGACAAGAGTAATCTGTATGGCGTCGGCGGACAGGCTGTCGTAATGTTTAACTATACGGAAGAGGTGGACAAACAGTGGTTTGATGAGATCACAAAAGTAGCACTGGTATCTGGAAAGGGTTACAACAATACGATCAACGGTGATCTCCGATATGAGAAGAAGCTGGGGGAGCATTACGGAAATACGGTTGGACAGATCATTGTACCGCTGGGCCAGTCGAATTTCTACTCGAACGGTTCTTATTACCTGCGCATCACCTCCGGCGGAAAGAATACACTGATACCGATCGAGGTTGTAAACGGAACGGCTCCGAGCATGGTCTTAAAAGAGGCTGGAGCGATTACAAGCGGAAAGAATATTCACTTTGAAGTGAAGAACATGACTTATGGAATCGAGATTCCGGTCAGCAAGGTGGAACTTACAGATCCGCATGGAAATACGACCGAACTGGAGAAGATCCGTGACTGGTATCTGATCGGAAACACGTTTGTCCTTTACAATGATGAGAATGCAGAAAACGGACGCAACAATATTCCGGAAGCAGGAAAATATACGATCACTGTACATTCTAGCGGATTTAAGGATATGAGCTACACATTTACCGTGAGCACAGGTGCAGCTGCGCAGAACAGTGTAGTTACAGAAGATATCTATGGAATTGATGCGATGTCCAGCGCATCCATCAGCGGCGGAAGCACAAGTGGAAGCGGAAATGCAGCAGAAGGCGGAAGCACGACGATGTCTGCAGACCTGATGTTCGATGCGGATCTGCTCACGAACGCACTTCTCCTTCAGAATATCGGAGTGAAAAATAAATCTGCCCAGGCAATCGCGGATCGTTGGAATTACGATATGAGCGGTTGGGATGCGGTGATCGGGGAAGATGGGACAACATTCTATTCCTTTGCAGAATACCGTGATGCAGTTGAGAAAGCGAAAAATGAGAACGGGGAATATTTAAGCTTTGCAGACTATATTGCAGATGAGAGCGCAGCAGAAACCCTGAATCGCCCGTATGCGGTAAAATATGTGCTTGAAGATAATCACCTCGGTGGGACGATGATGAGCGGATCCTATCTTGGAAAGACTGCACCAAAGCTTGTTCTGGTCGATGAGAATGGCGATCAGGTCAATGAAATTTCGGAAGGACAGGATGTCCGGATCATGTCGGATGACACCGTGTACTTACAGAATGTTGTTGAAAACGGAAAAATCTATCTGAATGGCAATTCCTATCAGGCGGTTGATCAGGGGCTTTACAGACTGGAAGACAATATTCTTGTTCTTGACAGCTCACTCTTTGCAGTCGATAAAGACAATAAAGTGACCATCAAAGTTGACGGGTATGAGGATAAAGTATTCAATATTGCGATTGCAAAGGATCTCAAAGATGTAGCACTGGAAGCTGGCGGTGATTTCAAGACCGGAGCAGAAGTGACGATCACCAACACGGCGGATGAGACCGGTGATATCTGGAAGAATCTCCAGAGCATTGTGCTTACAAGACCGGACGGAACGAAAAAGACACTTTCTCCGGATGGAAAGGAGAGCCTTTTCGAAAAGATCGGATATACGATCAATGGAGCAAGCCTGTTACTCGGAAAAGATCTCTTTAAAGAGGCTGGCGAGTACAGTGTGGAGATCTCGGCGCAGTATTATGGCGTGGAGACGGTTGAGTTTGAGATCACAAAGAAAGAGGAAGAAAAAGGAGACGATAATGGTCGGTTAAAAGAGGCTCCGACGGTAAGTGACACAGATTATTTCTTTGGCAGTTATACGATTGCAGTGGGAATGGGAAATGATGATTGGATGAAGGCAATCACAGGTGTCACAGTAAATGGAGAAACATACAAAAAAGGATATTATAGGGATAATACATACTCGTTGTCAACGACAGATGGAAAGATTTCTCTTGATAAAGCCGGATTCACAAAAAACGAGAATGTTGTTGTAATCAGTGCGGAAGGATATGAAGATCTGGAAGTAATTCTCGATCAGAAGGGAAATCTCGTAGAGAAAGCACCAGAGGAGTCAGAGGAAAAGCCTGCTCCACTTGTGGGTGACACAGACTATTTCTTTGGCAGCTATACGATTACAGTGGGAATGGGAAATGATGATTGGATGAAGGCAATCACAGGTGTCACGGTAAACGGAGAAGCATACGAAAAAGGATATTATAGAGATAATACATATTCTTTGGCCACGACAGACGGAAAGATTTCCCTTGATAAAGCTGGATTTACAGAAAATGAGAATGTTGTTGTAATCAGCGCAAAAGGATATGAAGATCTGGAAGTAGTACTGGATAAAAATGGCAAACAGGTCATCGAGAAAGCATCTACTATGGCAATCGAACTTCCGGAAATGATCGTGAATACAGAAATCCCGGTTGTCAACGCAGATCCTATTAAGGAAGAGAAGCCGGTCGTTTCAGAAGATATTTCCGGGAAAGACTTTGAGATTTCTGAAAAGAATGTTTCCGGTGATGAGACTAAGGAGGAAGACAGCAAAGAAAGCACCGAAGACGCAGAAGATGTCGAAAACTCCGGAGATGCAGAAACGGCGGAAACAGAAAACGAAACAGAAACAGCAGCAGAGTCTGAGCCGAACACAGAGGATGCAGCAGAAGAAAATGTACTGGAAGAGGCAGCAGAGCTGTAAAAAAATACTCAGATACGGGTAGAAAAAAAGCCTGCTGGATGAAAAAAGAAAAGTCCTACGGAAGTATGTCGGGTGCTCATAAGACGGTGATTCTAAAAATTACGAAAAGTGCATCTGTCAGGCAGGGGTGGCAACGAAAGGGGCTGTCGCATTAGCAGATATTTTTGCTGGGCGGCAGCCCCCCTTTTCATGCGGAAAAGGAGATTTTATGAGCAGAACATCGTTTGAAGCCATGCCCGATGTGATGGATGCAAAGCAGTTTGCACAGGCGTTGCAGGTTTCCAAAGCGGGTGCATATAACCTTTTGAACAGCCCGGACTTTGAACAATGGCGGCTGAATTTTCGCCTGACTGCGCCGTACAGCGAGGAATGGTGCAAGGCAGCGAGCGAATGGGCAAAGAGGAATGGGCTTAAGTGATTCAAAAGAGCTTCAACGCCATACTTGAGAGCAGAAATACTTTGTGTTATACTGAATTCAGCAATTGCAAATTTTTGTAAAGCAAAAGATGAATGTAAAACTTGGATGTTATATATAAGCAAGAGCAAAGAAGTATGGAGGCGAGCTGAACGGTGGATACTAAGAAGCTGGATAAGTGGGCAGACCTGCTGTTGGATACAGGAAAGCGCAATAATCTAATCAATTTTAAGGATACGAGAGCTTCAACCGTTGAGGTGCTGCTCCCGTCTTCCGATGCGCTGTTTGAGAAAGTGGATGGGGCAACTTCTTTTGAAGTTTTTGATCCGAAAATCACCGAAGATGATGATATGGAGGAAGTGGTTGAGTCGGACCAGCTGAGAATCGAATCACTGGAAGAGGCGGACGCTTCAACTTTAAATGGAAAATCTGCATTTTTAGCACAGTATTCCGGAAAAATGAAACGTCAAAATCAAGTTCTGCTTTATAATGCAGCAACAAATCCGCTGATAACTGTGAAAAACATTGATAAAAAGGCGCGGGAATTTATTGAAGAAACTGGCGTCAATGTTGCGTACATGGCATTTGGCTTTATCCATTGGAAGGAAAGTGATTCCTCAAGCTACATTTTCCGTGCGCCTATTTTGCTTGTGCCAATTCAGTTGGAGCAAGCGTCTGCGGTCGATCCTTATTTTATCAAAACAGCAGAAGATGACATCATTGTTAATCCGACCTTTTCCTATAAGATGGATGCAGAACATGGTGTGAAACTCCCTGAGTACGATGACGAGGGGCTGACAGCCTATCTTGAGAAGGTAAAGCGACTTGTAGCAAAACTCCAATGGACAGTCACATCAGAATGCAAGATTGGTATTTTCTCATTCCTAAAAATCAATATGTACCGAGATTTGAAGGACAACGCAAAAGCGATCCTTGCTAATCGTAACATTCGTCAGCTTTTAGGTGAGCAAACAGGTGCGGAAAGACTATCCGGAGAGAGCGAATCTCTTGACTCGGTTACCAATCCGTTGATTGAACTGCATAGTGTTGTCGATGCAGACTCCAGTCAGATTGAAGCAATTGAAATGGCAAAATCGGGAAAGAGCTTTGTCCTTCAGGGCCCTCCCGGAACGGGAAAAAGCCAGACAATTACCAATATTATTGCAGAATGCCTCAGCGACGGAAAAAAGGTTCTGTTTGTTTCCGAAAAACTGGCAGCACTAAATGTTGTTTATGATAAGCTGAAGCAAGCAGGGCTTGCTGAGTTTTGCCTACAGCTTCATAGTCATAAGGCAAATAAGAAGGATGCTATTGCCGACATTTGTCATACTTTGCGGACAGGAAAAAGTACGGTTTCCTCTAAGGCGGATACAGAAATTGCCATCAAGGAAAAAGCACAGCATCAGTTGGATGCTTATGCCATTGAGCTTCACAAGCAGCGTCCTGTCATTGAAAAGAGTTTGTATCAGTTGTATGAATCTTATGCTGCATTTCGCTCCACACCGGATGTTGAGTATTCTATTCCTCAACTTCCGTCCAAAGGTGAATCCTATTTAACAGAAACGGTTTCTCTTTTGGAGCAGTATGTGGATTATATTCCATCTATTGGATATGATTATAGAAAGAATCCGTGGTATGGCTATATCAATCAAGATACATCATATCAAGCAAAAAGTGAGATAAAGAGCAAGCTTTCCGCTGTTTCACAATTCTTGCAGGCATTGATTCCTTTGCAACGTGAGATTTCTGAAAAATATGGAATACAGTGTGCCAGCATCAATGATGCATATAGTTGGAATGCCTTTTTCAGCTTTGCAGCAACGTCTAAGCTGGTTACACCGTCCCTTTTAAATCATGAGCATTTTAATACGGTAAATTCTGCACTGCGGGAATTGCAAAAGCAAAGCGCAGATATTCTTGCTGCCCGCGCTGTATTGAACGCAGTGTTCGATGACGATGTTTATAAACTGGATGGTGCAGAGTATCACAAGAAGCTCACGAAACAGTTTGGAGGGGCTTTTTCCAGAATTTTTAATGCTGAATACAAGCAGATTGTTACCGATCTTCGTTTGTGCAAGAAGGACGGGAAAAAGCCATCCTATAGCGAAGCTGTTGCGATGACGGAACGGCTTGCTTATTATCAGCAAAGAGGCGCAGAGTTCGTTGAAGTGGAATTGTCAATCAAGGCATTTCTTGGTAAGGCATATAAGGGGGTTGAAACCGAATGGGAGTATGTGACGTCACAAATGACAGCATTGGAGCAGATATTCTCCACCGATATTGCTTTTGGAACTCTGGGACACTACACTGATTTTGAATCTGAGAGAGATACTTTCGCTGACTATCATCAAAAAATCGAAACGGCATTTGCTATCTGCAATGACAATACACTCAAGCAGGCAGTCGGTTACTTTGATCAGTCGATTTTGGACATTTACGTTGCACCATGTATTTTGACATTGGCAAGATTGACAAGCTGTTTGGACGAAATGGACAAGTTGGATAACTGGTGTCATTTTAGAAATCTTCTGTCTAAATTGGATGATCAGCAGGCTCTCCCTTATGTAGACACTGCCATCGGTCAAAATATAGAACCGAAACATATTGTGGGAGCGTTCCAAAAGCAATTCTACTATCAATGGATTGATTCAATCCTGTCCGGAGACCGAGTTTTGTCTGGATTCAATCGAATTTCTCAAGATAAAGCGATCCGAACTTTCTCTGAGAAAGATGCGGAGCAGTTTGAGATTAATAAGGCAAAAATCCGTGCAGAGCTTTCCTCTAGTCGCCCATCTCTGGATATGATCGCCTCCGGAAGCGCATTGGCGATCCTGCTTCGTGAAGGTGAGAAAAAGCGCAAGCAAAAAAGTATCCGTTCCCTGCTTGCGGAAACGGGTGAACTGGTTCAGCGGATCAAGCCGTGCTTTTTGATGTCTCCGTTGAGCGTCAGCACTTTCCTTACGCCGGACTCCGTTCATTTCGATGTGGTAGTATTCGATGAGGCGTCACAGATTTTTCCACAAGACGCTATCGGAGCAATCTATCGGGCAAATCAACTGATTGTTGTGGGTGACTCTAAACAGATGCCTCCCAGTAATTTCTTCAATGCTACGATTGAAGCTGAGGACAACGATGAAGAAACCGGAGATGTAACAGATTTTGAATCCATCTTGGATCTGTGTTCAACATCTATGCAGCAGCTTCGACTGCGTTGGCATTACCGCAGCCGTTATGAACAGCTGATTACATTTTCCAACAAAAATTTCTACGACAACGATCTTGTGACATTCCCATCTTCTAAGGTCGATGTGCCGGGGATTGGTGTGGATTATTATCATGTAGACGGTATTTTTGATCGCAAAGCACATACCAACCGAAAGGAAGCAGAGTTTATCGTTGATCTGATTTATCAGAATATCGAGAAGTATCCAAGCCGCAGTCTTGGCGTGGTCGCATTTAGTGTCGCCCAACAAGATTTGATTGATAAGTTGCTTTCTAAGCGGCGGCAGAGCGCACCGGAACAGGAGTTTTTCTTCAAGAATGATGGAAACGAGCCATTCTTTATCAAAAATCTTGAAACAGTACAGGGTGACGAGAGAGATACCATCATTTTCAGCATTGCCTATGGCATTGATGCACAAGGCCGCCTGCTGCACAACTTCGGACCATTGAACCGTGTCGGCGGTGAGCGAAGATTGAATGTCGCAGTAACTCGTGCAAAATGCAATGTGCAGTTGGTTTCCTCTATGCACTATACAGACATTGATTTGAAGCATACGTCTGCGGAGGGTGCAAAGTTGCTCCGTGAATATCTTGATTATGCAGAAAATGGCAGTATCGCACTGGAACGGTCAATCTCTGTCAGTCCGTTCGAACAATTCGATTCTGATTTTGAGCTTGAGGTGTGTGACTTCTTAAGAGCCAACGGCTTTTCTGTGGATACACAGGTTGGATGCTCCGGTTTTAGAATTGATCTCGGATTGAAGCTGCCGGATAGCTCTGATTATGTACTTGCGATTGAGTGCGATGGCGCAACTTATCATTCCTCTAAAAATGCGCGTGACCGTGACCGATTGAGGCAGGAAATCTTGGAACGCATGGGGTGGAAGTTTTATCGTATCTGGTCTACGGATTGGTTCAGAAACAAATCGGTAGAACAAATTCGGCTTTTGGAGGCAGCTAGGAATGCAGTTAAGAATCCCACAAAAGCAGAAGTAAAGCCTATGGACACTCAGCCAACAGAAACATTTGAGGAGGTCGCTGTTGAAAAGCACTTTGAATTTCCGGCATATAGAGCAGCAGACATCCACAAGCTGAGCAGCCAATATCTTCCACGTGATTTCAAAGGAATGATAAAGGCTATTTTGGAAATTGAAACACCCCTTTCAGAAGAATTGCTATTGAAGCGCATTGTCTGGTTCTTTGGGCGTGAAAAGGTCACGAGCGTTGTGCAGCGCTCCTATGAGCAACAGATGTATGGATACCAGCGTTACGGTATTATTCGCAGAAACGGCTTTTTGTATCTGGATACCGGAAAAGAGATTCAGTTCAGAGGTCCGGGCGATATTGAACGTGACATCAAACAAATTGCCCCGGAAGAATTAGCGGCTGGAATGTTTGAGATCTTGAAACAGAATGTGACGGCTGATAAAAGCGGACTATACCGCTCTCTGGCAGCGCAGTGTGGTGTGGCACGTGTCGGAAAAGCAATCAATGAAGTGATGGATACGGCGTTGGATATATTAAAGGACCGCATCATTGTTGACGGTAAGCAAATTTCCATTAGATAATCCTTTTGAAACAAAGGGCGCACTTCTATACAGGGGTAAATCCTGTATGTGCGCTCTGCGAGGCAGACAGTCCGGACACATGAAAGTCCGGGCTGCTTTACGTCACTTCGCCTGATAATGCTTCCGTCTCCGCGCCTTCGTATACTCCTTCAGTACATGAAAACATGTCTCGATCTCCTCATCGGAACAGGTTTCGCGGAGATAGGCGAGCGTCTGTCCAAAGACGTTCATATCGTATTCGGTGTGGGCGCTGTGAAGCTGGATCCCCTGTTCGGTGGCATGGTAGAGCTGCTTTTTGTTATTACCGGGTTCGGTCGTCCAGGAGATCAGACCTTTCTGTTCCATGCGTTTTAACATCTGGGAGATCGCCGGCTTGGTGCGGTCCCATTCGCGGGAGAGCTCGGTGACTGTTTTTCCCGGATGATCGATGATATATTTTAACATATGGACTTCCACGGAGGTGTATTTTGTCCCGGTCCCATAGTCGATCGGGAAATTGGAGGCCATGTAGAGCATGGAGGCCTGGTGGAGGATATCTGCCATCTCGGCAGTCCGGTTCGGTTTTTCGGTCATATTGTGTGTCCGTCCTTCATCTCAATTTGCGCATTACATCAATCTATGCTATCATTACTATATCAAAAAAGAATGCAAAATTCTATATGAAGTTTTACGACAGCTGTTGCTTTCGTTATTTTTCGCGGATAGGAATTTTCAGAACTGAAAATTCCGTACGATACCGTTGTGGTCGCGGATTTTGCCGATTCGGAATGCGAAGCATTGGCAAAATCCCGTTGAAATAGGGCTACCGCAATCCCACTGGCTTTAGACGGTGGGTTAAGGTAGCCG
>ERZ1106950.308-NODE-308-length-54615-cov-20.644996_pt1 | contig 54615 bp, 57 predicted proteins | sample MGYA00403675_ERZ1106950 | MGnify/ENA primary metagenome ERZ1106950 (study PRJEB35170, sample SAMEA104062410) | human gut metagenome | biome: human gut; feature: human-associated habitat; material: faeces | place: Denmark | collected 2012-06-13 ... | reverse complement strand
CACCAAACTTCATTAATAATCAAAACAAAAGTAGTATGGCAATAAAAAAAGTATCAAATGAGTTTATGGCTAAGGGCCTTAACGATGTAGCTTGGAAAGCCTTGTCTAACACAAGTAATAAAATCCTTTTTCATGAGGAATGTATTGAGCATTTTAAAAATTATTGGGATTGGTCAGAACTTTCAAGTAATACTGATCTAAAGTTGAACTATTATCTTATTGACAAGTTTATCGATTTATGGGATTGGAGTGAAATAATCAATCGATATTATGATGATGCGTCACTCTATACTATCGACTTTCTTGAAAAATATGTTGATAGAATACCCACCAACAACTTGCAAAATTCATATTTATGGTATTCCATCGTAAAAAGACGGATGAAAGAATTGGCTTTTGAGATTGTTTCACAATAATTATTCACTACGTGAACAAAGAGGAAAAATTGTCTTGCTAAAGCTACCAGTAGCTATAAACGTTGAAAATATTTCAACGTTATATAAATATCAATTAAATCAAAATTATAATATAGAAAACGAGGCAATCTTTTCGTATTTTTGTATTAACAAAATAGTTTAAATATGGAATTGAATGATCTTTTAATGGAAATAAGCAAGATTTGCCTTATTGAGCAAGAGCGAATGAAGCATAAGCAGCGAAAAGGCGATTGTTTTAACGTTTTCAACACTCTTGGATTACGGTCTAACGAAGTTAGATTGCATTCCGCATTCCTTGCAGAATTGTTAAATCCTGACGGAAATCATGGCCTAAAAGATGCTATGCTTAAAGAATTTCTTGCAGCCATTGGCTTAAAACGAGATTATATATCTAATTGCAATACCAATATAGTCGAACGATATATTGGTGAGCGGACAGAAACTACTGGTGGACGGATCGATATAATCTTGGAAGATGGTGAATATGCTATTATCATTGAGAATAAAATATATGCTATTGATCAATACCATCAATTACTGCGATACAATAACTATGGTAAACAACGTTTTCCGAAAGGCTTTAAGTTGATTTATCTTACGCTTGATGGTCATGAGGCAAGCAAAGATTCATTAGGAGACAATGAGATTGACTATCACTGTATCTCGTACAAAGGACATATCCTAAATTGGTTATCAAAGTGTGTGATGTTAGCATACGACAAACCTCTGGTACGAGAGACAATTTCCCAATATATTACACTTATTAAACAAATCACAGGACAAGATATGAATAAAGATAGTAGTGATAAAATCGTAGATTTAGCCATCAATAATATGGAAGCAGTAGTTGCCTTGATGGATAACAGAGCTGAAATAAGTAGCAAATTAAGAACAGAATTCATTTTTAAACCGTTAAAAGAATTCGCAGTTAAAATGGGGATGGAATTTAAGCTCATCAAAGAAGGAGACGAAAGTCCGGCTCTAAAATTCAAAATGCCCCAATGGTCCCATTACATAGTCATTACAAGAGATGATGGAAGAGATTCGGATTGGAAGAACCTTTATATCGGTATTTCACAAAGTTCACTGCTGGGGGATAAAGATTTGCCAATACGACAATTATCATGTTTTTCAGAATGTAGTAATACATATTGGCCTTATGGATGGGAATGGATTCTATACACCGATTGGCATTCCACCAGTAGCTACTTACCAATACGCACAGGAGAGGTCTCAAATTGGATTATCTCCAAAATCAGACAAATCATAGAAGAGATAGAAGATAAAGGTTTGCCAGTGTGACCGATACATGCTTCACTTTGCCAAAGGACTTTGATGCTAAATCCTATTTCTCTTCTTTCTTTGGAATTGTGCTTGATAAGGATATTAAGGAAGAAAGAATCGTGTTACGTGCTGACAGATATCATCAACATTATCTTCGCACACTTCCACTTCACCCTTCACAACGGGAAATATACACTTCTGATGAATATGCAGATTTCGAATTGCATCTTCGACCGACATACGACTTCTGTATGGAGTTACTAAAAGTTGGCGCAATGATTGAAGTATTAGAACCCCAATCACTTCGTCATCAACTTCATGGCTGTATTAAGGATATGTGGAAAATATATGAAAACGATTAATGAAAGTCATTTAAGTGTTGATAGTTAGTACCAAAGATTGCATTTTAATTCTTATTAAATAAATAATAATGAAAGTATACACTCACTTCTATCTAATGGATGAGAACACTGCTATAGGTTTTCGATGGAGGACATTGTTACAATATGGTAATTCATGGGAGGTTATCGGATCAGTGGTAATGAAAAATCCAGGTGGTGCCAAATTTAAATCCCCCACCCACCAAGCAATTGACGATGCCGAAACGTTAAGACAACTCCGGCACTTTGACGAAAGTAAAGACAAGTGGTATGAATTTGGTAGTGATACCACAATTGACTGTGTAGGCGATCTCTTTGCTTTCTACTATGATCTGCCAAGACGTGAAGATTTGAACGGTGTGATACAAATTTTTAATCTCTTCTATATCAAAGAAGCAGATTTAAGTAAGGCTTTGGTATATTCAGAAGCAACCAGCAATACATTTCGTTTTGCAGATGAAGAAAATGTGACCAATTACGACATAGAGCACCTTGTTCCTCCAGTCTACCTTGGCTTTGGAAATTTGGCTTGGCATAAAAGATATAACCAAAAGGCTGAACAGTTTTTCAATGCCGCTATTAATAAGTGTGGAATGAAATATCTTGACCCTATATTCCAACACAATAATTTTACGCATCCACTTTATCTCATGCGTTATGCAAAGAATAAACCCAAGTATATAAGGTATCGGATGAAGTTCAAACAGAATACGTTGATACCAACAGGCGTGGAAAATGCTATCTCTGATGCAAGATCAACCTTAAGCAAACATATACCTAATATGGAAAGAGCTAAAAGGCAAGAGCAGAGACAAAAGATCGCAGATGAAGTTTTCAACCATTTGAAAAATCAAAAAGGGTATCAGGTGGTAGCAATAAAAGGTAAGAACGGTATTTCACTGTGTAATGGTGCTGTACGGCTTGTTATTAATAGTAACAAAAATGAAGCCGTACATCTATTTGTTAACTGTGGGACCAAAGGCATGAGTAAAGAAAGCATGAAATCTTTTTTCAACAAGATGGAAAATTCGTTTGGATTCCAGCGAGCATATGATATACAAAAATACGAAAATCGAATGCATCTTTCATTTGCAAAATTGACAAGCCAAAATCCACTTGAGAAGATAGAACAAATAGTATCATTTGTAGAAACATCGTTATCTAATGAAAAATAAATATCTTTTTCTCGATTTTGACGGTATACTCAATTCTAATAAAAATTATCGAACATTGCAGATGTTGGGTATACCTACACGAGATGAATATGGTACTATCTTTGATCCCCAATATGTAGAATATTTGCGTGACATTATAGATATATTTGCTGGAATCTGTTATTTGCAAAAATGTTCGGTCAACTCAATAATCGTGAAAGTCTCCGTTACTTGATTTTAGCTTTGGAAACACATCAAGAAAAGACCCAGCGTTACTTGATAAAAACACTTCTCATTATATAGCAATTCCTGAAGATAACTCATACTGCTACTTATTAAAAAGTAAACGTCCAAGGGATATTGATGGGAGTATTAAAATAAAATAACAGAATAGGCAAACCAGGATTATCTAAAAAGACAATCCTGGTTAAATTTAGTAGTTCGAAAATAGGAGAGTAGACTCATTTGGATCAATATACTTAAACGATTGGGGAGCAGCAAAAGCCTTAAATAATTCGAATGGATTAATTGGTTCTTCATAAAGACGTGGAGAACTGATTTTCAAGGCATACCCATGTGTACGACCTTCAAAGTATTGGTCAAAAAAATCCTTAGTGATACCTGAATCCTTATGAGTCTGGTCCCATAGTGTACTAGGGGTATCATTTAGAATATTCTCTACTGTAAATTCCCCAACAATCATCCCAACAGGCTTTGTTGAATAGACCACTACTTTATCTACACTCCTTGTGAAAATAGCTTTTCTATATTCATATTTTTTCTTTCCTGTAAAAATTTCCTGTACAAATTCAGGTTTAATCGATAATAAGACTTTCATTTATTTTTCCTCTTGATATTATATTCTTAAATTGTTCATCATTTATTTGCATAAATCCCCAATAGTCACCAGCCGAAAGGCCGACCTGTTCAATAAGTTCACCACGGGTAACTCTTCTATCAAATGCAATATTATAAGTCATTTTTATAAGAGTCATCCCATATTCTGTATACCATTTCCGTAGCTCATTTTCATTAAATATACTATAAGCGTTTGCATATTTGATAAATTCCTCTGTAGATTTAAAATCAGAAGCCTTTTTTATTTCTTCTACAATACAGATAGAAGACACAACACTACGATAATATGCAGCCCCTTTTTCGTCTTTCATTCGATAGATTAAAAGAACATCTCCTCTTGACAATTGATCAATATTCCTCATTTTACACAAATAAATCTTATGTATGCTATTTGTGTAAGCAATGTCTCGCACAAGAAAAGATTTATCACGTTCCTCATTATCTAAAATTGAATCAGGAAAGAGCGGAGTATGATATTCAGGTTTTATTGATAGAATAAACTTTCGTACTTTTGAAGTATGAATATAAGGATAATCATACAACAAATCTCCTGAATATACTTTCATAGACTTTACAAATACAAACTCCGGTTCATCCTCATGACCTTTAGTTCCATATACAAGGAATCCATATCTCTTTAACAACCTTATAAGCCCTTCATGTTTCCTGTATATCGTCACATATATTTCATCCGCATCAATATGAAGAGCAGCTACCACTATTTTTTTTACAAATTGTTCTCCCAACTTAGTATTATGAGCTTCTATTTTAAAAGTTCCAACTTTTAGTCTATTAGCTGCAGGCATTGGCGGACATACATCTGTTATATCTTCTAATTCCTGTTTTAAATATAGAAAAGCTTGCAACAGCCCTTCATTATTCTTTTGAATAAAAGCCTTTGCATTATCTTTCTTTTTCTTATTATACCACTTAGAAAATTCGGGATAATCTTCCTTTAAAGAATTAAAAAAGGGATCAGATAAACTGATATTGCAAAAACTTTGTTGCTCCATAGCTTTTCTTTATTACTTATACGTTTGTTCTATTATTCTTGTTATGCGATACAAATTAACGAAAAAACTTCTAGAAGTAAAAGGAGAAGATAATAAATCTTCTAAATGAATAACATCCAAAATCTAGAATACCTTTAAAATATTTGATAAAAAAGACTTTATCTGTTTTAGAGGTGATAGTGAAGCAAGATGATAGAAAATGAACATAGTACATATTTTAGTTTATATCATTTAAACTGAAAATATGTACTATATATTCTTTTACCCTATAATACTTTTAATGTAATCCGTAGGACATACATGATAGAAGTCTTTGAACTTCTTTCCAAAATATTTAGCATCACAATATCCCAGCATTCCTGCAATTTCCGAAACAGTGTACTGTTGGGAGGCTAGCAGTTTAAGTGCCCTGTCCATTTTGAACGAATAGATATAATTTTCCGGAGGATTCCCGGTTATCTCTCGTATCCTGCTATAAAAAGCAGTACGGCTCATTCCTATATCGATACTTAATTTATCTATTGTATATTTATCAGTAGAGAGGTTCTTTTCCAGGATTTTATTGACTTTATCCATAAATATCTGATCCGTATTTTCTGTTTCCATTTCTTCTTTGGTGGGGACCATTGGAAAAACAGCATCTGACAAAAACAATTTGACCCGTTCACGCAAAACCATGCGGTTTTCTACAAGCATACGTATGTTTGCCCTTAGCCTGCAAATGCTTTCTGTTCGTAATTCCAGACGATCCGCCCCACTTCCTAAATGGGACAAATAACTTTCGTTATCAAAGGCCCTTATCAAAAGGACAACCGGTATATACCCTATCATTTTATCTGTTTTGATCCGGAAACTAAGTGCATCTCCATTTGTTCCGTTTACATTATCGTCAATAATGATAGCATCAGGATTTTGGCGGACTACTGTATCCTTCAGCAAATCAGGATCTTTCAAAACTGAAATCTGAAAATACCGCGATAAAGCTTTCCTTAAATAATTCCTGAATGCCCCGTCCGCCATTACCAATAAGATATGGGATGTATCTTTTGTTTTAGCATTCGGGGTATCATCTTTATCACTTTCAGAAGATTTTTTAGCCTTATTCTTCGTATTTGTTGAAGAATGTTTGATAACCGAACATTCCTGATTCCGGCAATGACAATCTGTTGGAATGACAATTTGGAAAGCAAATGATTTGCCATGTCTATATCCGTTTATTTTTCCACCATGCAGGCGAATGATTTTTCTTACAGTCCACAAATCACTATACCCATATATACGAAAACTCGCCCACATACGGATGGATTTCGGAGGAATAATACAAAGTGTTTGAAATCGAATGGGATATGTAGCGTTGTACCATATTCTTCCTTTAGCGGTTTTTAGCCGTTTTTGATGGAGTTAGGAGAACAAATCGCTACTTATCCGTTGCCTTTTCGGGATTGAAAATCGGTATGGATTTTACTTCCAAAACTGTTTTATTCTCCTGTTCGCTTCCGCAAGGAACGTTGTTTCTGTCTATCTTTTGCTAATGCAAAGTTAGTCAAAAATTTCCGTACTGGAAAAAATACAGGCTTTGCCTGCGAATCGAGGGGCTTTTTTCTATGTTCCGCTATATTTTTCATGCCTTTCATTTGCTCGCTATATAATAATTTTGCAAACAAAGGAATTGATTATGAATCAGGCAAATGTAAAGGTGTCGTTCTACCTGAAAAAGAGCGAGGCGGATGCCAATGGGAATTGTCCCGTAATGGCTAAGTTGAACATCGGAAAATACTCCGAAGCGGCATTCAGTGTGAAGATGAAAGTCCCGCAATCCCGCTGGGCTTCGGGACGTGCTTCGGGGAAAAGCATGGCGGCGAAGGAAATCAATAACCGGCTAGATGAAATCCGTGCGATGGCATTGAGTATTTATGCGGAGCAATCGGCAGTCCGTGACGGTGTGACCGCCGAGGAAGTAAAAAGCATTTTGCTTGGAATGGCAAGCGAACAGGAAACGCTTTTGAGCTATTTCAGGCAATTCATCAGCAATTTTGAGAAGCGAGTCGGGGTCAACCGTACAGCCAAAAGTTTGCAAGCATACCGCAATGCATACAGGCATATAGAAAATTTCCTGCAAGAAAAATACAGGCTGACGGATATTCCTTTTTCTGCATTGGATCGTTCCTTCATAGACAAATACGACCTGTACCTGCGGACAGAACGCAACCTCGCTCCCGGAACCATTATCAACCTGACTGTCCAGTTGAAGACCATTGTCGGTGAAGCCATCGCGGACGGCATTATTACCACTTATCCGTTTACGGGATACGAACCTGTGCACCCAAAGACCGTGCAGAAATATCTCACCGCCGAGGAATTGCAACGGATTATGACCACACCGCTTCACAGACAGACTCTTTATCATACCCGTGACATGTTCCTGTTCTCCTGTTACACCGGTATTTCATACAGGGATATGCGCTTACTGACGAAAGATAACCTTTCACTTGCTGAAGACGGCACGTGGTGGATCAGAAGTGCCCGGCAGAAAACCAAGGTGGAGTTTGAGATACCGTTATTGGACTTGCCGTTACAGATTTTGAAGAAATACCGTGATACCGCTTCCGGTGACAGGTTGCTGCCGATGTATTGCAATTCCACGTTAAACCTTTACCTGAAAGAGATTGCCCGGATCTGCAACATCAACCGTCCGTTGGTCTTTCACGCGGCGAGGCATACCTACGCGACAGAAATCACGCTTTCCCACGGAGTCCCCCTTGAAACGGTCAGCAAAATGCTCGGGCACAGCCGGATAGAGACCACGCAGATTTACGCGAAAGTTACCGATGATAAGATAAGTGCTGATACAAAGGTTTTGAACCGGAAAATATCGGAGCACTTTTCCATCGTCATTTAATAATCCATTAAAACAGCAAGGATATGAAAAAGGATACAGACAACCGGAATGGCAAACGTCGCAGCACTTTTGCCGTATTGTTTTATATCAACCGCACGAAAGTACGCAAGGACGGGATGTGTCAACTCTTGTGCAAGGTAAGCATTGATGCGGAATGGACACAGATTGGAACAAAAGTGTCCGTCAATCCAAACATTTGGAATCCTGAAAAGGGACGGGCAGACGGACGCAGCGAGAATGCCGTCACCGTGAACCGTGCCATAGATGACCTGACCCGTGAGACAACCGAACATTATCGTCGGATAAAAAACAGCCTGGGTTTTATCACGGCGGAACTGGTCAAGAATGCGGTCAAGGGTATCAGCCAAAAACCGCTTACGCTGCTTGCCTTGTTCAGGGAACATAACGAGGAGTTCAAGAAGCGTGTCGGGATAGACCGCATACAGGAGACATACGACTCCTACCAGCGGTCATACAAGCATCTTTCCGCTTTTATTCAGAAAAAGAAAGGCGTGGAGGATGTGACTTTGCGGAGCCTTGACCGTGTGTTTTACGATGATTTCGAGCTGTTCCTGCGCACGGATCGCAACTTGAAACCCAAGAGCGTGCATGAGCACCTGTACCGACTGAAGAAACTCACGATGCGGGCAGTCAGCCAGGGGACATTACGCCGTGACCCATATTGTCGTCTGCATCCCGAGTTGCCCAAAAGGAAGAGCCGCCACATGAAACTGGATGACCTAAAAACACTGATGACCACACCGGTGGAGAAACCGCAACTGCAATTCGTGAGGGATATGTTCATATTCTCGACGTTCACCGGACTGGCGTATGCGGATTTGAAGAAACTGTCAATAAATGATATTATGCAGGCAGAGGACGGCACATGGTGGATCCATATTCACAGGCAGAAGACCGACACGCTTTCGTCTGTCCGCCTGCTGGATATTCCCCTTCGAATCATCGAGAAGTACAGCAGCCAAAGAACTGGGGATAAAGTGTTCAATATTTACACCCGCAGGTATTTTATCATGCTGACACGTGAATTGGGAAAGGTCTATGGCTTTGATTTGACCTTTCACCAGGCCCGGCATAATTTCGGCACTCATGTTACCCTCTCGCTCGGTGTACCGATAGAAACGGTCAGCCGCATGATGGGGCACACTTCTATTTCCACCACGCAGATTTATGCGCAGGTGACTGACACGAAGGTGGACGAGGATATGAAGAGATTGAGAACCACAGGCTTTGCCGACCAGATTAACCTTTGTGAAGAGGATTTTACCACAAAGAGAAAACGGAAAAGGAAGCCACAGACCGTATGAAATGAAAAAGACGGAGAAACGGTCTGCGGTTCAGCAGCCGTTTCTCCGTTCTTGTTATAATGAATATGGCTATACCCAGCGTTGCTCCTCCCGGCAGCGTTTGTAGGCATCGTCCAGAATCTTCATAATGTCGGATTCTTTATAAAGTGCCTTCCCTTGTACCATGTAATAAGGAATCACCCCGAAAGTACGGTATTCCTGCAAAGTGCGCCTGCTTACCCGCAGGATTTTGGACAGTTCCTCGTCCGTGAGAAACCGTTCCCCGTTGAAGAGGGATTTGGGTGCATCCTCCATTCTGGCGAGCATCTTCTCCATCTTTTCCATCCCTTGGAACATTACGTCGATGCGCGGGTCTTTCTTGTCTATAAAATGATAACTCATGATTTGTTCTTTATTAAAGGATGATAATTCAATTCCAATAATCTCTGTATATCTTCCGTTTTGTAGAAGAGCTTGTTCTTGATGCGGCTGAAAGGCAGGATGCCTTTGGCACGGTACACCTGAAGGGTTTTCTTCGATATGCGCAGCACCTCGCATACCTCCTGGTTATCCAGCCAGTTTTTCAGACCGAGATCTTCAGCCGGACGGCATACACGTGTCAACCGTTCCTCAAACTCGCAAAAGCGGACACGCAGTTCTTCAAAAGTCTGTTTGTCAATACATATGATTTCCATAATTCTTGCTCTGTTTGTAGTTAGACATTCGCCTGTTGCCTGAATCTTGCCGGCAATGACTTCCCTTTTTGATTGAGGAAAGCCTCCACTTCTGACGCCTTGTAGTAGGTTCTTCCGTCAATCATGTAATAGGTGACGAGTTTCTTCTGGCGGTAACGCGCCAGCGTGCGTTTGGTGATGCCGAGCAACTGGCACAGGTCGTAGTTGTCTAAAAGCGTGTCACCGTCCAGACAATCCTTCAGCTTGTTCATGCGTTCCAATGCCCGGTCTATCTTGTCGAACCGTTCCATGATCTGGAAGAACATCTTGTGGGCGGTCTCATTGTTTATTTGTAACATGACTAATCTGTTTTGAGTGTAAATAATCGTTTGCTTACACCTTGTCGCGCAACAGGTTATATCATATTAAAGGGCTAACAGCATACCAATGACACCGATAGACACCAAAAAAACACCGATACAACATTGTATATCAGCGGAATAAAATTTTTATGGTGTAAAATAGGTGATTTGGAGAATCTTGCATTTTGCAAGATTTCCTTGCAGGATGCAATGGACTATTGCGAGAACTTACGGTAAACCAAACGGCAGATGCCGTTACGGGTTATGGTGGATTCATGCAGCCGCCAACGGGTGGCGGGCAACTGCCGGAGGACGGCACTCCCTTTCCCGTATGTCAGAGGAAGGATATAGACTACAATTTCGTCAATGAGATGATAGATGGAAAGACTATGCAGCAATTCAAGACTTTCCTTGTCTGAGATTTCCGCCGTATAGATACAAGAGGCGTCCTTTTCGTCCTTTTCACAAATCAGATCCAACATGGGATAGCTGATGGGCAGCATAAAGGTACTTCTTCCATGCCAGAACGGGAAACCCCGTTTGTCATTCTTTACCCATTTGAACAGTTCCTCGTCCTCACCGGGAAGAAAGCCGTCCAATGTCATTGCCGTTATGATTTGCACTTTTGCCATACCTCTATCCTGTTATAAAGAAAAAGCGTGAAACTCACGCGGTTTCGGACGGAGGCTCTGACAAAGCCCAATACAGAAACTTGCATGAGCTCACGCCATAAAGCATAGCATAAGCTACACGCAAAAGCCTCTGTATTTTTGAATTTGTCAGATTCCCGTCCGAGACGTTTTACGACTTATGTATATAATCAGCAGGGCGATTAGACTCCGCTGTTATTTTTTATGTTCAGATTTTCACGAGCCCATGACCCGTTCAATCTTTTGCAAAATTACGAATTTTCATCCATATAGAAAACAGTTTCAATCGTTATTGCATTTTATTCATCCTATCAAATGTCACAATCATAAACACTTGTTCATTTTAATCTATATTTATTCATTTTCCGATACAGTGTTGACGGATTGATTTTCAACAGCCGAGCTGCTTGCTCACGATGTCCGTTGCAGGCTTTCAGCGCGTTGATGATAGTCTCTTTTTCGTTCTCCTCATCTTTCAATGGGGATATGACAGGAGCAGGAACCAAGGCCACCTTGTCCGGCTGTTTATTCATTTCCAAATCCGCAAAATCCAGTAGCGGTCCTTCGGCAAGCAGCACGGCTCTTTTTACTCTGTTCTGTAACTCCCTGACATTGCCAGGCCAGGAATAAGAACGCAACCTGCACATACCCGCATCAGAGAAACCGGTAGTATCCCGTTTCAGTTCTTTCGAGAAGTGTTTACGGAAAAACTCGGCCAAAGGCATGATGTCTTCCGGGCATTCCGCCAAGGATGGCTGCCGGATTTCAAACTCGTTTAAACGGTGATAAAGGTCTTCCCTGAACCGGCCTTCCAAAATCGCTTTTTCAATATTTTCATTCGTCGCAGCCACAATGCGCACGTCCGCGACACGCTCCTTGTTCCCACCGATGGGAATATAGGTATTTTCCTGCAATACCCTAAGCAGCATGGATTGTATCTCGAAAGGCATGGTTCCGATTTCATCCAGAAACAAAGTACCGCCTTTGGCCATGTCGAAAAAGCCTTCTTTTTCCGTGTCCGCACCGGTAAAAGCCCCTTTTGCGTGCCCGAACAACATGGAAGCCGCAAGTTCACGGGGCAGCACACCGCAGTTGACAGCCACGAAAGGCATCCCTACACGCTCGCTGCCCTCGTGGATGCTCTGTGCCACGGATTCCTTACCCGTCCCGTTGGCACCGAGTATCAATACGGACATATCGGATGGGGCAACCAGTTTTGCGCACCGTTCCACTTCGAGCATCTTGGGGCATGTACGTTTGAGCAATTCCCTTTTCTGCTCCCATCTGGTCGCGATCGGACGGAATATATCCTCAGCCAGTTCCAGCAGGTGTTCCCTGTGTACGGGCTTGGGCAGATAATCCCTTGCACCCAGCTTGATGGTGCGTACCACATCGGGCACAGAGACATATTCCGTCGTGATGATGAACGGTATATCCATCTTTTCCTTTTTCAGCCATTTCAGAAGGGAAATACCGTCACCTTCGGGCAATCTCACATCCGATATGATGAGGTCAAAATTGTTTTTGCGTATAAGCGACCTGGCGATGGGTTCATTCATCGCCGTTATGGCATCATATCCGGCCTGTCCGAACCAGTCTTTCTGCATCTGCGACAGGCCTATGTTGTCTTCAACTATTAATATCTTCCGTTTCATTCGCCAGCTTTTTTATCTCGTCCTCCGCCTCAGTGATAAGGACGGAGGCGGTATCTATTACTTTTTGGATATGACTGTTCAACTCGTTGGCATTGTAATCGTCTTTTTTCAATAAGGAACGTAAGCCAAGCAATACATCTTCGGTTTGCAATAACTCCCACATCGGCTGCATCCGATGTGTAAGCTCACGCAAGCTCTGTCTGTCACCATATTTCATGGCAGCCTCAAGTTCCTTGCGGTCATTTTTCAATTGGGTAATGAAAGACCTGAGTGTCTTAGGTTTGTCGCTGACCTCCGCGAGTATCATGCTGAAGTCCGCTTTCTGTTTTTCTTCCGTTCGACCTGTTTTTATTGTAGAAAGCAGGCTGAGCAGTTCTGTTGAAGAAAACGGCTTGTAGATGCAGTCGGTAAAACCTGCATTAAGGAACGCCTCTTTTTCCCTGTCACCCCGTGCGGTCATGGCTATAACCGGTATCTCACGGGAGTTGCCGACATTCGAGTTGCGGAGCAGGTCCAGCAAGTCAAAACCGCTGGTTCCGGGCATCAGGATATCGGACAACAGCAGGTCATAGTCCTTGCTTCGTATTGCTTTGACTACCTCCTTGGCTGTCCGGCATAAGGTACAGGTTATGCCGTTACGCTCCAGCATTTCCTTTATCACGTCAAGAAACATCGTGTCATCATCGATTACCAGCACATTCTGGGGCAGATGTTCCGGGTGTGGAAGTATCCTGTTCTCGCTCTCCACCGGTTCATCTGTTATATTGAGAGGAAGTGTCACGCGGAAAGTTGTACCTTGTCCTATATCACTCGTTACGTTTATTTCCCCGCCGAGCAGTTTGACAATCCCTTTCGTGATAGGCAATCCCAGCCCGACACCATTCACGTTTGTCGCGGAAGTCAGGCGTTCAAACGGTCGGAAAATGCGTGAAAGCGTTTCCGGGCTCATACCGATGCCTGAATCCTTTACCTCTAATAACAATACATCGTCATGATAGCAGGCATTCAGTTCGATGGCTCCGGATTCAGTAAACTTGACTGCATTGGTCAACAGGTTATCCATTATTTGTTCGATGCGGTCCACATCTCCGTACAGATTGACATCGGTATCCTTGAAATCCGGTCTGAACAGGATTCCCTTGTTAGTGACTACATGGGAAAAGCCTGATGCGACACGTTCCAGCAAGTCATTAAGGCTGAACGGGACATCATTCCGGGTTTCTTTTGCCTCGTTCAGACGGTACACGTCCAACAGGTTGTTGAGCAGGTGTACCACGTGTTTGCAGACAATCCTGATGTTGTTCAGGTGGGAGTTCCTGCGTTTCTTCTCACGGGTATCCATGGCCAGTTCGGCACTGCCGCTAATGATGTTCAGCGGGGCCCGGATGTCATGGGATATGGTCAGGATAATGTTCTTGCGCATTTCCAGCAATGCGGTATTCTGCTCTATCGTTTCTTCCAGACGTTCTTTATTTCTCGCCTTTTCCCGTATATCGCGTTGGATAATCAGGTACGAGACAATCAACAGGATGATGGAGAAGATTATCAGGCCGGTTATTACAAGGGTGGAATGTTCGTATGAATCCTTCAAACGTATCTCCTTGTTCTGGAGCGCGAGCAATGCCTGCTCGTCCAAGCTTGTAATTAATGTGCGCAGTTTCCGGTTGAGTTCACGGTTGTGCAACCGCAAACTGTCCGTGTAGATCTCTATGTTTCTTCTACGTTCTTCCTGCAAGGAAATAAGCTCGTTACCCCGTGCTTTCATTCTTGTATTGGCAGGCGGCAGTTGTACGGTTTCCTTGCCTCCGAACCATCCGGCTATCCCTTTCTTTTTTCGGGTTATTGTACGGGGTTCGTTAACTTGTGATGTAACGAGTGAATACTGGTTAGCCAACAGGCTGTCGATGTGCTTCTGTTCCCAGAATATCCTGTTCATCTGAAACAGGTGTTCCTCTTTGTTGAGCAGCAGTGTACGGAGGGAATCCACCTGCTCCGGTCGTACAAACTCCTTGCACTGTCCTCGTAGGATTTGCAGCAGTGAATCCGCTTTCATACGGCGTGCATGATATATGTCACAATCTTCATCGCTCCACATCATAACGGACTCCCCAAGAGTCGCAAGCACGGTAATATAACGATGGGTTGTACTGATATTGCTTTGTGTCTGGAATATGGTTATCGACTCTTGCTCTATCTCCGATACACGTTTGCGTTCGTGTAAAACAATGGCGACCATACAACCGATAATCGCCATTAAAAGGAAATATCCTATAAATATTTTATGCTGCAATAGTAATTTCATTACCATTTAAATCTTTTATGCTCCATTTTTAAACAAAAATAAAACTATCTCTAAAAACTGGAATGCCGGTCTAAATAAGTTCTTCATAAGAAGCGATGCTCTTACAATTCAGACCGCCATTGTTGGGTCAAATCACGACGCAGCGTATAGAAAGAACCTCCCCATCGTTCCAATGTGATGATAATCTCTTGCCCTTCATAAGAGAGGACATAACGCCTTCCGTTGGTCAAGAACGTCCCATGTTTGTCATTTCCATCCGGAAGGTAATAGGTGAAGGTGCCTTGTCCCATTTCCGTATAGCGGAAATAAAGCAGTCCTCTTGTCACAGGAGGGGTACTTTGCAGTTCTGCCTCTATACATGAGCGGATGGAATCTTTGCCGGTGAATTCCAGCCGATACTCTTCATTGGCTATTTGGAAGTACTCGTAACGCCCTTTATTCTGCTCTGAATCGCCATAGGCGGAAAGTGCGGTCAATGTCTTTTGGGCAGTCCGGCGTTGGCGGAAATTCCAGAACCGGCGGTTGAAGAGCCGCTCGAAGGCATAGTCAAGGCTGTCTTTCATGCCTTGCCCCAGAAATATGGGTCGTGCGTAGCTGTTCTTTATCCCGCTTTGCTCCGACACTATATAGCGGCGTAAAGCGCCATATTTGTGCTCGTCCATGCTTCCCGGGAAAGAGAACTTAGTGCCTGTCAGAGGGTCTTTGTTGTACATGTAGAAGCCTCTGTAGGGCTGCAAACTCATTCGGAAATGCCGCGTTATCGTGTCACCTTTCCATTGCGGGAAAGGCGAAGTGGGTAATGTCTCATCAAAGTCGAAATGTTGTCGGTAGAGATGCGGAGGGTCAATGGAACGTAGCGCATCCGGATTCAATTCGATTTCTCCCTCCTTCTCCAACAACCCTTTCAACTTCAGGGAATCTTGTTCTGTCCATTGGGCATGGCAATACCCAATGGACAACAAGGAAGCGAATGACAGAGAAACAAACTTCCTTATGTTCTCTTTTTTCAGTACGGACTTCATATCACTATTTGTAAAGCATTAAGGAGCCCATCCTTTGAATACGTCAGATTTGCCGGCAGGCAGTAAAATGCCATATAGCGTAACACGGTTGGAATGGAAATTGGGGGTTACCGTTACAGAGGCCATATAGCTGTTTTTAGGCAAGGATATATCTACCGTAGCCGACAGCCCCGTGCCGGATACGCTCATAGTAAACGTGACATTCCCTTTCTTGTCCGTCTTCAATTTGATGTTAGAAGCCCTTCCTTCAAGCGTTATCCCCCCGACACCGTTCGGTCCTCCGCCATGAAAAGGGGCTATCTGTATGACGGCCTTGTCGTCCGAGAGGGAGACAAAGTTCGTATTGGAAGTGACATACGCCGTTTCACCGCGTTTGAAAGAGAGTCGGTTGGCTTCCAGCATAAAGTCCAGTTGCTCCAAAGCGGCGAAGGCTTCCACCGAGCGGATGGAGTCCTGTATCGCCTCGATGCGCTTTTCCTGTTCACGCTTCTGTACGTACTCTTGCCTTGTTCTCTTTTGCGCACTTTCCTGTTCCGCTTTCGTGTAGATGCGCCGTTCTGTCTGCGCTCCGGCCGCCACGGCACTTACCAGCAGCACAACCGGTAAAATCAGTCTTTTGTCCATAATTATAAGTTTCATTGTACGATTGCTTTTTTGTTATAGTTTATGATACTCTTCTCACTCCTTAGGAACAGCCAGACAGCCAAAAGGAGAGACAAAATATCCGCCACCGGCTGTGCCGCCACTGCGCCGTCTAGATGGAAAATCCGATTGAACAGTAGCAGGCACGGGATGAAGATGATGCCCTGCCGGCTGATGGAGAGAAGAAATGAATAGCCTGCCGCACCGACAGCCTGCAAGGCATTGATATAGACGAACAGGATGCCTATCACCGGACCGGACAGCAACAGGATGCGGACAAACGATGTGCCATATTCCCGAATGGCGTCCGAATCAATGAACCAGCCGACCAGTTGATCCGAGAACATCCAGCAAAGCAAGGTAAGCACCACGCCCATCCCCAAACTCACGAGGCATGAGAAGCGCATGACCGCCCTAAATCGCTCCCATTGGCGGGCACCGTAATTGTAGCCCAACAGCGGCTGTATGCCTTGCCCCAATCCGAGCTGTACAAGGACAACCATCATGATGACCTTCGAGGCGACTCCCATCGCGGCAAGCACATGGTCGCCGTAAGCGACCAGGCAAAGGTTCAGAATGATGCTCGATACGCTCATCATGATAGAATTGAGCGAGGCAGGGATGCCGATGGCAAATACCGGCTCTGCCGTTTCCTTCTTCATATTGAAACAACTCATGGAGAAGGTCAGGCGCGAACGGTTGCCCGAGAGCAGGAAGATGTAATAGGCAGTTGCCACCGCATAACCGATGACCGTAGCCCATGCCGCGCCGACAATGCCGTAGCCCAGCCACAGGATGAATATGGGGTCGAGCACGATGTTCAGCAGCGTGCCAATCAGCACCCCATTCATCGCCTCGGTCGATTTCCCCTCGGCACGGACGATGTTGCTGAAAGCCGTGGAGATGATAACGAAGGGGGCACTCCATGCTATATATAATAGGTAGGAGTGCGCATACCCCTCCGTGTTGCCACTTGCCCCTATCCACTGCAAGATATAATCCATGCCGAAGAGGAAGGCGAGGATGCAGAGCACTCCCGTAAGTACGGACATCCAGAAACAGAAGGAGCCGACCGTGCGTGCAAAATCCTCCTTTCCCTCCCCGAAGGCACGGGAGATGACAGACGTGCCGCCCATGCCGTACAGCGTGCCTATCGACATGAAAAGCAGGAAGACGGGAGTGGCGAGCGAAACCGCCGCCACCTGCATCTCGTCTCCCGTCTGCCCGATGAAGAAGGTGTCTGCCACATTGTAAACCAGCGTGACGAGCATGCTCAGCATGGCGGGAACCGCATTTACCAGTACAGCCTTCGCCACCGGCATATTTTCAAAAGCCTGTTTCGTCTCCATAGCCGCCCACTTATTTTATTCCTCCGCCAAGGGCATGATAGAGGCTGATTACGCTCTGAATCTCCTCGTATCGGTCAGACACCTCCGCCAGTTGTGCCTGCAAGAGTGTCTGCTGGGCGGTCAATACTTCGAGATAGTTGGTGTTGCCATGCTCCATCAGGAGTTTCGTGCTTCGCACAGCCGATTCCAGCGTTTCCACCTTTCGGCGATTCAGTTCCGCATCCTTCCGTGCCGTCTGCCACCCAGTCAGGGCATTGTTCACTTCCGCACCGGCATCCAGCAGTTTTTGCGCAAAGGTGATTTGTGCCTGCTGTTGCTGTGCCTTTGCTATCTTCAGATTGGCGATGTTCCGCCCCTTGTTGAAGAGCGGCTGCACTAGAGAACCGACCGCACTCAGCAGCCAGTCGCCTGGATTGGCAATATCCGCTCCCGAATTGTTAGTCCATCCTGCAGAGCCACTCAGCGTGATTTTGGGATAGAACGCGGAGCGTGCCTCATTGGTGGCATAAAAAGCCTGTGCCAGTTGCCATTCTGCCTGCCGCACGTCAGGACGTCTGCCGAGCAGTTGCACGGGAACCCCGACGGACAGTTCCTCCTTGAATGAGAGTTCCAGCAAGTTGCCGCGTTCAATCGCAGTTGGTATTATACCAATCAACGTCGAGAACGAATTTTCCAGTTCATGAATCTGATTTTCTAACGAAAGGACAGCTGATTCGGCATCCAGCCGGCTTGCTTCCGCTTGCGCCACGGCGGCATCGTTCTTCTCCCCGGCACGTTTCAGGGCTTTCATGACACGCACATTCTCACCCCATTGACGTGCCGTCTCACGGGTAATAGCCAGTTTGCGGTCCAATGCCAACAGCGAGTAGTAGGTCTCGGCTATGGTCGCCACCAGTTGTGTCTGCACCGCCTGCTCGTAGGCGCGGCTTGCCTCCCATGCCGCATGGCTGCCTTTCTTCGCATTGCGCAGGCTGCCAAAAGCGTCAATCTCCCATTCGGCTGTACCGCCCAATGAATAGGTCTTCGACGGCTTCGCCCCTCCGAAGCTGCTCAGTGAGCCTTGCGGTGTCAGCGAGACGGACGGAAGGAAAGAGAGACGGGAAGCCCGCAACGAAGCTTGGGCTTCTTCCGTACGGAGACGGGCTATCTGAAGATCGCTGTTCTTTTCCAGTCCGGCCTCTATCCATTTCACCAACAGCGGATCGGTGAAAAGCTCCCGCCATGAAAGGTCGGCCAGCGAGGCGGTATCCTGCATGACTTTCGGCACGTCACGGTAAAGACTGTCCACGGGCAGCGATTCCGAACGCTGGTAATTTGTATATATGCCACAACTGCTTAGCAGCAACGCTGCCGATAACATTGTGATTATCTGTTTATAGTTCATATCCTTGTTTCCGTTTCGATTAAAAATAATAGTTTATGGAGACATAGAAACGCTCCTTTCCATTAGGGATGTCATGATCCATATCTATGTTGTTCTCCCGTGCCAGCCAGCCGATGGCAGAGTTCAGTTCCCTATCGCTCAACCCGGTGGCGGCTTTCAGTTCCTCATAACTCCAGTATTCTTTTTCTTTGGAACTGATCAATTTCCAGACGATACCGGCATTTTTGCATATCATTTCCTTATCCATGCCTGCTCCTTTCATTTATCCGTACTGTCTGCAATATTCCGTTTCGGCATCACTTTCTCCTCTATACTCTGGAAGACGATGAATAGGACAGGCACCACGAACAGCAGCGCCACCGTCCCGATAAGCATACCGCCTACCGTTCCCACGCCGAGCGAGATATTTCCGTTGGCTCCCGCACCGGTAGCGACCACCAGCGGGAACAGGCCGATAATCATTGTCAGCGCGGTCATCAGAATCGGGCGCAACCGGACAGCCGCAGCCGAAAGTGCCGCCTGCGCGATGGACATCCCATGCCTGCGGCGTTCCGAGGCATATTCCGTCAGCAGGATGGCCGTCTTGGCCAGCAGGCCAATCAGCATGATAAGCCCCGTCTGCATATATACGTTGTTCTCGATGCCGAACATTTTGGCAAATAGGAAGCTTCCCATCAACCCGAACGGCACGGAGAGCATCACCGCCAACGGGATGAACAGGCTCTCGTAAAGCGCGCAGAGGATGATGTAGATAAACAGAATGATGATAATGAATATCACCACGATGGTCGAACCCGACGAAGCTTCTTCACGCGAGAGGCTACCCAACTCGTAGCCGTAGCCGGCGGGGAGCACTTCGGCCGCCACTTCCTTCACGGCATTGATGACGTCGCCCGAGCTGTAGCCATCGTTGGCCGAAGCGTTGACGGAAATGGAGCTGAACAAGTTGAAGCGCGTCAGGCTTTCGGGGCCGTAGGTCTTGGTCAGGGTGATGAACTGGCTGATAGGAGCCATCTCGCCGCCAGAAGTGCGCACGAACATATTGTTCAGAGACTCCGTGTCAAGGCGGTATTCGGGCTTGGCCTGTATCATCACACGGTATATCTTCGAGAAACGGTTGATATTCGAAGCATAGTTTCCGCCCACGTAGCACGACAACACGCTCAGCACGTCGGAGGGCGACACGTCCATGCGCTTGCACTGTGCGGCATCCACTTCGACAAGATACTGTGGGTAGCGCGTGTCGAAGGTAGTCAAGGCACTCTGCACTTCGGGCCTTGCCTGCAAGGCGGCGATGAATTTCTGCGTATACTCGAACAGGGTGTTGATGTCGCCTTCCTTGCGGTCCTGCACGTAGATTTCGGTACTGTTGCTCACCCCGTAACCCATAATCATAGGCGGTGCGAAGGCAAACACCTGGGCACTCTTGATGTCGGCGGTGCGCATGAATATCTGTCCGATAACGGCATCCTTGCTGTTCTCCCTCCCCTCACGCTCGTCCCAATGCTTCAACTTGACGATGAAGGTACCTGCCGCCGCACCCTGCCCGCTGCTCATCAGGTTGTAGCCTACGATGCGCGAATACAGCTCGATTTGCGGAATATCCTTGATGCGGGCTTCCACTTCGCGCATGATACCCTCGGTCTGTTTCAGTGTGCTACCCGGCGAGGCGGTAACAGAAACGAATACGGTGCCTGTATCTTCATCGGGTATCAATCCTGTCTTGGTGGTCTTCATCAGCACGAAGAGCGCCACGATAGCAGCCACTAAGCCTACACCCACTATCCACTTGCGGCGGAAAAAGAACTTCACACCCGTCTTGTACTTGGCAACCATCCGACTGAATGCCGCATCGAAGGCTATATGGAAGCGCGAGGAGAAACTCAGCTTGCCGCCATCGGCCGCCGTGGCATGGGGTGTCATGATGAGGGCACAGAGAGCCGGACTGAGCGTCAAGGCATTGACGGCGGAGATACCTACTGCCACCGCCATGGTCAGACCGAACTGGGTATAAAACGTACCGGTGGTGCCGCCCATGAAGCTCACGGGTATGAACACTGCCATAAACACCAAAGTGGTGGTAACGATGGCTGTCGAGATGCCACCCATGGCATCGATGGTTGCCTTGTAGGGGGACTGATAACCTTCGTCGAACTTGGCCTGCACCGCCTCGACCACCACAATGGCATCGTCCACTACCGTACCGATAACCAGCACCAGGGCGAACAGCGTCAGCAGGTTGATGCTGAAGCCCGCCACGTAGAGGAAAGCAAACGTACCGATGAGCGATACAATGATAGCCGCCATGGGGATGAAGGTGGCGCGCATGCTTTGCAGGAATACATACACCACGATGAGCACTAAGATAATGGCCTCTATCAGAGTGCTGACTACATTGGAGATGGACTCGTCGAGGAAGTCCTTGGTATCCTGCATGTCTTCCAGTATCAGGCCGGCGGGCAGCGTGGGACGGATTTCCTCTACCAATGCATCTATCTGGTTGATGATTTCGTTGGCGTTGGAACCGGCAGTCTGCATCACCATGAACGATACACCTGGATGGCCGGACACCTCGCTGGCAAAGTTATAGGATTGCGAACCCAGTTCGATGTCGGCCACGTCTTTCAGGCGCAGCACGTTGCCGTCGGACAGCGAGCGAATAACGATATTGCCGTATTCCGTGTCCTTTTCATACCGACCCCGGTATTTCAACGTGTATTGGAAAACATTTTCGGAGTCTTCACCCAAAACACCTGTAGCGGATTCGATATTTTGTTCGTTAAGCACGTTCACTATGTCGGATGGCACCAGTCCGTATTGCGCCATCACGTTGGGCTTCAGCCAGATGCGCATGGAGTATTCATTTCCCATGACAAACACCTCGCCCACACCGGTAATGCGCTGTATCTGCGGCTTGATGTTAATCTCCACGTAGTTACTCAGGAAGTTCATGTCGTAATCACCTTCGGGAGCGTGGAGTACCAAAATCTTCAACTGGCTGCTCTGCCGCTTCTCAGCGGAAACGCCAATCTTCGTCACTTCGGCAGGCAGCGAACCTTCGGCTTTTGATACGCGGTTCTGCACGTTCACAGCCGCCATGTCGGGGTCGGTGCCTTGCTTGAAATAGACGGTAATGGTGCCGCTGCCAGTATTACTGGCGTTGGATGTCATGTAGAGCATGTTCTCCACGCCGTTGATTTCCTCCTCCAGCGGCACAATGACACTCTTCTGCACCGTTTCGGCACTGGCACCAGTGTAGGTGGCAGACACCTGGATGGTGGGCGGGGCGATGTCAGGATATTGCTCCACAGGCAGGTTGACCAGCCCGATAATGCCCAGTATCATGATTAGGAACGAGATGCTGCACGCCAGGATGGGGCGGTCTATAAACAGTTTCAGTTTCATTGTTTGTTTCCTCCTTTCACTTCAATGCCGTCGCGCAGCAGTCCTGCACCATCGGCTATGATTACGTCGCCTTCACTGAGGCCCGATTCCACGATATAGTTCTTCCCGTCGTTGACGTGGAAGACGCTGACAGGTGTTGATTTGGTCTTTCCGTCCACCACCTTATATACATATATTTTATCCTGCAACTCGTAAGTGGCTTCCTGTGGGATGACAATGCAGTCCTTCTTCTTGTAGGGAAAGAGGATGTTGCCTGAACCGCCGCTGCGCAACACATGCTCCGGGTTGGGGAATACTGCACGCACGGTCACTGCGCCGGTACTGCTGTCGATGATGCCGCTGACGGCATCAATCTTACCCTTCTGATCGTACTTCGTGCCATCGGTCAGCAGAAGCTCCACTTCTGGCATGGACTCCGTAGCGTCCGACAGTTTGCCTTGCTGGCGCGAGAGAGCCAGCAACTGTTTCTCGGTCAGGCTGAAATAGACATACATCTCATCGTTGTCCGACACGGAGATCAGGGGTGTGGAGATGGAAGGACTTACCAGTGCTCCAATACGATAGGAACTCATGCCTGCAGTGCCATCCACCGGGCTTTTGATTTCGGTGTAGGAAAGGTTGTTCTGTGCGGTGGTCAGCTCCGCGCGTGCCTGTGCCAGGGAGGCTTTCGCTGACCGGAGCGTATTGCGTGCCGTTTGCAAGTCGAATTGGGAGACCACGTTCTCCCTGAATAGTTCCTCTTTACTGTCGGCTGTCATCTGTGCCGTGGCGACATTCGCCTCCGCACTCTCCACGTTCGCTTCTGCCGTCTCCAAAGCTGCCTTGTAAGGTGTCTGGTCAATGACAAACAAGGTCTGTCCCTTTTTCACATCCGCGCCTTCGTTTATACAGATCCGGGTGATGAGACCGGATATCTGCGGATAGATTTTCACATCCTGCTTTCCCTGGATGGTGGCAGGGAAATCTGAATGCAGCGTTCTGTCCGAAAGGGTTACGTTCAGGGTCTTGTAATCGCCGCCCACAGGCAGGCTTTGGCGTTCCTTACAGGAAATACACACGGTCAGGATGCTTGCTAGCACCAGACCGTCAAATAGAATTGTCTTCATCTTCATATTGGATTTCTACTAAAATATTATTCAGTCGTTTTCTTCCTTCGTCGGTACAGATGCCTGCCAGATAGGTAAGGATGGCATTACTGTAGGCTTCCGTCTGCCTGCCCTCGTTGCAGGATGCGGAAGGCACCGCAAGCAGGGTATTCTCAAAGAAGCGGAAAGCAAACTCGAAGTTACTCTCCGGCAACATCAGCCTCATTCTTTTCGCATCATCGAACAGCTCGGAACACATTTCGCACAAAGGAATACGGTATTCTTCGTCAAACAGGGAAAGGACTCCCGTGTACCTTATGACATCCTTGCGGAAAGCAGGATAAAACATTCTGGAAAATGCGTATGCCCCGTAGTTCATGCAGACAATCGCCTCGATGGGGCAAGACTGTTCACACTGTCTCTCTATCCGTTTCCTGCTTGCTTCCAGCCGGAACGCCACACATGCCTCCAGAAGATCGCACTTGCCCGGAAAAAACTGGTAGAGCGTCCTTTTGGAGATATGCAACACTTCTGAAACGAAATTCATGGAGGTGTTTTTTATGCCGTATTTCAGGAAACATCCCGCAGCAGTCTCAATGATTTTTCTTCTTAATCGATCGTGATTCATAATCCTTTTTCAGTTTCTGCAAAGGTCGCTGTATTCCATGAAAACCCGTTTGTTCTACACAAACCAAAATTTGTCATATTGAAGCCAAAATGACTAATCAAAGAAATATATTTGGATATTGAGAACCAAAATTTGTCAATACAGAAACAGCAACTGTAAAAAGTTCAAAAATATGGATCAAGAATAGCGAGGTATCAGACTTTGTATGTAACTTTGTTTAGAGATTGTACTTTCAATCAGATTTTTGTCAAATGAGAATTGAAAATTTTATGGATTTCGGGCGGCGGAACAGTAGCTGCCATATATTAAGCGAGGGCTTCGTACTTTGGGAAGTAACCGGCGAAGAAAGCGAGGTGCCTATCTGTTTGGAAGGGATGGGGTTCGATATGTTTGTCCATGTCCTCATGCTGGAGGGGGAGATGAAATTGGGCTGGGGAGGCAGGCTTTATTCATTGACGAAGGGATGTATCGCCAATTTGATAGAAAATTCCTTGTTGGAAGTGCAGGATATGTCCCGTGACGCCCGGGCGTATGTGCTGCTCTTCACAGCACCGTTCATCTCTTCGCTGCTGAAAAACACTCCGCCGTTTCCGCCTTCATATATGATGAAAATAAAGGTATGGCCGGTTTTCGCCCTGCCTTCTGAAACTGTGCAACTCTTTCTGAAGAGGATTGACAGTATCGTAGAAATTTTTAAGGACAATACCCATCATTTCCAAACAGAAATGCTGAAGTGTGCGCTTTGGATATTCATGATGGATATGGCAAACGAGCATATCCGTCAGGAAAATGAAAATAAGGAACTTGCAGAGACCGGCCGTAAGAACATCCTGTTCAAACAGTTTATAAGGCTTTTGCAGACGTATATACGTGAAGAACATACCGTCGGATGGTATGCCTCGCAGCTATGTGTAACGCCGCAATATCTGAACCGTGTCGCAAAAAGCACTTCGCAGAAAACGGCCTACTACCATATTTGTGCCACATTGCTCGGAGCCATCATAGAACAATTGGAAAACACGGTCGATCCCGTTTCTCGAATTGCAGAAGATTTTCATTTCCCGGATTTGGCCACAATGACCAAATTTTTCAAGAGACAGACAGGAAAGACACCTACTGAATATAGGAAAGAGGCCACATTGTTATAACATCGTCAGCAAATCAATCATCAGATAACATTATAAATGATTCAGTCAAATAAGTAAAAATAGAGTTGCCAATTATGCTTCACTAAATTTTCGTCAGGTATTAGATTATTGTCTAAATCTGTTCCTATTTGCCCGTTGTTTACTATGCCGAAGCTAAACGATGTATCGCAATTTTATCGTCATTGGAACAAGAAAAAATAATAGCATAATCGATAACATTAGTAACTTTAATAGCATTATCAATGTTACCCACCTAACAATTTGACTGTTTTCTTTCACATTTCATTTCTTAGTAATAATCATTTACAAATTCTTTCTTTTAGTAGTAAAACAATAAAGGTTCTTATAATTGATAAAGAAAGCCTTCCGATATTTCTGCACTGTGAATATAAAGAGAACCCACCACCGTTCATCCCCATCTTGAGGCCTCCTCCTTTAAACATTTTATTGGTTTTACCCAACTTGATCTGGTAACGTCCCACTCGTTTATCATTTGCTGATTACAACTCCGCTACTTGGTTTTTATAGTTTGTTGGTTTTCAGAAATTTAATTATTCTATATTCGCTGAATAGTTGCTATATTTTATATTTTTCGGACACGATAATTATAGCGTATTTTATACTATTATCGGATTAACTTTCATCGTTCCTAAATTCAGAAACAGCCCATTATGCTCAATCATTCCGTTCCTGAACATTTTCCAGAGGATATTGCATCCGAGTTGCGCCAGCGTGGAGTTGATGAACAGGTCCTGTTTCTCCAATGCCTCCGCCAACGAACAACTCGGTCCGGAATCTTCCTCTTTTACCCTCGCATATTTTACGAAGCGGGTGATGACCTTCAGGGAACCGACCGTTTCGTATAGCGTGGAAGCCGGTTGCCTGATTTTCTTCGGCACAGTTCCAAGCACAACCTGCCCGGAAGTCTGTGTGTTCCCGAAGTCCAGCCAATAGAGTGGTGTGTTATTGTCCGTGTAGGAGGATGACGGAACTTTCCCCAGCACATTCCATAAATCGAGTCTGGATTTGATATTGTCTGTACAAGTGATGGTGATGTTTGCGATTTCATTCCGTTTTACGTCTTTCAATACCGATGGATAGAGCCTTGCCTCTGCTTTCCAGTCGTTGCCGAAAAAGTTGTTTATCCTCGTTACCAGGCATTGTGCCTTGTTCAGCCCCAAGTCCATTGGACCGAAAAGCTGCCGTCCGATATTCGCCTCCGTCACGATGTCAGGGTCGTAAAGTGTCACGAACAATCCCGGATGCCCAAGCGCACGGAGAGTGACGTCCAGCCTTGCCATACAGGTCAGCACTTGCGAGCCTGTGCCGCCTGCACCAATGATATTCACCGTCGCCGGATGTTGCGGGTTCATCAGGTAACTATCTGTATAATGTACTCTTTTCATCGTAATATGTCTTTTAGTTTCAGTTTATTCAATGGTTTCAGTTCTTCAAGATTGAAAGGCTTGTCCTTTGCCGCTTTCGTTACCAGTACCAGATTGGATTTCGTGGGGTTTCCACCGCCGCCGAGATGGGAAAATTCCGTCAGCCAGAATTTCTTCTCCCAATACTCCATCAGATTCATGTAAGTCAGGTCTTTCGGCTTTTCTATTTTTGCGGAACCTAAACAGACACTTGCTCCAGTCACGTTGAAGAATGGTGCTGCATATAGTTCGGTCTTGTCCGTAAGCTCCTTGTCCTTATAGGCATAGATATTTAGTCGGTTTTCTCCCGCCTCATAGATGATTCCCGGCAGGTGATACTCTGCATTCTCTATCTTGAGGGCTTCCTTGAAGAACATCATCCTTGTCCGTGGAGGATTGTACCAGATGTATTTCTCGCTGCCCTTGCGCGGGTCGCACCACAACAGATTGGACGGAATCTTGCCGTATGGTATAGAGCTATGACTTTCTGAATATCCCCGTACCAGCTCATTCATGAACTCCACCGTCACAGGACGACCTTCGCCCATTCTTCCGCTTTCGTCTATGTCCCTGACTTCGACAAAATAACTATCATCATTCATACTATGACTATTATTCTCTTGGGCATATACAATCAACGCCGCCCGCGGATGGAGCAGCGTTCTCAGTTTTCTGGTAAGTTCATTCGTTTCTATCATATTTCTTTCAATATATAATGTTTATAAATTCATCCGCCCATTTGAAGAACCGTTCCGGGTAGTCATCCATGATGAACAGGCAGTCGGTTTCAGGTGATAGGGCACAGGTGGTAATGGGAATAATATCGTATGTTTCCTGTCTACTTGAATTGTAATAGTCAACAAGATACTCGGATACGATATCATTGGTGTCATAGACCACCCTTATCTGCTGTTCCAGACGCATCGGCTGATATTCCGGTTCTTCCTCGTAAAAGGCATCATAGCCGTATTGCATGATACCGTGTTCCGTGGCGAGAAACGGCAGTCCCTTTTTCATCAGTACGACAATGGAACGCTCGAAATCGTTTTGCGGGGCATAGTTTTCAAGTGCCTTCGGTATATCCTTGTAATAGGACTTGTTCTCAACACGCTTGAGCAGCTTGCCGATTTTCCCCTTTTCGTATGACCGTACCAGTTTCATCCGTTTTTCCGTTTCCTTCTTTTCTTCCTGCGGGTCATCCTCTTGCAGCCACATAAGTACATAATCCGTGTCATCCTCGTCCAGAATGGTGGAGATTCCGTTCGCCCTCATCAGGTTGTGGATAAATGTGATGGAAATCTGCCTGAGCGTGGTATTGAGGGATTCCAGAAATTTCACCGGGAAATAATACAAGGTCAGCTCTCCCCAATTGTGGCACTTCCACAGATTGAAATAAAGCCTGCCGTTCTTCTGCTCGATATTCACATTCATCCCGTCCCCGACAAGTTCATCCATCTCGTCGTACAGTCTGGCGATACTTTCCCCGATGCTGTTGCCCGGAGTATGTACTGCTTCCGTTTGCAACAGACGGGCATAATTGAAATACGAATCACGCAGGAACTCGTAGTTTTCCCGCGTGATCACGTCGATGCCGTTACCGTCGTATGTGTCCACGACAAGCCTCTCCTGCGCGATCGGAGTCAGTGGTGTGCTCAGAAAAGAATTACGGCCCCGCTTGGAGCCGCAATCCGTTCTTCCCTGTTCACCCCGTACCTGGTTTCCCGTCCGGTCTGTCCGATGATGAGCCTTGCCAGCTGTTTTAACTGCTGTTCGTCCAATGGTACACATGATTTCTTCTTTTTATTGTCCTTTTTCATGGTTTTATCCTTTTGTTCCGATAGTGGTCTTGAACTCGTACACGGCCTTGTCGTCCTTGATGACCGGTCCGTGTACCGTTGCGGTTGTCAGTTCCGGGTAGAAGTTAGAGTAATAACTCATGACCATCTCCGGACTGTCTGACGGATTAGGATCGTCGAGCGCGACCATCCCGTTACTTTTCTTGAATGTGAATGAGCGTATCATTCCTTTGATTTCGAGTGCCATAATCTTAAACTGTTTGAGCGTAATGTGAAGTATGATGTTCTAACATGGATTGAGGAAAATCGGGATATTCATCGTAATCCTCCGGCCGGTAAGTAGGCTCTTCCTGCCCGTATTGCGGGTACATATCCTCCTGGTGACAGGATTGCTCCTGCCAGTGCGCGTCATACTGTCCGCCGTATGCAGGTTGCGGCTGTTGCGGTGGCTGTACACCGTATTGCGGTTGTGGGGAAGCCTGACGCTGTGCTGGTCTGGGCGGTTGTTGTGCCGGCCACATTGTCTGCTGTGGGTTCCGCTGTCCGCTTTGAGGCTGTCCGGCCATCGGTCGTTGCTGCATTTGAGGCTGTGGCGAATACTGCGGTGCCTGTTGCGGCTGTTGCCGTGCTTGCGTCTGCTGTGGCTGAGCCTGTACCTGCGGTTGTGGCGCGGAATCTTCCATAAGGTCGAACAGGCTACCCGCGTTCATCGCTTTTTTCTGTTCCGCCACCATCCCGTCAATCTTACTCAAGTCCTGCGGTTTGGCATAGAGGCGTGCCTGCCCGAGAGCGGTGACGGCCTCACTGTGCTTCTTGGCAGCGACCAGTTCCTCCGCTTTCTTGAAGTGTTTCTCGTACTTCTCCCGCTTTTCCTTCTCCTCTTTCGTCTCTTTGGCCTTTGCATCCTTTGCCGCCTTGCTTTCAGACGCGGCTTTCTCCGCCTGCGCCTCAAACTGCGCCATGTTGGTAATCAGACCTGCCGCCTTCTGTATCGGCCGGGCGATGGCTTGCAGGAATCCGGTGTCCAGTTCCTGCGGCAGTCCGCTGACGGTCAGCGGCACGATGTGGTTCTGGGCTTCGTCTTTCAGCCCGTTTGACTTTGGCAGTGTCGATACTGTCAGCTGTCCGTTCGCTTTGCGGATGACGAGCGTGAGGTCCACGCCATCGGTCATCATCTGGTAGATTGTTGTAAAAAACATAATTATATAGATTAAAAAGTGAATAATCGTATTCTGTTATTGGTTGAAGAACTCAGCCAACAGCCTGTCCCTGTCGGGATGATGGCATATTTCCAGAATCGGGTTCAACAGTGTAGAAATGTGCACAGGTCCTGTCGTTCCGCGCGGTGGAAACTTGACTGCCGGTTCTACAGTCCTTTTCTTTCTCGTTACGGGCATCGGCATATGTATCTGCAACGGTGCCATCGGCGGTCTTGTGATGATTGCTTGGTTCATGACTTTATTTATTTTATTTGTGAATACTCGGGCTTTGGCAGCCCGTTGAACTACAAGGGCCAGACGGTGAACGCTTCCGGTAAGGCAAGGTTTTCGGGGAAAATACCGGAGCGTAGCGAGGATGATTTTTTCCGAAACCGCGAGGCACGACCTTGCCGTCCGAATAGAAGCGTTTGCCAACTTTGCCCGGTAGTTCTTCGGTCTGTCAATGGCTGCATATGCTGCTCTTTCTTCTCTAATCCGTATTCTTGTTGTTGTCTTTCCATCAAATTGCGGATACAAAAAGAGCCGCCCGATAGGACAGCTCCGTTCTGTAAGGTTTTACAGAAATCAGTATGGTATATCCGTTTCATATCTTCACCTTGTCAGAAAACCAGATAGCTGAGGATGCAGAACAGTATCGCTGCCGCCAACAGGAAACAGGCAATCCGGTAGATGAACCTGAAGAATCCCCTGAAACAGACGATGGCGACCGCCGCCCATACCGGAGATATGCCTCTCGTGTACAGGTAACTGAACACGATGAATGCGACAACAGCCAATGATACTATCCGTATCCATCTGCTTGTCCTTGCTTTTTCGATACATTTCCTTGCTTTCATGACCTTACATTATTATATAGGTGAAACATGTCATTTCCAATTTCCGGGGCCGGAGAGCGTACCGCCTCCACAGGCAAGATTTTCGGGGAAAATACCGGAGCCGGAACGGTGAGGATGATTTTCCCCGAAACCTGAAAGGCCCGACCTTGCAGGTGGAACAAGGCGGTGCGCTACCTTTGCCCGTGAATTGGAATGACCGTGCTATTTGCCTTCCCGTTTTTAGGCTTTGGAAACGAGAATACCGGATTATAATTCTCGTCAAAGGTGACGGCCGCATCGAAAGATACGCCCTTCTTGCCCTTGAAACCCTTTATCAGCTTGGTAGAGCCTGACGAAAGCAACTGCTCCAGATGCTGGTCGGTCAGTTCCTTGTTCAGGATACGCCGGAACACCAACAGCCCGCACCCGTCATGGTCGCACTTGGCCACTTTGGAACGGATGATGATTTTTCCTGTCTTGCATTTGGGACAGGTGAAGACCTTGCCCGGCATTGCCTGCAAACTGAGTCGCAGTATCTCGTCAGTCGCCTTGCCGGTGTAGTCCCGGATGGAGCGCATGAATGTTTCCGTATCAAGGGTATGCCCCTCTATCTGCAACAGGGCTTTTTCCCAACTGCCGGTCAGCTCCACATCCGCCACGCGCATATCCTTCACCGCCTCGTAGATAAGCATTCCTTTTTCGGTCGGTACGACACTTTTGCCTGAGCGTGCGATGTAGTCACGTCCCACCAGCGTGGTGATGATGGCGGCACGTGTGGCAGGCGTGCCGATGCCTGATTCCCCGATGGCTTCTTTTGCCTGTTCGTCCGTGATGTGTTTGCCGCACGTCTCCATGGCTGCCAGCAAGGTGGCCTCCGTGTAAAGCGGCTTGGGCATGGTCTTTTTCTGCGCCAGCCCGTGTCCCATGACCATAATTTTCTCTCCTTCGGCAAATACTGCGCTTCCCTCATTGCCCTCCGGCTCGTCCTTGTCCCGGTCCTCTTTCCTGCGGAACACGCCGCGCCAGCCGGGACTGATAATGACGGAAGATCGGGAACAGAAATCCATCCCCTCGCAGGTACATTCCATGACCAGCGACTCTTTCTCGCAGGGCGGGGAAAAGGATTCCAGCATCCTGCCGGCTATCAGGGTATAGACGGCCGATTCCGCCTCGGACAGTTCCTGTGGTGCGATACCCGTGATGACCAGGGCGTGGTGGTCGGTCACTTTCGCATTGTCCACGCTCCGCGTATTCAGACCGGAAAAATCAAGAGTGTTCCCATATTCCTTGAAATCGGGCATAGCCACGACTTTCTCCAGCAGTGATGGGATATGCGCCATGACATCTTCCGGTATATACCGGCTTCCGGTCCTCGGATACGATATCAGTTTCTTCTCGTACAACGCCTGGGCGATGGAAAGGGTCTTGTCCGCCGTCAGATCATAATGGATGTTACAGTCTTTCTGAAGGGTTGTCAGATCGTACAATAGCGGAGCCTGCTGGGATGTCCTCTTTCGTTCCACCTTAGTGACAGTCGCAACGGAACCGGAAGTGATTTTCCGATATGCTGTCCCGGCTGTTTCCTTGTCCTTGAACTCTTCCGGGTGGACGAACTGGCGGTGCGCCTCTCCCTGCTTCAGCGTGATGTGCAGCTGCCAGTAGGGTGTGGAGACAAAGCTGCGGTTCTCCTTGAAGCGTGCGCATATCATGGCGAGGGTCGGGGTCTGTACCCGCCCGATGGAACTGTTTGCCGAGCCGGAAGCTATCGCCAACGCACGGCTGGCGTTCATGCCCACCAGCCAGTCCGCCTTCGCCCTGCTGTCCGCGGCGGCATAGAGGCTGTCGTAGTCGCTGCCGTCCCTGAGGTTTGCCATCCCTTCTCGGATGGCCTCGTCCGTCAGCGAGGAAATCCACAGGCGTTGGAACGGCTTGGTGTAGCCCAGATAGTCATATATCCAACGGAAGATGAGTTCTCCTTCGCGACCCGCATCCGTTGCCACGATAATTCTGTCGCACTTGGAGAAAACCTCATCAATGGTCTTGAGCTGTTTGTTGGCGGTCATGTCTGTCACCATACCTTTGGCCGTCTTTATTTGCCTGGCGACCAGTCGGAAAGGTTCGGGAATCATCGGGAGGTCTTCGGCTGCTGTCTTCGTGTAACCGTATGTGCCGGGCAATGCCAGTGACACGAGGTGCCCCAACGCCCACGTGACCATATACCCGTTGCCTGTACAGTAACCGTCCTTCTTTTCTGTAGCCCCGACTACACGGGCTATATCCATGCCTACACTCGGCTTTTCTGCTATGATTGCTTTCATGTTCGGATAAAATTTAAGCCGTTCCCCGTTACCGGAACCGGAAAACAGGAAACGGCGGTTTGACATTTTTACTTGTTTATTTGTTGATTTGACTGTTTCCGATGGCTATGCCGAAGGCTTTACACCGAGGATTTCAATCAGCGGCTCGCCGTCCTTGCGTACCAGTTGAAGGGTGGCGTCCATCACCACGTCCACACCGAGAAGCACCAGGCTTAGAGACAGGACCTTCGTCTTTTCACCTTTAAGCAGGGTATCAAGTTCTCCCGACATTTCAAGCTCGTCCTTCAGGATACCGATGCCTGCCAGTTCGTCCCAGTTCACGTCTTCCGCCTTGAAAGGCGTGTTGTTGCCATTATTCTTGTCCATATTACTGACTTTTGAGATTTTACATTCATTTGACTTTAGCTTAGGCTATACTTGCGCCTTTGGATTTCCGGTTGTTCTGTTCCTGTCCCTGCTTCTGCGCGTTGGCCACAACATTACGCTGTGACGCATCGCGTTTCCGGTCCGGATTCTCGTTGTAGAAATCCAGCCTGCCCTGGTTGAAGTTCGCCTTGACATACTGCGAGATGGTCTTGCCGTCGTACCCCTTGATCCCCTCGACCAGGACCGCCTTCCCGTCCTGAAGGTCGGCTCGCTGCTTGCGGGTAAGTTCCACGTCCCATACCTTTGCCGGTATCTTGAACTCGGCACGCTGCTCGAAGCCGTCGGGGGTGCGGGAGTAACTCAACCTGCCGGTTTCAAGGTCTGCCTTGATGAACGATGAAAACTCCTCGCCCTTGCGGTTCACCATGTCATTGAGGAAGATGGTCTTTCCCTCGCGGAGCTGTTGCTGTTCCTCGGCGGTAATTTTCACGCCGTTGATTTCCTTCGGGATATAGATTTCGCGTGCGCCTTCCGGCGAATCCGGGTTGTAGCGGGTATAGGCGGGTCTGCCGGTCGCTTCGTCTAACTTGACATACGAGGAGAAAATCTCACCGTCCTTGCGTTCCATTCCCTCCACGAAAATGGCCTTGCCCATATTGAGGTCTTCAATCTGCTGCTTGGTCAGCTCCACACCGCCTAATGACTGGCGGTTGAAGAGTTTGTCGTTCTCGAAGATAAATTCAACGCCCCTGCGCTCGGCATTTATCTGGATGTGGGCATCGAACTCCTTGCCGCTGTTGGAAATCATCCCCTCGATGAATACCTTCTTGCCCTCACGCAGGTCGTTCTGCTCCTGTTCGGTGAGCTGCACGCCCTTTATTTCCCTCGGGATGAAGGCGTTCTCCGCGCGCATGGCGACCACCTCGTTGGTGAGCTTGTCTATGCTGACGAAAGAGGGGATGTATTCGCCATTGCGCCCCTTCAGTTCCACGACACGTCCCATGTTGCCCGTCTCAAGCAGGTTCTTCTTGTCCTCCTCGGAGAAGATGTGTCCGAAATACGGGCGGTCAAGTTCGGGTTTCTGGCGGATGCCGTGGATGCCGAGGGCTATCTGACCGCCTGCGGTCTGCTGGAACGACAGGCGTGCGTCGGTGCGTAATACGGCGGAACCGAAGTTCATGCTAATGGGCACGACCTGGTTGGTCTTGTAGCCCCTGAGCATCTGGTCGAGGAGTCCGCGTTCCTGAAGGTACTCTCGGGACAGCCCGAAGTTCTTCAGCTCCTCCCAGTTGATCATGGACTCGTTGTAACGGTACTTGGGTTGCTGCCGGCCGCCCTCCTGGACTGCCTGCTGCGTGGTTTCATTTTTCTTTGCCATTTCTTCTTGATTTTTTTGGTTGATACTTTGGTTTTCCTTGTCGCGTGGAACAATCTCGTACTTCTTTAGAAATTCCTCCACGGCTTTCGTCTGCTTTCCTGCCGCCATGTCCTCTACAGCCTGCCTTACTTCCGGATTATCCAGCGTGTCCTCCTTGACGGTGAGGATGCCGAACCGTGTCGGGTCTTTGAGCTGGCTCCAGAAGTTCTTCAGGAAATTCTCGAACAGGTTGGCGTAGCGGTCGATTTTCAGAAAGGAGTTCTGGTGCTCCTTGTCTGCCGGGACCGTCTTGAACCGGCCGTCCTTGTTGATTTCGGACACCGCTTGTAAAATCAGTTCCATCTTGTCGAGGATGAACACGATGTCGCTCATCTGTTCGTTCTCGGTGACTTGCGGTTTAGGGGGATCGTCCCTTCCATTTTTCTTTGCCATAACTTTGGTTTTTAGAGTTGATACTTAAAATTGTCAGTGCAAATATATAGGCATAAAATTGATAAATGATTATGTTTCAATGTGTTGGACTATCCGTTTCATCACATGTCATCATGTTTCACCGCGGGACGGAAAACAGAGGAAGAGAAAAGAGAGAAAACGGAGGGAGAAAGCATGAAAACGCCCCGAAAATGGCGCACAACCGCAAGAGGGAAAGGCATAAAAAGGGAACGCTGGGAAATAAAAAGCGCGAAACAGACCGAAAAGTGGAAAAACGAGCGACAAAAATAAAGAAAACCTGTCTTATGCAGAGTTGGGAGCGAGCTGTCTTTAGTCCCCGCTTTCTTGTGGCACTCTATAAGACAGGAGGCTGTGTAAGGTTGGAAAATGATAGTATGGTATAAAGCATTGGGACAACATTAACCGATTAAATATAGCCGTCATGTTGTTTTTTAGAATTGTCCTATGCGTCGTAGGTCGCTTCGCTTGCTAAGTCCCGACCCATTCCTCAACTCGGACGGCGATACCGGAGCGTTTTTTCGGGTGAAAAATTACTGAAAGGAATTTTTTGCGCGAAAACCGGAGGCCTGAACGTGGAAGGTATCGTCCCTCCGAGTTAACTTCTTAATGGGACTTGGTAAGGGAAGCGTGCTTATGATGGATTTTTATAGAGGAATATGGAATAAGGCGCTATCGCATTGTTGATGAGTGCCATAGATAATTGCTTTTTGATTACTTTTGTAGAGCGATGCGCTTAAGAAGTAGTTTTGTTCACTCTTGGATAGTTGTTCATTAAAAATGAACACAATTAAATAATGAACAAACATTAGATTTATATTACTATCATTCAGATGCTTGCGTATTTCTATTGGAGGAATCTGGTACTTTTCCCGATTTTTTCCAATAGATGATTGGAGAAGTGATGGGGTGCCAAACCAATTTTCGGCACTAATACAGAATAGTGCCAAAAGTTAGTAAAAACAAAGCCATAGGAGAGCCGAAATGAATTTAATATTTAATTCTTGCGGATTTTTCGCAGAAAATGGGAAATAAATTTGCCTGTGCAGAATTAAAACACTACTTTTGCAAAAAAGCAGCGAAATTATGATATTAAATCTGGAGTTCAAGAATTATCGTTCGTTCAAGGGCATTTGTTCGTTCACAACGGAACCGACCTCTTCAAAAGCAAAGGCCGAAAATCTGTGTGACGTGGAAACCATTGCAGAGGGCAACAAGAAAGCATTGAAGATATCTTTAATCTTTGGTGCCAATGCTTCCGGTAAGACCAATATAATAAAGTTCTTGTATGGATTCAGACGTTGGGTTCTGAATTTGGATAATCGTGTCGGTGAAAACATAGCTTTGTATCAGCCTTTCAAGTTTGACAGTGCAACCGTAAATGCTCCCATTGAATTTGCAATGGAGTTTATAGCACAAAAAGTGAGGTATAAGTATGAAGTCCGTTTTACTAGGCTGCAAATTGAAGCGGAGTCATTGATATCATACCCCAATGGCAAGCAGACACAACTTTTTGAAAGAATCTTGCTTCCTGAAGATAAAGAATCCGACACTTTGAAATTCGGAGCAAGTCTTTCTACTTTCAAGCCCTTTCAGGTATTCAAGAATCAGTTGTTGATCTCAAAATTTTTGAAAGATACCCCTTGTGAGCCGATAACCAACGCTGCAAGATATCTGGCGGATATTGTCATATCAAACGGCTTTCATGAAGATACAATGCTTGGAGAGGACAAGGAAATGCTCCGATGGCTGTATTCACATCCGGATAACAAGAAGATGCTTGCAGAATTCTTGTCCTTTGCAGATACCGGATTGGCGGATTTTCAATTGGAAAAACGTAGTGATGGCGTGGAGGTCACAAGTCTGCACGGATTATATAAGGATGGTGAAGATTCAGGCAAAACTACTGATTTGCCGTTGAAAGAAGAATCTTTTGGTACAAGGGCCTTGTTTATCATCGGCTGTCATATATTGCAGGCATTGCAGAACGGAAGTCCATTCTTTATAGATGAAATGGATTCGGGACTTCATTCTTATATCACAAAATTGATAGTAGATATTTTCCGGAACGAAAGAATCAACAAGCACAATGCCCAGTTAGTCTTTACCACCCATGATGTGAATCTTCTTGACCAAAATACGATTCGTAAGGATCAGGTGTGGTTTACGGAAAAGGATAAATACGGTGTGTCTGAAATATTCTCCTTGTCTGATTTTGATGATGTAAGAGAAGATACCTTGTTTGCCAAATGGTATTTGAACAATAAATTTGGAGGTGTACCTTCATTGCAATCATTAGAAAAACTTTTTGTGGAGAATGGCGAGAAATAACGAAAATACACGTCATAGCAATTATGTCATAAGAATAGTGTGCGAAGGCAATAAGACCGAACCACTATTCTTCACAAGTCTGTGCGACCTGTATTGTAAAGACAAAGGTGCTATGGACGTGCGAACCATTCCCCAACCTTATATACCGGAGGACGAAAAGCCGGAAAATTCTGCACGCGGTAATTATAAAGGTAAAAAGCGCAAAATCAAAACCGGGAATAACCCTGTTGAGGATGTAGTGATAGCTGGAGTACCTCCGTTAAAGTGGGTGCTATATGCCAGACAAATTTTATCGGAGGGAGTGGATGAATCCTGGGCGGTCTATGATAAGGACAAACATCCGAAACATGAAGAAGCCTATTTGGAAGCAAATAAAGTAATTGACGGCAAGAAAGTCAATATAGCTTTTTCAAGCCGTAGCTTTGAATACTATTTGTTATTGCATTTTGAATACATCTACCATTGTTTCAATGAGACAGAATGCGGTGAAAAAGTGCGCGGCAAAAAGCATATATTTGAATGTGGAACAGGAAAGAATCCGGGAAAGGATTGTGATGGCAAGAATTGTATAAACGGTTATGCAAGGAAAAAGGGATATTGGCAGGAAACCAAATCTTCGGAGTCCACATTCCCTCTTGTCAAAGATAATTTGGTGAAGGGTATCGTCAACGCATGTAGGCTAAGGGCGGAAAGTGATTTGAAAACAAGAGAGCCTATCTATAACAGGAATCCTTATACGAATGTGGATATCCTTGTCGGCAGACTGATTGGAAAAGTAACAATTGCTTATGGTGACGCATTTTCGTATAAAGAACGTGGATGCAATTGGTCTGTCACTTTGAATGAAGACGGTTTGACCATAACGAATCACAAGAACGGATTTGAGCATTTTGGCAAAGGGCTGTTTGTCGTATATGATTGGGAAGCCAAGTCCAAAAAAGAATTGAATGTGGATACGTTTTTATTGCAAGCGAATGAGATAAAACAACTGCCTTGCAAGCTTGAAGCAACACAAGTTATTTCTATTCAGGTAAATCCGGAAAAAGAGATATTGTTGTTACCTAAATTTGCTATATAAGAATTTAATTCTTAAATCTTGCAGAAAATCCGCAAAAATCAAGCATTAATTCTCATAACAAGGATTTAATTCCCGGATTCTGTAAATTGAGTTTACGAGTCGATGTGCCCAAAAGGTGCATAAGTAATCGGATATTGATTACCTCTGCACCATTTTTCGCACAGTTACAGATAAAGCAGTATGATGAAAATTTAGGTGTGTATGCTCCAGCCGTGGAACGGTTCCATGATTACGGCAAAGGATTCATCCGGTTTGCCATGGTATAGCAATCCACCGACAACACCCCTGCTTCCGTCCGCAGCCACCTCAGCAAAACCGAATGAATACGGCGCGAAATCCCAATACAGTTCAATTTCATACCTGCCGTTGGAGTTCTTCTCCCACTGTTTGAGGCGTTCGATACATTTCTCAAAAGTTGTGTCGCCAATGCTGTTGGCATACTCCACGACCTTATCGTAGTGTTCCTGACATTTGATTTTCATATCCGATAATTTTAAGTTGTTTGTAACAGTTCTTCATATATGCCGAAACCGAGGCACTCTGCTATGGTAAAGTCCTCCATGCTTTTATCCGCCAATGATTTCAGGTCATCTACCCCGTTGCAGTAATAGAATATCTCGTCATCCATTTTCGTATCGGAGTCCATAGACAAGGCAATCCTTGCCTCTACTGTTTCCAGAGTGTCACGCCAGCGGATAACGCAATCCGCGTAATGAGGTTCGCACCCCTGTCCGCTGTAGAATTTCAGATAAAGGCCGCCAATTTCCAGTCTGACTTCACCGGGCTTTTTCCATGTACTGTCATCCACGATTTCAAAGCCCATTCCTTCAACCAGTAGGCACGTGCCGTTGTCATAGACCATCATGGTACGTTTGCCGATATGCTTTTCGCGTATTTCCGCCCAATCCGGCAAGTCCCAACGCTCCACAGTCCAGATTCCACGGTAGTCTTCCGGAATGGCGTTGTATTCACTTAATGTTATCTTTCTCATATTCATCTGATTTATAAATTACAAAACTTGACCGTATAAGTCTTGCACGGTTTCCCGAAAGCAGGATAACAGTCGAACTCCTTGTATGATTCCCAGTCCACGCTCATCGTGTACCCGTTCGGGAAGTTTTCAGTGATAAACCGAGTTATCAAATCCTTGTCTTCATCGGTCAGGAACAGTTCTTCCTCAATTCCGTATTCCAATGAAAAAATCGCCCATTCGGGAATGTTGTCCCATACGAGCGTTTCCTTTTTATTGTCATCCATTATTCCTGTATTTATTGGGGTAATGCGGTAAGTTTACTGATAATACTTTCAAGCTCGGTCTCCCATTTCCCGTCACCATTCCCGAAAGAGGGATAGGTCAGCTGATGCCAGTTGTGGTAATCGAAGAGTTTCATCCTGAGCGGATAGTAATCGAAGAGTTTTTTACCCTCCAAGAAAACACGGATATGGTTAATCCCCACGTTCATCGTGTTCAGGCCGTGACCGATGAGAATCTCATGGAATCTTTCCATCGGTGTAAAGTTGCTTCTCTTTTTCATGCCTTTTTATATTTATAGTTTAACAATACATTCTGTACAATTCGCTATCAGACTGTGTTCTCAGTTCTTCATCAGTACAGAAGCCGTCAATCTCTTCACACGCTTCCATTGCTTCATAGATGCCGTTACGCATATCGTTTATCAGTTCATCCCGTAGGCTCTCCACAGATACCCTGAATGTCTGTCTTTCGGTATCTATTTCCCTGACGGGATAGGCACATCCTTTCCAATGAATCTGTCCGATGACTATATTTTCCATATCCCCGAAAATTTGACTCAACAGTCCTTTTGTAGCATTGTTCACATTTGTTGTACACATGACCATCTGTTTTTTTTCAGTTGAACACTTACCGGCTCGTAAGCCGATATTTTATTTCTTGCCTGCCATACCGTCCCGTGCCGGATTGTGCAAGGCTTTCCGGAAAAATACCGCAAGCGAAGCGAGGATGATTTTAGCGGAAACCCGTGAGGGCTTGGCCTTGCTCAATCCTTACAGGCATGGGACGAACTTTGCAGGCTGAAATAAAAGAGCGGTTTGTCGGTTATTATTCCTTATCGCCATCCTCCTGCGGAATCAGGTGCTGCAAATCAGGGTCATTTTTGATACGTTCCATTAAATCCAAATATTTGGATTTAATGGAAAAACTGAATACGAATAAAAACTAAATAATTTTAATTATATATCTTATATTCAATATATTATATATTGCACTTGTTTGGATTTTATTTTGAAAGTTGTCTCCTGCTAGAATTAATATCTTGCGAAATTCGAGTATTGTATAGCCTTAATGAAATATATTTCTTAACTTTACACAAAAAATGGATAATAAATTTGATAATGCCTTATATGGGCTTACTACTTTAATAGAATGTGGCTCAAAACAGTTTAAGTCACAAGGGTCTGGTTTTTATTATAATGTAATGTCTCCTAAAGATCCTGAGGTTGAAGGAGGACAATGGAGATCTATAGAAGGAACATATTTAATAACCAATCGCCATGTTGCTCTTCCCAGAATAAATGAATGTGAAGTTATACCTGATTATTTCGTGTTTAATTTACGAGAAATTATTAATAATAAAGTTGAATGGGTCCCAATCTCACTAAATCAAGCAGATTTAAAACAACGCATATTGTTGCATCAAAATACTAATGTTGATGTTGTTGCTATAAAAGTTGATGACTTAATTATAGATATAATTAGAAATAATCCTAATAGAAAATTTATAATTGGAGGAAGTTTGAGTAACGACAATTTACCTTCAAATTCTCCTTTAAACATTGATGTTACAAGTGATATTATTGTTGCAAGTTATCCTCGTGGCTTTTATGATATAGCAAATAAATTCCCAATTGTTAAATCAGGAATAATTTCCAGTGGATGGGGACTTCACTTTAATAATAATCCAGTTTTTCTAATTGATGCACAGTTATTTCCAGGGTCATCAGGAGGTCTTGTTATTAGTAAACCAACAAATATTGCGATGATAGAAGGAAAACTGATGCATTGTAATGAGAAACAATTTGTATTTTTAGGTGTATATTCAGGAGAACCTGTACAACAATGTGCACCTTTTGATCTTGGAGATATGACTATAATTAGGCGAAACTCATATGGTCTTGGCAATGTTTGGTATTCTGATTTAATACCAGAGATTCTAAATAATAATATTAAATTGTAATCTTAATTTCAATCCGTTTGAATAAGAGACTAATATTTTATAAAAAGAAGCTGTTTTATGAGTCATTGAAATTGAAAATCTCCCTTGCCAAAGTTATTCTGACAAGGGAGACAACGTTAAAACAAGACTTTATTTTTGAACAATCTTACAAATGCCTAAAAATGCGGTGAGACTATTAGATTCCATTTTCCATTTCTTAGGTATGGATTGTTCATTTTCACTTTCCAGTGTTGCTAATGCTTTACTCTCTTGTTCTGTTGTTATATCCAAATAGGCCATGGTTGTTTCTAAATTTGCATGTCCTAATAGAAATGATATTTGAATAACATTCATACCATCTTCCAACCAATGTGACGCTTTTGCATGTCTAATTTGATGTGCATGTAAATCAAGAGGGACATCATTGCATATTTTATATGCACGTTTTGCATATTTTTTTAACCGTTGATTAACATTTTCAGATGTCATTTTTGTCTTTGTTCCATTGTTCCTTGAATAAAAGATAAATGAATCTGGATCCGGATTTGATACATGAAAAATGCTTAAATATTTTTTTAAGTATGCTACAGCTTGTGGAAGAATGTATAGGGTCCTTATTTTACGACCTTTACCAATGATAGTAATATAAGGCTTAGATACTTCTATATGTAATTGATTAATTTTAGCAGATAAAACTTCATCAATTCGTGCGGCTGTACAATAAAGGACAAGTAATAGTGTCAAATCTCTCAATCCTACTTTTGTTGAAATATCCGGTACTGACATAAGAGCTTTTACCGCTTCTTTTGTCATACCTGTAATTTTCCTTTTTTCTGTTTTTTGCATTGGAATCAACGTAGAAGTCTGGTATAATGAGAGATAAGAAATATCCTTCCCTGCAAGAAATTTCAAAAATGATCGAATTGCTGACAATCTAAGGTTACAGGTTTCCTTACTGCAATTTCGAGAGTGTTTTAACCATATAATCCAATCTTCAATGTATTTACGAGAAAAACATTCCGATGTTAAATTTAAAGGTATAATTCCTTTTTCTTTTTCTAAAAAATCAACAAAAAGCGATAGCGTAATAGAATAACGCCGAATTGTATGTGGACTATTAGATTGTATTGATACTGTATATACACTAATCCAATCATGTATATATTTAGCTAACTGAAGAGCTTCCTTAGAAATCTGTTTCATTTTTATGTAATTTTGGGATGATTTGATTTAATGTTTCGCTTGTATTGCCTTCTATAATATCGTATAAACATGGAACTAAAGAATAATAATATTTTGTACTTTCCATATTACTATGTCCCATGCTTTTGCTTAACGATAATAACTTTTGGTGAGTAGTGGGCCCTTGACCTATCCAACTATTAATATTTTTCACAGCATAATGATGCCTCAGTTCATAAGCTGTTGCATATGCCTCATTCTTTTTATACCAGCACTTTCTAAAAATTCGAGTAACCCAAGCCCCATTATATCCGCTATTTGAACTGGTCGGGAAAAAGAATATTCGTTCAGGGACTAGTTTAGATATAGCAACATCATATCTTTTCATCAGCTCTAACATACTGTCATGAAGTACAACAAAATGTTGATTGTATCCTTTAGAATATCGAATATTTACGATGCCATCTTCCAAGCATACATCTTCTCTACGTAATAATCGTACTTCCGTTGTTCTCATTCCACTACTATATAAAAGCCTAAAAAAGACAGGAATAGTGATTCGTTGGATTTTCCCAATCAGTCCATATTTCGTTTCAAATGAATCACATGCTTGGAAAAAATTATTCAATTCTTCTTCGGAGAATGCGTGAGGAATATAAACTCTTGGAACAGGACGAGGTGTTAAAGGGATACGTAAGTCTGTCAAATTACGAGAATTAGTGTACCGTAACAGACTTATTACTGGATAAATTCTTGAAAGACAAGAATTGGGCTTTTCTGTCTCTCTCTTACAACACCATTTATCAATCATTTCTTGGGAAAGCTTATCTGCAGAAGGATATTCTTTTACACAAAATCTCTCAAATTTATGTAGACCGTTCAAATAGCCATTACTAATACGCCCTGATGCTATTCTATAAGTTTTATACTTGTTCAGAATATCCGACAAAAATGATTCAGATTTCATTGAATACCTCCTTTTTTATGGGATAAGCATCTATGCTTAATGAGCATTCTTTCAAGTGCTTAAAGTCTGATTTTAAATATGTATCAAGAGAAGATGCCGAATAATGTCCTAATGTTTTTTCTATAATGGGAGTTTCTACTCCATTCTCTAAAAGAGTAGTCGCCAAATGGTGACGAAACAAATGTAATCCTTTAGAAACACCTGAACCATTTCGAATTCCAGCCGCCTTCATTATTTTAGCACTTATGGCATATAGATTACTACTATGGAGCCTTTTGTGAGGAACATTTACTTTAAGAAATATAAAATCCTCTTTTGATTTAGGCCTTTCTTTTATTGTATAGTCATAAATCGCATTCCCTACAATTGCACGCAAAGGTAAAACTAACGGTTTGCCCGTTTTTTGCTGGGTGATACTAATTATATCCTTTTCCCAATCGATATTAGAAAAACGAAGTGCTGCAATATCACAACTTCGTAAACCGGTGTAAAAGGCTAATAAACCGATAGCTCTTTCTTGAAACGAAAGTACAGAGTTCTCATTTAATATATCTCGTATTTTTTCAATCTCGGAATGGGATAGATATTGTATATTTTTACGCTTTACTCGTATATTGGGGAAATAGGATATGATTTTTTTACACAATCCAGAAGGATAAAATGATTCACAATGCTTAAGTACAAACACATTCTCCGCTCTGAAATGATAACTCCCGATAAGTTTCTTGTCATTATTAAATACATTCATCACATCTTCCTCTGTCACATCTTCAAGTGAATAGATTCCTTGTTTCTGTAATCTAAACAAGAAGGAACATGCTGAACACTCACAACTTTTGTAATAATGTAAAGGTTTATTCTGTTTTGATTTTATAACATCCCGATACACATTGATAAAGCGTTTGTATTCATTACACAAATTATCATAATACGATGCTTTATGCACATGTAATAAGCCATCAGGTAATATATTATCTGAAACGAATAGCTCAATGACCCTTATCATTTTTCGTTTATAAAGTAAAGTGTACTTGTTACTATACTTTTTAACACATGTTTGATAAACATCATCATATGTCTTCCATCCATAATTTTCGGATTCCCTTAGAATCCATCGTGCCTCATTCTTGACATGTTTTATGTATTGCCAGCTATAATGCTGATTCTCCATATAAGAGACAAGAATAGGATACCGTTCTTTTAATCTTTGCAAATCCATATTGTTTATTTAATGATTAGAATTCCAAATTAAATAAAATCCAAACAATATATGGAGAAAGACATTGGATATAAGCTTCTTAAATCAATCAATTTGTGTTTTATCTATATTCAGTTTTTCCATTTCATCTTCTATTATTTGCATCACATCCGCCTTGATGCGCGAATAGTTCCGGTCTATCTGTTGCTGCATGATGTCATTGCTGTCCGCATCCTTGAACTCGTTGATGACCGGGATTTTCTTGTAGGCTTTCGTTTCCGCCGCCACCTTTTCGCTATCAACAATAATCCGTGAATGGAAAATCTTCTGGTCTATCTCCTCCCCGAAGTTGTCCGCTACGCTGCCCACGAATGTGCCCTGCGAGAGGTTGGCTATCTTGGAAGCGGGAATCAGGGAATCCAGTTGCGTGTTGATGGAGGTGGATGTGTCCTGCCGGTTGATGGATATGGACTGCCGCTGTTGGAGTATCTTTCCGAAGCGTTCCGAAAGATTCTTGGCGGTTTCACCGACCACCTGGCCGCTGAAGATGTTACCGACCGTATTCTGGATTACCTTCGCCTCCTTGTCACCGTAGTCACGGGCCAACTGCGAGAAGTCCTGAAAGCCGAGGCAGACCGCCACCTTGTTGCTTCGGGCAGTGGCAATCAGGTTGTCAATTCCGCGAAAGTAAATGGTCGGAAGCTCGTCTATGATAATGGAACTCTTCAGCTGTCCCTTCTTGTTCACCAACTTCACGATACGGGAATTGTATAGTCCCAATGCCGCAGAATAGATGTTCTGGCGGTCCGGATTATTGCCCACACAAAGTATTTTCGGGTGTTCGGGATTGTTCAGATCAAGCGTAAAATCATCGCCCGTCATAACCCAGTAAAGCTGCGGTGAGATCATCCTTGAAAGCGGGATTTTCGCCGAAGCTATCTGACCCTGTAACTGGTCTTGTGCGCCCCCTTGCCAGGCATCCATGAAGGGAGAAAGGTAGTTTTCCAGCGAAGGATACGAGGTCAGAATCGTGAAAATGTCAGCATACGGCTTGTTCAGAAATTCTATCGCGTGAGGGAATGTGCAGTACTTGCCATCTTTGTAAATCCGCAAATACCAGATGATGGCGGCAAGCAGGATAATCGGTGACTCCACGAAGAAATCACCCTGTTTCTGTATCCAGGTCTTGTTCAGATTGAGCATTATCGTGTAGGCACTTTCGTAGGCATCCGATATATCCACCATGAATTTGGGGTTGATGGGATTGCACCGGTGGCTGCGGCGTGGGTCATCGAAATTGATCACATAGAACTCCGGTTTCACCTTGTAATGCTCCCTGTGTTTCAGCAGATGATTATACGCTATTTCCGACAAATCCGGAAACTTATAATCATAAATGTACATCGCGAAAGATTTCTCGATTTGCTGTTTGATGTAGTTGTTTACCACCGCGTAACTCTTTCCAGAACCGGGTGTCCCGAGCACGATGGAGGCACGGAACGGATTGACGATATTTATCCAGCCGTCCCATTCCTTGCCCTGATACACGAACTTCGTGGGCAGGTTTACGGAATACTCGTTTTCCATAAGCCGCGTCTCCTGCATGAAACTCTCGTTGGCGGTGTTGAACACGTCCTCCATCAGATTGTGTTTCAGCATACGGCTTATCCATACACCCGACATCAGGAGAAGGATATACCCTATGGTAAGCGTTACCGTATATATGGCGGCATCCGCTATCGGGCTAAACGGCAGGTCAAGCATCCACCAGTTCATGAAGAACAATACCAACCCGGATAGGAAAGCCGCGTATATCCTGTTCCATGTCATTTTCTGATTTTTTACGCCCTTTGTTCCCAAGCAGGAAAGGGCAAGGAATATGACGGCGAATACTTTTGTTGTCAGCAGGCTGCCGAACAGTCCCGCCGTCCGCTGGAAATTAAGGAGTATCTTGTCGACTACACCTATATTTATACCCATATCCACAAATGACCGGTAGCAGAACCAATAGACGTGGATGACAATAAACACGATGGATATGGCACGCATGAACTCCATGACTTTTGCCAATCCTCTCAAATCATCTTCCTGTTGCATAATGAACTGATTTTAATGTTGTTGATAAATTCGTAATTATGATATTCCGCGAGAGCGGCGTTTCTTCTTCCTTTTGCGTTGCAGCCTTCGGGCAAGTGCCTCCTCCTGCGGGTCAGGACCGTTCGCCTCCATGTCGAATATTCCGAAAGCCTGTTCGATGGCACTCTCCATATCGGAAGAGAAACCGCTTTGCATACCGTACTCCGGTATGGGAGCATCCGGATTCGGGATGTCGCCCGGATTATTGAAGAGCCGTTCAAAGGCATTCGCCGAGAACTCCTTGCCGAGCCGCGAGCCGTTATAGACCTCCCGGTTCTTGTGGTCGATGAAGGTAGCGCCATAGATGCGTCCCTCATCGTTCTCGCGGAATACCACGTCTATTCCTTTTCCTCCGAGCAGGCGGACAAACTCCTCCCTGTCACCATGGCAGCCGTGCATGGCAAGTGCCACATCGTTCCGTATCTTCGGCTGCCATTTCCGGGCTTTGTATTCGCGGGTATTGTAACCAATCCGTTTTTCCAACCCCTCGTAGCCGTAGCGTTTTCCGATAAGGGAGGACTTGATCGGAGTGCACAGCGGTTTGCCTGCATCATCCGTCATGGTATAGACAATGCCGTTATAGGGTGTACCCTCGAAATCGCCCCTGACCTGTTTTACCTCAATATTGAAGCAGGAAAGCAATGCGCTGTACTCGCCGAAAGACTGGAAACGGTAGCTGCCGAATATACTTTTTACAATGTTGGAAACCTGTTCCTTCACATCCCCGTTTTGGTAGTCCGCTTTCTTTAGGTATGGCTCCAGCAGTTCTTTCCGTTTGTCCTCGATCTGTTTCAAGCCGAACTTCCGTTCCAGTTCACGGCAGGCTTTCATCGAACGGTTCCATTCGTAGGCATCATCAATCTTTTCCCCTTTTTCGTTCACGCAGGTGGATACGATATGGATGTGCCGACGGTCTATGTCATCGTGTATATATACGATGTATGGCTGGTCGCCATATCCCATTTTCTGCATATACTCTTTTGCCAGTTCCGCAAACTGTCCGTCTGTCAGACGGTCATCCAAAGAGGGGTTCAGCGAAATGTGCAGTATGGGCTTTTCCGTGTTTCTGTTGGCAAGCAGGTAGTTCTCGAACGCCCACATCGTCTGTCGCATGACCTGCTCCGGATTGCCGGTGACATCGGCAATCATGCGGTTCCCGTAAATGATGCGAGCAGTGTTGTCGTCCACTTTCTGCTGGTTATAGATGATAGCCCCGTAAAGGGAAACACCTCTGTTGATTTTCGCTACCATGTCATTCCTCCTCCCTTTTCCTTTTGGTAAGGTAGGTTTCTTCAAACTCACGGGTCAGCATGATAATCCGCTTGCTCAGTACGACCAAATCAATGGTCGCCTTTTCCAGATTCCGGAGCAGGGCGTATGCCCGTTTCTCCCCGAAATTGTTCTTGACTGCCTTTACCGTCTGGTTGTAGTTGTTGCCGATACTCTGGAACTGGTGGTAGAAATTGGTCAGGCGGATGTAATAATCCATTGTCGCCTTGTCGATTTTCACGACCTTGATTTCACGACCGAAAATCATAGCCTTGATAAATTTTGAACGTTCTTTCAATCCGGATTTCTGGAATTGGATGTCGAAACGCCCGTTCTCTTCCGAGTTCAAACGTACCACATAACGATGCACAGCGGGGTCGGATTTAGGTTTTCGCCCCACACCTTTTGTCGATTTTTTCTTTCTGTTTTCATCCATACGCATTGATATTTTCCTGTTTCTGATCTTCCGTCCCGGATTCACGACTTTGGAGTGAATCCCTCCCGAGCCGTCAGGCGAGCGGCAAGTTGTTTTGAGTGCCCGAATTCATTTCGGGTGCCTCAAAACACAACTTGCTATGTTCGCTTGAACATGAATTTTCCTGCCGTCAAATTGTGTTTGACCCTTCAGCCTCATTCTTCGGCTTCGGGAAATCCCCGCAGCGGTATCCGTTTCGTTGTCGGTGCAAAGTTATGGTGGTTTATCCTATTGTAAAATAGCAAGTTATATGTAACGTGATGACAAACGGTGACACAGGTCGTCACCTCCCTTGAAACATGGTGCCGGTATGAAAAAATACCTTTTAATTTGCAGCGTGAATGGATGAAACCGAGCTTCCGATAATGGAATAATGGTCATATTGTCGGATGCTTCCGTTAGCGGTCGGAATAGTGGAAACAATGTCGGATATGACGGTTATCGGAATGTCATGACCAACAGACCGGCCATTGACGGAAAGTCGGATACGATAACGGATACACTATCGGTTGGAATGATGGATAAACCCGATAACGGATGCAGCATCCGGCGGTTGGTTGGAAAGAAGCGTTCACGGATTGACGGATGGATGAAACTGACAATTATTCAATAACCATTTAAAAAGAAAAATCATGAGCAAAGAACCTTTATTCGTTGCCGTCAGCAACCAGAAAGGAGGGGTCGGGAAATCTGCCCTTACAGTAGTCCTTGCCAGCTACTTCCATTTCGAGAAAAACTTGAACGTGGCAATCATTGATTGTGATTCACCCCAGCACAGCCTTGTGCGTATGAGGGAACGTGACAAGAAGGCCGCCGCAAACAGTGCCTATTACCAGCAACTGCTGCTACAACAATGGGAGCGCGTGCAAAAGAAAGCGTATCCCATTGTCGGTTCCACTGCGGAAAAGGCAAGGGAAGCCGCGGACAAACTTGCAGCGAGCGGGGATTATGACCTGATTTTCGTGGATCTGCCCGGAACGGTGGAATCCACAGGGGTATTCCGCACCATCGTCAATATGGATTATGTCCTGACACCTACCACGCCGGATCTTATCATCATGCAGAGTACGCTCGCTTTTTCCACTACGGTACTCGATTATGTTCGGAATATGAAGGATGTGCCGCTCAAGGATATCCTATTCTTTTGGAACAGATTGAAAAAACGTTCCAACGTGGAAATTTTCAAGTCATACTCGGAAGTCATGAAGGAACTGCACCTGACCGTTCTTGACAGCACGCTTCCCGACCTGTGCCGTTACGAGAAAGAAATCACCCATTCCAAACGCGCCTTTTTCCGCTGTACCCTGCTGCCGCCTCCTGCCAGGCAGCTGGAAGGAAGCGGTATCGCGGAACTGGCGGAAGAACTTATCGTCAAACTTAAACTGGTACAGTCATGACAAAGAAAAAAGTTGAAGTGAACGAGGACGTCCTCAAGAATATCATTGTCGGGGACATACCCGTCTTCGGAAGAGAGAAGCCCAAAGAAGAAAGTACGGAACAGCCGGGAACGGAAGTGCCTCTCGCTACAGAACCTGCCGAAGCCCCTTCAGAGAAAACGGTTGCTGCAAAGCCCCGGAAAAAGAAAGAGGAAACGGGTAGCTATAGGGAAAGGTATCTGGTCAATATTCCGGCATCCAACCGTTCCCATGTCTATATAAACCGTGAGGTAGCCGAATGTATCAAGCGTTTCCTTCCGGTTATTGCCCCGAACATGAGCATATCCGGGTATATAAGCAATATCCTCGTGGAGCATATCCGACAGCATTGGGAGGAGATCAATGAATTGTACAACAACGAATATTACAAACCATTAAAACCGTTTTAGTCATGACACAGATTATTTTTCAAGTAGTATCCATAGGTTGCTGCATTTACACAGCCTACGGATTGGGATTGTTCATTTACAAGAAACTGCGTAAGAACAACAAGACAGCGAAAGCCGTTCAGGTCACCTCGTATGAAACTTCAGGCAACATGAAAACTGCAAGAGAACCGGCACGAAGTGCTTCGTCCGTCACTGAAGAGTATTCCGATATTTTTCCAAGCGAATATCCGGAAAAGGCACCGTATCAGGTTACATATCTGATAAATTATCCGCTCAGTAACCGAATACAGGTTTATATAAACAGGGACAGCTATGCCTATATCAAACGGTTTTTGTCTGTTGTCGCTCCGGATACATCCATGTCAGGTTTTATAAGCAGGATTATAGATGAGCATCTGAAAAAGCATGAGAAAGAAATGTCTGCATTATATACCGAGTGCATCACTAAACCTTTATAATTATGGAAGCGACACTTTATTTCCTTGTAAAGATCGCCTGCGCGATTTTTATATTGTGGCATTTGTGGTTATTCATTTTCGGTCAAAAAATGTACGAGATATGGGACAGGCTTTATCATCATATGCGTATTGTCCGTATCAGGTTATGGAAATATCGTAAAAAGCGTATGGCCGAAAAAATACGGAGTGCCAGCCGTAAGACGAGGCACGGCAAAAAACAGTCCCGGAAACCGTTGTCGGATACAGTTGGACCAGGAACTAAAATGGAATCATCCTCTCCTGCCAAAGACGATGATGTAATCGGCAAAACAAAGATTGTTTATTTGGAAGATCCGGAAGTGGCGAGAAAAACTCCCACACGTTCCGAACCCATGAAAAAAGAACCCATAGAAGAAGATGAGGAAATCAATCCGGATGACGTGGCTCAGGAGGACAAGGGGCTGACCGAAAAGGAAAGGGAAGAATTGATGGCACCGGTGGACGCCGAACCTGACCCGGATTTTGACACGGCCATGACCTTTGAAGATATAAACAATGTGGCTGAGGTGCTGATGTCAGAAAATCCTGATGAACAAAAAGCCATCCGTGCTGCCAGTACCATACATTATAAAATGCAGGACACGGTTATACTCTCTTTTCTTACAGACAAATTGAGCAACCAGGAAAAAGTAAATCAATTGCTCAGTGAATGTTTGGATGATACAGGCAAACCGTTGGCAAAACGAAAGTCCACATCCAAGAAAAAGGAGGCTTTCGATATAGGTAAATTCGTTTAATTGTTTCTTTTTGTAGTCATATTTTCAGGGGCATGTCGATGTGATATCGGCGTGCCTTTTTTGATTGTATATCGCTTTGTGAAATCAGTCTTCCGAACCGTAAATATACCCTTCAAAATCCCCTCCCGGTGTAACGTGATGACATACGGTGTCATAGGTCGTAATGTTTGTAAATCAATAAATTAAGTGCTATATATTTGTCGTCGAAATGATTTTTTGTCTCACTAATTAAATGTTTCGACACATGAAAAAAAGATTCTTTTTGGCAGCCATGACGCTGCTGGTTTCAATGGGGGCTTTCGCCCAGGGTAACGGTATCGGTGGCATTACCGAAGCAACCAACATGGTCACTTCGTATTTTGATCCGGGCACCAAGTTGATTTACGCAATCGGTGCCGTAGTCGGCCTTATCGGTGGCGTGAAGGTGTATTCAAAGTTCTCGTCCGGCGACCCGGATACCTCCAAGACCGCCGCGAGCTGGTTCGGGGCGTGTATTTTCCTTATCGTGGCGGCAACCATCTTACGCTCATTCTTCCTGTAATATGGCGAAGTATCCGATTAACAAGGGAATCGGCCGCAGCCCGGAGTTCAAGGGGCTCAAGAGCCAGTACCTGTTCATCTTCGCCGGAGGGCTGCTTGCCCTGTTCGTGGTGTTCGTCATCATGTACATGGCAGGTGTGGACCAATGGATATGCATCGGTTTCGGGGTCATTTCCGCGTCGGTGTTAGTTTGGGCGACCTTCCGCATGAACACGAAGTACGGTGAATGGGGTCTGATGAAGCTCCAGGCGTTGCGCAGACATCCCCGCTACATCATCAACCGGAGAAAGTTCCTTCGGTTGTTCTCTTCAACCATCAAAAACAGAAAAGCATGAGAAACGTAATGAAAACAGCCACGCTGGAAAGCAAGTTCCCGTTGCTGGCCGTGGAGAATGGCTGCATCATCAGCAAGGACTCGGACATCACCGTGGCGTACAGAGTGGAACTACCCGAACTTTTTACGCTGACCCGTGCCGAGTACGAGGCGATGCACTCCACTTGGGCGAAAGCGGTCAAGGTACTGCCGAACTACAGCATCGTGCACAAGCAGGACTTCTTCATTGAGGAAAGCTACCGTCCTGACATCTGCAAGGACGGCATGAGTTTCCTCAGCCGCAGTTTCGAGCGGCACTTCAACGAGCGTCCGTACTTGCAGCACACCTGCTACCTGTTCCTGACCAAGACCACGAAGGAACGCAGCCGCACGACCAGCAGCTTCAACGCCCTGACACGAGGGTTCATCATCCCCAAGGAAATGCAGGACAGGGAGACCGTCACTCGTTTCATGGAATGCTGCGGCCAGTTCGAGCGTATCGTGAACGACAGCGGCCTGCTCCGCATCACGCGCCTGACGGACGGGGAGATAACCGGAACGGAGAGTTCGGCGGGCATCATCGAGAAATACTTCTCGCTCTCGCAGGAGGACACCGCCTGCTTGCAGGACCTCTCGCTCGGGACCGGGGAAATGAAGGTGGGCGACAACTACCTCTGCCTGCACACACTTTCCGACCCGGAAGACCTGCCGTCAGGCGTGGCCACGGACTGCCGTTATGAACGGCTCTCCACCGACCGGAGCGACTGCCGCCTGTCATTTGCCGCACCGATAGGCATCCTGCTCACCTGCAACCACGTGGTGAACCAGTACCTCTTCATCGACGATTCGGCGGAGAACCTGCGGAAGTTCGAGCAGACCGCGAGGAATATGCACTCGCTTTCCCGTTACAGCCGTTCCAACCAGATTAACCGCGAATGGATCGAAGAATACCTGAACGAGGCGCACAGCAAGGGGCTGACCTCCATCCGTGCGCACTGCAATGTCATGGCGTGGAGCGATGACCGGGAAAAACTCAAGCGCATCAAGAACGATGTGGGCAGCCAGTTGGCATTGATGGAAGCGAAACCGCGCCACAACACGGTGGACGTGCCGACCCTGTTCTGGGCGGCAATACCCGGCAATGCCGGTGATTTCCCGTCCGAGGAGAGTTTCTACACCTTTATCGAACAGGCCCTGTGCCTGTTCGTGGGGGAAACCTCCTACAAGGACTCGCTTTCCCCGTTCGGCATCCGCATGGTGGACCGTCTGACCGGAAAACCCGTCCATCTGGATATTTCAGACCTTCCGATGAAGAACGGCACGATTACGAACCGTAACAAGTTCATACTCGGACCTTCAGGCAGCGGAAAATCCTTCTTCACCAACCACATGGTGCGACAGTATTACGAACAGGGTGTGTGACGCGAAAAGCCGTGTAAGTGATTGTGCAACTTTGGTTTAGAGAGTCATT